>Ga0116202_10001398_pt1 | contig 14139 bp, 9 predicted proteins | sample LakKivw325mmetaG_FD_94479 | JGI IMG/M metagenome (GOLD analysis project Ga0116202, IMG submission 94479) | Anoxic lake water microbial communities from Lake Kivu, Rwanda to study Microbial Dark Matter (Phase II) - Lake Kivu water 325m metaG | ecosystem: Environmental > Aquatic > Freshwater >...
CTACCTCCCTTAAGGATTTAATTATAACTTAAGGGAGGTATTATTTTAAAGATATAACTAGGGAATTTTCTCTGGCGTTACCTATGGAATTTATTATAGCTTTGACGACACATTTAAATCTTTTTTTCAATTAATAGTTTTCAAGTACTATATCTAATGGAAAAAATTAAATTAACCTTTATTCCTAATTTTCAACAATCCAGTCAACTGAATTAAATTTATAAGTTTTTATACCTTTAAAAAAACCATTAGGTATCGGATTTTTTGCAAAAGGATTTTTCACAATAACAAAACTTTGTTCAGGAGTAACAGGACAATTTAATAGGTCAACGTTTGAATAAATTACTGCTGAAATCTCGCTATAATCAGTGCTTAAAAAATAATCAACCCTAATGGGGCTTTTATTAACTTTTTCTATGGTAGGAGTAAACCTTATAAAAGAATCACTTATAGGGGATATTACTAAGTTTCCAGCCCCACCTACTAAAAATTGCAAAGGAGCATCGCATGGAAAATCCATTAAAGATCCATATTGATCTAAATTACAAATAGAAATCGCTATAATACAGATATCATTTGTAGAGATTAAGTTTTTTTTGATATATTGCTTAAATTTATTATGTTTCTCAACGAAACTCGAAGTTAACCTAAATAAAAATTGTGTTTTGGGAAGATCGAAAACACCATTCCACTGTATTTCAGGTAATTTATCTTTTGTACTTCCCATCTTAGGAGCTATAGCTTCAATAAATATTTTTCGAGATTGTTCAATAACAATATCTGGTCCTTCCTCGTTTAATTTTCTCTGTATTTTTATTCCAATATTAAGTAGTCCTATAGCAAGAATCATTTCCCACCAACGCTGCTTGAATTGCTCTCTTTTTTGAATTTCGGCTAAGAAATATAGTTCAGAAATTGGAGCATATTTTCTATACTTTTTCCAAAAAAATTCAATTTCCTTTTTTATTTCTGCTCTCTCTGGACAATCACGAATTTGAGAATATAGCCAATCTTCATCTTTCTTTTTATTTTGGAAAAAATCCATAATATAATATTATCTCCTTGAGATTTTCTACAAATCAGAGTCATTAGTCGATCAAATTTTTATCCTTGAAAAATACAAATAGTTTGGTTAATTGTCAAGAATAAAGACTAAGGTCACATTTCATTATTGAGCTATTATAGCTGTTTTTTGGTGTCTTTTCGAAACAAAAGAGATAATTACTATTTTTTAAGTTCTCCTGAATTTTCAACTGTACCGTTAATTCTAATTAGCTTTATTTTTAATGAAGACTTGAAATTTAGTTCACCATGACAGCCAACTTTAATTTTATTTAAAAATTTAAGAATATAATCAAGGGTAGTACTATTTTCATCCATTTTAACTTCTATAATATTAGATGATTTTGAAACCTTTTTAGCGCCCTCTTGGAAACCTAACGGAGACACTAAAATACCACCTTTCGAACCTAGATCCTTAATTGTATATGCTAAACCTGCAACATCTTTTTGGGATATTCTCTTAGTAGTATATCTACGGTATTCAATTGCAATAAATTCATTTTCATTTCCTGTTATACCTTTAGCATCAATTTCCCATTTTGTACCAGAAATTTTTCCTACTAATTTCTGTTTACTTTCTACTATTTTTATACCAAATTCTTCTGCCATCTTATTCAATAAAAATGTTCCAACTTCTTCATAATTTTTCCAAACTTTAGTCATCAATCTCCTCACTTTATAAAATTTTTCTATTTAACATGAATTAAAAAGGTGAATTGGAAATCAATACTGGAGGGTGAGGTGATAAACTGCTCCTTGCAAATTCTATACGTAATAATCTGGTCATGTAGCCAATATAGTATTTCCTTTGTTATATTACAAGATCTGACCCTTTTCAGCATTCCTGAATAATTAATTAACTGGTATCCATTTTTATTTATCTCATGTAAAAGTAAAATATTTATTATCTAAGAAAATGGGATGGGTTTTATTTATTTTAAAGATATCTTTATTTTATAATATTTCTTCTTACTTTATTATTTTATTAATTCTATTAACTATACTATTAATACTTATTCCAAGAATTATTCCACTATTTATTTCAACAAAATCATTAGTATCAATATTGCTATTAGAATGAATGTCGACTTTTTCTGCAAGATGTCCTTTTAGCATGCCTGCAATTTGATAATTTCCCGAAAAAGAATCTTTAAATACAATTGGACCTCCCGAGAATCCCGGGTTGCTAAATCCATCTATCCATATCTTTATAAATTCTTTATCAGTTGAATCAATAGAAGAACATATTCCTTTTTTAACAAATGCTATAGGAAAATTGGAATTTAATTCTCCTACTTCAGTTTTTAAGCCAAATGGAAAACCAAGAAAATATACATCCTGACCTATGTATAAATTATCCATTGTAAATTTAATATCTGTTTTAGGTGCAATCTTAAAATCTGGAACTAATACAATTACATCAAACTTCGGATCCTCAAATGAAATAGTCTTAACTTTTAGATTCTTCCAAATAAGATCATGATATATAGAAATATTATCTTCTTTACGAATATTCCCAACAATGTGTCTCGCAGTAATAATATATTGCTGCTCATTGATTTCAATGGTAAAAGCAGATCCAACGCTATTCCCATATTTAATAAGAAATACTCTATTTAACACATTTTTCGGTAATTGGGCATACGTAGAGTGATTGAAAAGTAAAAATACAATAGTCAATATTATAATAATTAAGCTAATCTTTTTTATCATTTCTCCTCCTTATAAAATCAAACCCATCACGAAAAATTAGAAAAGATTACCAGATTATTAAGATAGTACACCTCGTTCCTATTTTATAATAAACGTTAAAATTATTGGTTATTATCAATTTACTCAACCAAAATAACTTCTTTCATTAACCCATTAATCAGTTTTCGATACATAGCAGATGTTTCGAAGTAATATTTTGCTATAGCTGTAGTATAGATAATATTGCTTTGGTCCCCGCATAACTGATCTATTATGCTTTTAGATAGTGATAAAATATCATTAGGCTCTGAGTCTTTTAATGCATTTAAATAATAAGCATACCTTGAAGATAATAAATCTTCAAAATTATCATTAACATTGAAAATATTATATTTAATTAAACTATCCACACAAAAACGATTAAAGGTACTCACAATGTTATTTCCAATTTGATTTCCTTTGAAATATGTTAAAATTTCTTGCCCTAGTAAAAACATTTCTAAAACAATCCATTCTTTTAGTATAATTTTTTTATCTTTTTTAACGCCTAAGTTAAATTTCCAATTTATCATGGTAAATTCCCAAGATTTATCATTTTCCTCAACTATTTTAATATATTCATTAATAAGTGGAGCAATGTTAATTTTTTGAAAATTTAGAGCTAAATTATTGCTGAATTGCTCGGGTGTCATTTTTACACTAGACATAACATATATATCCTCATTTTCTAAAGCTTACATTCTGGTTTTTTAATTCTTTAGCTTTTGCTTGCTTGGTATTATGGTTGCTTATACTCCAATACTGGCAAAGTTTTCAAGTAGCGTCACTTGAAATCCAAATCATAACCATCCCCAATATATTTAGACATCCGGTAACCTATTTTTTCCATTCACTTTTCCTGTCTATAATATCAAGAAACTGAGATCTTGGTTTATCCATTAGGACACCACCATATGATATATTACGAGGTCTTTTAAACGCATGTAAGAGGAATAGTTTTTCTTTTGCACGAGTCATAGAAACATAAAACAAACGAGATTCTTCAACAGGATCACCATAAGGATTTGGTACTATATCATCTTCTAAACCTACTATAATTACAACATCTGCCTCAAGACCTTTAGCTTTTTTCATAGTATTCAATTGCACCCAACCTAAACTTGTGGTACCTTGAGGATTAAGTAATTCAGTTATCTTGGTTATATCCTCTATTAATTTTGAAGGTTTAACCCAAATATCAGACATAACTGCCAACTGTTTGACAAACTCACCGCATTTTTCTTTTTTAAAATTAATAAATAAATCACTCAACTTCAAAAGCCCATCCTGAATTTTCATAAGAGTTTCATTAGGATCTTTTAGATTTTTAATGACCGAAAATAGATCGTTTTCCTTATCAACTTGTTCCCATAATTTGGCGATTACAGTTTCTTCTTCGATTCGTTTTTTAATGGTTTCGGGATTACATTTTTTGTCTTTTCTTGCTCCTGGGACTTTGGCTATGCCATTATTTATAAGTTCTTCAATAACTAATCGTGTTTTAAAACTATCAGAAGGAATAGTTACCCAATCTATAAACAACTTTGCAGTTTTCACTCTTTCGGGTAAGAAACTTATTGGACAACTATATACTATGTTTTGTTTGGATAGTTCTTGAGTAATCAAAGGGAAGAATTCTTTTTTTGGCACGAGTATTAAAATACTCTTTTTCTTTTGAATGAATTTCCGAGCAATTATAGCAACCATTTTTGCTTCTGCTTTATCACTAGGTATTTGCCATATTTGAGGTCCTTCACCGCTTGGCACTTTATATTCTAATTTTTGTTCCCCAGTCCAATTGGTGTAGTATTTTTTTAAAATTTTGACAGCATCACATATTATTTCTTCATGACACCTCCAACTATATGGTAATGGTAGAATCTCTGAACCAGAGAAATCTACTTCAAAATGCAAGATAAATTTAGGGTCACCACCACGGAATCCATAGATACTTTGAGCATCATCTCCGACTACAAAAAGCCCATTTCTAGATTCTCTACTAAGCAATTCTATTAGTCTAAATTGTGCTGTATTAATATCCTGATATTCATCAACTAACAAATACTTTGCTCGGGATTGATATTCTTTAAGGATAGTAGGATTTTTCTCTAGTATACGACAAGCAAAAAGGATTTGATCATCAAAATCTATATAATTACATTTCGACATTATTTCCCAATACTGCTCACATATTTGGCATTTTTTTTCTTCTGGGCTTTCTTTGCAATCACCGTATTGCTTGCATTTAAGGGCTTCTTTACTATCGTCTTTAGTATAATTGAGTATTAAAGATGCATCCCGATACATCAATCGTTTTACTTTTTCATTTTCTTGAACCCTGAGGTTGGTTTTGAGCAAATAAACGTCGCGGGGTTTTTCTTTTACTATTTCTAACCCCAAAGAATGCATCGTAGAAATATGGGGTAGTTCCTTAAAAGGAATATTAAAATCTCCCGGTTTAGTAAGTTCATTAATCATATGTTGATTTGCATCTTTTCCAAACGTAAGTACAGTTATAATACCTTTGTCTGTACCTTTGTCCAAAAGACGCTTGATCCTATCAGCCAAGAGATGGGTTTTACCAGCACCGGGTCCCGCTAGAACAAGAGTAGGTGATGCAAAATTAGTAACAATTTCTTCATAATTATTCAACGCCATATAATTTATTTCCTTTTTTATTTACCTTTTACTGTCAAAATTCTCTACAATTTTCATTTCATCATCAGTTAAGCTATATAATTTATAAATCAACTGGTCAATTTGTTTTTCGAATCCTTTGACTTTAGTTTGTTTTTCTGGATTTGTTAAATAGTCGTCGGATTTTGTAATGGTAAGGATTTGATCTATTAGATCTATAAATGGTTTTTGATCTTTGTTATTAAGTTCCATAACCGGTACTTTTTCCAGGGCAAATTTTTTCCATTGAATGGTATCCATTCCGGAACTATTGCAGATTAAAGAAAAATAAAAAAGACATAGTTTCGAATTTAAAAAAGCAAGAAGATATTTCAACGATTTCCCGACCATGAAAAACGCTCCAGCAAGTAAATAATCCTCTTTATCTGAATATGCAAACTTATTTTTATTCGTTAATTCAAGCCAGATAATTTTTTCTTTTAAAAAATCGTCCATAAACGCGCAATCTCGTAAATTATAAACAGTTATCCCTTTGTCTTGGCGTTCCTCAAGTTTTGGAATATATTTATCTAAATGTTTTTTAACTAAAGAGTATTCATCTATATTTATTGCCAACACTACTTCACCCTCTGTAGTACGATATCCATTATGTGTTACAATCAAAAATTGCCCCGAACTAAGATAGCGATATCTTTTTATGTCTCTACCCCTTATTATAGGTTTAATTATTTCTTTAGCCTGCGGTTCAATTTTTATCAATTCATTTTTTGTTACCTCGTCAATAATAAAAGCTTCATTGTAACCAGTTAATATTCCACGATTTATCTTTATATCCCAATCCCTTAGGAGTCTTCCCATCTCTTCTATTTTACTTTTTAAATAGATTATTTCAGGTTTTTCGATTGTCCATTCTCTATCTTGCAAGGCACTTTGTGAAAATTTAATTTTATCTGGCACTTCAATGCTATCCGAATAATTAAAAACGTTCTCCTCATTTTTTTCTTTAGTAGCTATAAAAATTAAGGTATTGGTTATTGCTTCGAACATATGCCGACTTCCAAAATTAATGATATTTTTAATAGTTGTATTCGTCTGTAAATACTTCCTAAGATGGCTACCATATCTTGCTCGTAAAAATTTATTCGAAGTGATAAATGTCAATACTCCAAATTTCTTTAATAATTTTGAGGCCCTTTCGTAAAAATAGGTATAAAGGTCTGAAACCGAATTAAAAATTTCATATTCTTTCCTTAATTCCAATTTAAAAATAATCTCCTCCTGTCTTACATATGGCGGATTAGCAATCACCACATCAAATCCATCTCTCACTCCAAACATCCAATCAGGGTCAAACCATGCACAAGATTCATTTGAAAATGGATTCCACTGCGACAGCTTAACTGTTTGTGAATCCCCACCACCATAACATAACCATTTTAAACTACTTAAAAACATTTCACTTTGTATCTCTTGAAATTTCTTCTCAATTGATTTTTTCTCATCTCCATAGCATCTAAAATATTCTTCACGTAACTTTTTTAATTCCCTTATATTTTCATCTATTTCAAACAGCCCTGTCTGCGAATTTTTTTTAGGTAATCCAATAAGAGAATTAGCACATACAAATTTAAACTCCAGGTTTGGAAGAGATTTAACTCCTCTATTTTCTTTTGAATCATCTACTTTTTCATCAACAATAAGCGATAAAAAGAATCTTAATTTTGAAATATCCACAGCAATGGGTTGAATATCAACTCCATAAATTGAATCCTGAATAAGACCAAGTTTATGAACATAATTCCAATTTTCTGCTTCGATTTTTTTCTGAAATTCTTCTCTTACTATGGTATTTTCTATTGGCGATACTTTCTTGTTTAGCCATTTTTTTGATTCAGGATCAATTTTTTGTAAAATTAAAAGCATCTTTTGAAGAATTCCCATGGGAAATGCACCACTGCCGCAAGCAGGGTCAATAATTTTTATAACATCAAGAGCATCAAGAACAGTATCTTTTTCTGACTCACTTAGATCAATTTCTTCTTCCTCATAGGCAAGCAAAGAAGATATTTTATTCTCATCGAGATTTGTTTTGGTGAGTAAATACTGCTTTAAACTTTCATTCACCATATATTCTACTATCGATCTGGGAGTATAGTAACTTCCGGTTGATTTACGTGCAGAGTTACCGGTTTCAGGATTGATTTCCGCTAAAAGGTTTTCAAAAATTCGTCCTAACATTTCCGGTTCAATAGAAAGCTCTACATCCACAGAAGTGTTTTCGTCAATGGTAAAGTTATAAATTTCGAAAATCTCAAATAGTTCTTTTAGCCAAATATCAGGTACCTTCAAAGTATTAATATACTTAGATATTCCAAGTTGATCAATTTCGTAATAATCATTATATTCATTAGCAAAAAGACCACCATTGAGAAAAGGTATTTGTGACCAAGGAGGTATTTGGTATTCTTTTTTACGTTCTTTTGTAGGTGTATTAAGTGTTTCGAAAAAGAGAGGTTCAAGGATGTTATGATAAAAGTCAGATTTTCGTATCACTGCTTTCGAAGAAAGTAGTTCTTCCGGAAGTAAAGCAATTCCTTGATCAGAAGTTTTTTTCTTTAAAAACCAGCAGAAAATCAATCTACCAATTAATTTGACTGAAAATTCTTTTTTTATTGTATCTCCGGAAGTAGATGGCAACTGAAGGCTGCCTTTTTCGTCTTGTTTTATCCTGCCAATTGTTCTCTCACCACCGGCTAATTTTGTAAAGAGAAGGGCTATTTGGGTATAGAAATCCTTATTGACTATTTCTAAGGAAAAACGTTCTTTTAGGTCATCAAAATCCTTAACCCGGCCTTTTTTAATTAAATAGGTTTCAGGGGTATGTGTTTTGGTTTCCGATCCTAAAAAGAATGAATATCTGCGAGGATTAGAATATTCTCTTTTGACTCTCTTCCCTTCTTCCCATTTTAAATCAATGGTGACCAACGAAAGTCTATAGTTAAGTGAGTTTTCAGAAATAAATAAAATGAGAGCTCTTTTTATGCCATAGTGAGCTAGTAATCGGAAGGAATCCCGAGAGAGAGAAATTCGAGGATCGTTTTCTGAATGGTGATTTACCTCGTATAGGTTCATTTCTAAAGAGTGCACTTCACCGATCTTAACAATTTTTTGAATAAATTTGGACTGAAAATCTATGCTTATTTTTTCATCATATTCCTCAAAATCTTCCGGCAAAAGCTGGTTTCGGAAAAAATTGATATATTCGCTACGATTATAGGGTTTTTTAAAATCTATAATTTAAATCAACTCCTCTGATAAGATCAATGATTCTTTGCCTTCATCAATTTTCTTTTCTCTATCAATAATATTTAGAAGATATTTATGGGGAACTTCTTTCTCTAACTCTTTTATTTCTTTAGCAAGATTTTTTAAATCAATGGCTCTAATGGCTTTGGCATATCGATCAGGTAGGGCATCCAGTTCTTTTAAAACATAATAGAGATCTTCTAAATAATCTTTTTTCTCCGGAAGTTTTATTTTTAAGGCTTCTACTTTATCTATCGCTTCTATCTTCCCTCTATTTAAAGCAATTTCTTTCTTTTTAGAAAAAAGATGGTCCTTTAATGGGGTATAAATTACCTCAAAAGTTTTGCTGGTTTTTTCTGCGTCTTCAGAGATTTCTGCTTCAAATAGTTTAAAGGCTTCGGCAGCTCCCAGGGGAAAGCCTTCTTTAGGAGAGGAAGCAAATTTAAAGACATATTCATCTCCTTTTTTCCCAAAAACAACTACTCCTGAGCGGTCTTTCTTGGCGGTTCGTCTAATTCTTGATCTTTTGGAAATAGTTAAAGCTTCTTCAATAAGGTGGAAGTTAGATATTCGTAATTTCTTAATAAAATTCTCATATTTGGTCTCGGGTGATAACTCCTCTTGATCTTTAAAAGCTTCCCGGAACTGCTTAGTGAAGAAAGTTTGAAGTTCTTCATCTTTGGTAAGCACTTTGGTATCTTCACCAAAGAGTGCATGTATCATAGCGATCTTTAAGGTAGAAATCTGTTTAACACGTACTTCTTTTTCCCCTGTGGCAGTGGGAAAGAAATTATAAATAAAAAGCTCCTCAAAAACTTTTTTATTAATCCGATTTATACGTCCAACCCTTTGAATTACTCTGGTTGGATTGTAAGGGATATCATAGTTAAAAACAATACCGGCTCGATGTAGGTTAAATCCTTCGGAAATTGCATCGGTAGCTATTAATAGCTCATAATCATTTTTTTGGATTTTTGCTCCGGCATCAAAATTTTCTTTTATGGCTTTTTTATTTTTTGGGCTGGCATCAGAAGAAGAATATTTAAAAACCTTTAAATGATGCTTTAATTTTTCAAAGAGATAATTAGCTGTGTCCGCGAATTCCGTAAAAACAACTATTTTTCTATTCGGGTCTTTTTCTAATTTTTGTTTTACTATGGTTACAAAATGTTCAAGCTTGGGGTCTTGGGGGAAACCTTTGTTAAACCAATTCTCTCGTATCTCTTTAAGAATCTTTATATCCTTCTCTACATCTTCAATAAATCCTTTTCTGATTTCTTGTTTATCAATCAGCCATAAACCTTTTTCTTGGTAACTTTTTAATTCTTCATCTAATATAATATCTATATCTTTAAGTTCTTCATCTATATCTTCTCCGGTGGCTTCCAAAAGAGCATCTACATCAGGTAACTTCCCTTTTTTATATATCGGTACTTTTCCTACTCTTTCATACCAATCATGAACAATTTCAGAGGATTTGATGATAGAATCTAAAGTTAATTGGAAAGCATAGATAGAACTTTCAAATCGACGTACAATCAAACGTCTCATAAATTTAGCTAAGTTCATTTGGGTCTGTTTCAATAAATTTTCATCAACACCCATTTCTTTAGCTATTTTTTCCCGGTATTTCTCAAAATCCTTTATATAACTGGTCGGCATATATCTGGCACCAATAAACCCGGCTTCTTCGTTATCTTCAGGGGCAATAGTTTCCAGAGTATCTTTGTAAAGGGCACTTAACTCTTTTAAATCGTATTCAAGAAGTTCCGGTTCATTAACTTTGGGAAAAGAAATGTGTTGTTGTTCTAAATCTTTTTTGTATTCGTCGATTCCCTCCAAGTCTAATCGAGACCTGCGTATAACCAGAGGAGATAAAATATTTCTAATTTCATCAGCTACTTTTTTTATACGAAGGGAAATAGCAAGATCACTTTCTTTTTTATTTTTTTGTATTTCCTTAATTTCCTTATACTCAGAAATGAGTTTCTTAAATTGATAAGAGAGATTGTCAACTGTTTGAATGGTTGACCTGGTAGGTATTTGAAACAATTTAACCATAGAAAAAACATCCTGTGGCCGATTATTAAAGGGAGTAGCCGATAGTAATACAATTTTATTACGCTGGCAAAGTTTATGAAGATTGGCATAATCTATGGTAAGTTCATTCCTATATTTATGGGCTTCATCTATAATTATTAATTTTTCTTCCTCCTGATCGTTTTCTTCTATAGCTTGCTCGATTTTTCCACTACTATATACTTTAGCATTAAATTCAAAATCAAAACGGTAATCTTCCCACTGACTTCTTAAATGGGGCGGTACTATGATGATGGTCTTAAGATTTAAATTGTAGGCTATAGCGGAAGCAATAATACTTTTCCCTAATCCCACCACATCAGCAATAATAACCCCATTATGCCGTTTGAGGACATCAAGGGCTTTCTTCACCGCATCAATTTGATATTTAAGATTTATATAGCGACCTTTGGTAATCTCCGCCGGCAGTCTTATGGAATCTTTTAGATGCTCATCAAAATATTCCTGTAGCACCCGTAGGTATAATAAAAATGGTTTAGGAAGTTTATCTATCCATATTTTTTCAACTACACTGGAGAAAAACTCATCGATATTGTTTTGGTCTACAAGCGTAACCGCGTTTTTCCATAAATCCCGGAATATTTTATAAGCTTCTGAAAAGTTTATTGAATCACGAGAAACTACATTAATCTCAAATCTCCCTCTTAGTCCTGACCTAGATAAATTACTTGACCCGGTAATCACCGTTCCGAGGAAATCTCCTCCTTGATTAAATTCTTTCTTATTTTCAAAAACGTATAGCTTGGCATGATTTGGTTGTAAGGTCTTTTTAATTTCTAAGGTACCGTTTTTCATTTTATTTAAAAATAACCGAAAGGCTTCTTGTTTTTCTTCCGAATCAAAATAATCAGTATCGTTAAAAATGGTAACCAGGGATTGATAATAACTATCCCGTAATTTACCGCGTGGTTGGTTTACTTCTTGGATAATTTCAAACTCTCTAATTTTATTGGTTAAATCGTGCTCGATTTCTAAACCCACTAAAATCTTGATTTCTTTGTCACCAATTTTTTTATAAATTTCCTGGAAACCTGAAAAATAGAAATATCCGATCAGGAAATACAATTTTTCTGAAGAAGGAAGAATATTATTAATAATATCTGAAAGAAGTTTTTCTTCATTGGTAATAAATTGTGTACTCACCATATCATCTCCAAATCTATTTATGCTTTGCTTATTCTGGATTTAATAAACTTTTAAGTATTAGGGGACGGTGAAAAAAATTAATCTTTTTTAATTTGTCTATAACTTAATATTAATACGACAAAAGGTTGGGAAAGTCCTTCTTTTTTAGAAGAAATGTTTTTAGTTATCGGTTTTTAGGAAAGAGAGATTGCCACGTCGCTTCGCTCCTCGCAAGGAGAGAAAAAGTGAAAGCTCGCAAGGACAGAGGGATGAGACGGGTCTGATGAATCAGACCCCTACGTTCCCCCTCACCCTAACCCTCTCCCTCCAGAGAGAGGGAACAAAGGGCACGGATGGCTAAAATATAACTATGGTAACCAAAGCCAGCAATCTGACCTATGCAGGCAGGGGCAGTTACTGATCTTCCCCGAAAATCTTCTCGAGAAAATATATTTGAAAGATGAACTTCCACTATGGGAATAGAACAGTCTCTAAGGGCATCGGCAATGGCATAGCTGTAATGAGTGTAAGCTGCTGGATTAATAATTAAACCATTTACTTCCGAAGAGAGCTGATGAATAAATTCTATAATCTCTCCCTCGAAATTGGATTGCTTAATAATTAGTTCAATATCTTCCTTCTCCGCAAAAGATTTAATTTTAAGGTTTATTTCGTCTAAAGTTAAGCTACCATAAATCTTTGGATCTCTTTTTCCGAGCATATCCAAATTTGGTCCATTGATTATTCCTATTCTTAACATAATCCCCACTCCTTTTTAAATTCTTCTAAAGCCTTTATTACTTCTTCTTTGTTTATATCATCAACCAGAGTAACTTTACCGAGAGTTTCTGGTAAAATAAATCTCATTTTGCCCTGAATATTTTTCTTGTCTAAAGTGAGTGTTTCCCAGAGCTGATCAAGGTCTAATTCTCGAATAGCGGTATTTATGGATTCCTGCTTTCGCAGAAATGATAGAATATGTTTAATCTGCTCTTCCAGGGCTTCCGAACAGATTCCTCTATGATGGGCAATTTTAGTCTCGATCAACATTCCTAAAGCTACTGCCTCTCCATGGGTTAAGCCTTGATATCCTGCCCCGACTTCCAGGGCATGACCAATACTGTGTCCGAAATTCAATATTTTACGTAATCCTCTTTCCCAGGGGTCTTTTAAAACTATATCTACTTTTAAAGAAACAGCTTCCTTCACTAATTCATCTAAAAGATAAATATTTTTGTTTATGAATTGATCAATATTTTTTTCTAACCATCTAAAGAGAGAAGGAGAACTAATCACGGCTATTTTTATAGTCTCCACTATGCCGTTATTTATATCTCTCTCTGCTAAGGTCTGCAAAACTTCAGGATCAATATAAACTGCCTGAGGCTGATAGAAACTCCCCATGATGTTTTTAGCCAAAGGATGGTCAACCGCCACCTTCCCTCCAATACTGCTATCTACCTGGGCTAAAAGGGTAGTAGGAATATGTACTAAAGGTAGACCTCTCATATAAGTAGCCGCTACAAATCCAGTTAAATCTCCTATTACTCCTCCTCCTAAGGCTATAAGGGTAGTGGTTCGATCTACTTTCCTTTTTAATAATTCATCATAAAGATAATTTGCGGTAGATAAAGATTTATATTTCTCGCCATCAGGCACTTCTATAAAATCAGGATTATATCCGCCCTTTTTCAGAACGGATAACAGTTTATTTCCATATAGGCTATCTACCAAAGGATTAGTAATTACAATGACCTTTTTATTCTCTATTGTTCTGATTAAATATTCAGTTAAACTACTGAGAATTCCTTTTTTAATATAAATCTGATATTCTTTATCTTCTATAATTTTTACTTTAATCTCTTTCATTTATTCACCTTTTCAACTTTTAAAAGTTCAATTATTTTATCTACGACTTCCTGAATGCTAAGATTAGAAGTATCAATCTTCCAATCGAAACTATCATATATTCTCTCTCTTTTTTCTAATAGATGATTAATCTTATTTAAAATATTATTCCCTTTTATGAGTGGCCGATTATTCTTTTCCTTTAAGCGATTATAAAGGGCCTGGGGATTAGCATAAAGACAAATTATCTTTCCTTCCTGGTTTAATATTCTGGTATTATCCAAATTAAGGAAGGTTCCTCCACCAGTAGCAATAACCATATTTTCTTTC
>Ga0116202_10001400_pt1 | contig 14128 bp, 13 predicted proteins | sample LakKivw325mmetaG_FD_94479 | JGI IMG/M metagenome (GOLD analysis project Ga0116202, IMG submission 94479) | Anoxic lake water microbial communities from Lake Kivu, Rwanda to study Microbial Dark Matter (Phase II) - Lake Kivu water 325m metaG | ecosystem: Environmental > Aquatic > Freshwater >...
AAGGTTTACAAATTCCGTCAGGCATTTTCAAGTCGAGGACAAACATAAATGGTATCTTTTATGAAATATGTTAAGCTTTTACAAATTTTATGTACTAACTATTCCGGACAGTAGTGTCCCTTTATATGAAATTGAGGCTGCATGTAGAACTAAGAATTAAGCAGAAAATGTGTGGATGTTCATCACATAGGGCAAGATTTCTCCCTGCGGTCGAAATGACATGGGGGGAGTGGTCGAAATAACAAAGTGTAAAGATCAAGGCACAAGAGGCAAGACACAGAATACTAAGATTCTCTTAGATTCCCGATCGGGTCGGGAATGACAAGCATATATAATGAATAAGATTGCCGTGTCCCACCGCGGCTTTGCCTCGTGGCTTCGGCTCACTCTCTCCTCGCAATGAAACGATTAAAATAGCTCCGTTCCGGACAATGTTATTTTTTACTTTGCACGCCCGCCATGAAAAGTCCATAACCGGACTTTACATCACATGAGGCACGCACAATAGCCGGCAACCATTTTACCTTGACATATAAAGGACTTATTTCTATACTTGGCACGCATAATGGCATTCAAATCAAACAGAAAAAAACAATCTGTGAAGGCAGCATGAAGCGGAACGAGGACATAAAGGGGATAATTGACTATTTCAGGGCGAGGGAAGAGGTCTCTGCCTTGTACCTCTTCGGAAGCGTGGCAAAGGGAACGCAAAACGCCGGGAGTGATATAGATGTCGCAGTCCTCATTGATGAAAAGAAACTGCAAGGCAAGAAATTCGCTATCCTCAGGCAAGATTATTATGCTGCCTCACCACGTCTTTCCCTGCGCATCGTGGATATCGTCATCCTCAACACCGCACCGCCTCATCTGAAGCATCACATTCTTAAAACAGGATCACTCATTTTTGACAGGAATAGAAAGCTGCGAGTGAAATTTGCAGTCCATGCTATTCTCGAATATCTCGACTACAAACCGATTGAAGACGTCTGTCTGAAGGCAGTGGCAGGTCGTTTCCGGAGGGGCGCCGTTGGTCAATAAAGCCCTTATTGCCAGAAAGCTGGAAAGAATAGAAAACTATCTCGGGCAGATACGTTCAAAAAAAGATCCGGGTATAAAGTCTTTTAAAAAAGATAAGGACCTGCAGAGCATCATCCTCTTCAATCTTATTCAGGCTGTTCAGGCGTGCATCGATATGGGCGCCCATATCATAAGTGATGCGGGGTGGGAAACACCTTCATCACAGGCAGAGATATTTGAGATCCTGACAAAGCACAAAATTATTACGAAAGCGCGTGCCGAAAAGATGATACAGATGGTCGGCTTCAGAAACCGGATTGTCCATGAATACGAGAAAACCGACCTAGTTATAGTTCACGCTGTCTGGACGAAACACAGCACGGATATGGAAAGATTCTGCCGGACCATAATCAAGAAGCTCAATCTTTAGAGAAACATATGCCCTCTCTTCTTACCTGACATTAAAGATTCCTTGCAATGACAGAATAAGAATATCGCCGTCCCGGTTGAGCATGGTCGCATTCAAGTGTTCGGTCAAAGCTTCATGATGAGGGAATGAATCTTCTTTGTGTCGGCTTCTCTGATCTGCAGCCTCAATTCAGTAGGTTTCTTCGATTCTCCGGGAAAGAAGATGAATCCGTGGGCGATTTCACCGGCCCTGACGGACCTGTTTTCAAGAGACCTTTTTTCAAGATCCGACCGGATTTTAGACTGCACATCCGTATCCGTCAAACCCTTGGAACCACCCATCACGGCTCCCGCCGCCGCTCCTACTGCCGCTCCCCGCATTGCAGCCTCGGCCACACTCTGTCCGGATACAATACCGATGGCCGCGCCGATAATGCCCCCTGCAATGCCCCCCAAGCCGCCATATTTGGCCGCTTCCGGAGCAATTCTACTGAGTTCCGTTTTTTTCTGCATGCGATCATATGCCAGTCTTTCATCAAGGATCGGCCAGAGGTTATGCTCACCGTCGACAAGAAACGTCTGAGCCGCCACAATATCCAGAGCGTGCGTCCCTTTATTGTCGAAAATAACCCGCACGGGCAGTATCCCGGCATCGATCATATCAAATCCGAAAGCCGCTTCGGTTTCCTTTTTATCCGCATACGCCTGCGCCGCGATGACCGCGCCGCCCGCTTCCGTCGCATTCGGATAGGCCGTGGGCATCTTGAAGGGAATGACCTGGCTTTCATAGCTTGCGCAACCGAAAACAAAAATGATTATGAAAAGTACAGGCAACAACCTGGACATTTTACCTCTGAACATGATTAAACCTCCTTGATATCCCATCTGAATCGGGACGGGACTCTGAAAAGCAGGCTATACAAATACCGTCTTTTTGTCAATCCCAATCAGGCTGCCGGGGATTCCTGTTGACAGAAAACTGCCCCTCACCGATAATCAGGATGAATTGAATGAAACAACATCAAAAACGTTCTCTATTGAGGGAAATATCATGGAAAAGATTAAAATCGGCATCAGTTCCTGTCTTTTGGGAAATAATGTGCGTTACGACGGCGGACATCAGCATGACCGGTACATTACGGATACCCTCGGAAGATATTTTGCCTGGTTTCCCGTTTGTCCGGAAGTGGAATATGGGCTCGGAATACCGCGAGAGGCCATGCGCCTTGTCGGCAATCCCGAAAATCCCCGTCTGGTGACGATCCATACAAATGTGGACCACACGAATGGTATGCGCGCATGGGCAAAGAAGAGACTAAAGGACCTTGAACAGGAGGGTCTCAGCGGATTTATTTTTAAAAGCAGATCGCCCAGCTCGGGCATGACGGGTGTAACCGTCCACACCCCCTCCGGAATGCCGAACGGAGAAAGTGCCGGCATATTTGCCGATGCTTTCATGAAATATTTCCCCTGTATCCCTGTAATTGACGACAGTCAACTCCATGATCCCCATTTGAGGGAAAGTTTCATTGAGAGAATATTGATGCTTTCTCGATCACCTCGCCCCTGCTGCTTATCACCACTTTTTCCATAGGGACATTCTTGCCGGCCACAGCCATCCCCCTCTGGACAATCACGGGAAGTCCCTGGCAGCAGGGCACTTCCATAACCAGAACGGTGACGCTCTTCACATCCGCATTGCGAAATATCTCGGCAAATTTCTGCACATACGCCTGAGCATCATCCAACTTCGGGCACCCCACAAGGACGGCTCTCCCTTTCAGGAAATCCTCATGGAACCGGGGATAAGCAAATGGAGTACAATCCGCAGCAACCAGAAGGTCCGCCCCTTTTAAAAAGGGAGCGGTCGGCGGTGCCAGCCTGATCTGAACCGGCCAGTGAGACAGCGCTGATACGCCTCCTCTTTGTGAAACAGGCTCATTGGCTTTCTCACACGATTCCGGTGTTGAGAAAGTCCGGATCGCCGTTGACGGGCATCCGCACGCCATGGGTATCGCCTCCGAAACCTTGGACGATTTCTTTGATGCCACATGTTTTTCCGCAACAGCCTGGTCGAAGGGTTCCGTCTCACGCTCAACAATTTTCAGAGCGCCCCTCGGACACTCCCCAAGACAGGCCCCAAGACCGTCACAGTATTTATCGGCCACAAGCCTTGCCTTCCCGGCGATAACCTGAATGGCGCCTTCCGCACAGGACGGCACACACAAGCCGCATCCGTCACACAGATTTTCGTCGATCTCGATAATCTTTCGTTTTGCTTTCATGACTTTCCCCCTATATTTATGTTTTTTTAAGTTTCTGAACGTCTCGTTTTCCCTTTTGGAATTAATCTAATGATCCACGAAGAAATACGCATTGACTTAGATCAAATGGAGGTGTTATTTTTTCTCCGGAGGCGCCCTATGAATCCGACAGACCACATTTCTGCCATTTCCATCTTCGAAGGTATGCCGAAAGGCCAGCATGAAGCTCTGGCCGGAATTACAGTGAACCGCTCTTACAAAAAAGGGCAAATCGTTTTTTCCGAAGGGGATGACGGGATCGGGTTTTACGCCATAATCTCCGGCCGCATTAAAATATTCAAACTCTCTCCGGAGGGTAAAGAACAGATCCTGCACATCTTCGGCCCCAGGGAGATTTTTGGAGAAGCAGCCGTTTTTACCGGGCATGGATATCCAGCCTATGCCGAGGCGAACATGCAGAGTTCGCTCCTTTTTTTTCCAAAGAACGCTTTTGTCGAACTGATAAAAAAAGACCCGTCGCTCGCCTTGAATATGCTGGCTGTTTTGTCAACCCGTCTGCGGAGATTCACAGCGTTAATCGAGGATCTTTCTCTGAAAGAGGTTCCGGGGCGCCTTGCAGCTTATCTGCTGTACATGAGCAAAAAATCCCGCCATGCGGACGATATTGAACTGGATATCTCCAAGGGTCAGCTTGCTTCTCTTCTCGGCACCATTCCGGAAACATTATCCCGTATTCTCGGCAAAATGACCCGTCAGGGACTTATCCGCTCACAGGGCTCGCGGATCAGGATACTGGATCGAACCGGGCTGTCCGAAATAGCCACAGAGGGGAAGAAACTTATTTAGGTTCATCGTGTTCATATGATAAAATTGACGCATTTTCATGATTTGTAGATAAACGCCATGTGGTCTCGCAGGGGAAAAATAAAAGAAGAAGTAGCCTATGATGAGGACGGCCGGATCAGGGAAAGAAGGTCTACCCTCGATGGAAAACTGGAGGGCGAGTACACGTCTTATTTCGGCAATGGGCAGGTCAATGCCAGACTGCATTTCATAAACGGTCGCAGAGAGGGTGACGCCTTTTCCCACTATGAAAACGGGCAGCTCAGGGAAAAAGGTTCCTTTAAAAATGATGCACTGGAAGGCGAATACATTTTCTATTACGAAAACGGCCGGATTAAAGAGATTGAAAACTACGTAGAAGGGAAGCCGGACGGGAAATACACCCTTTTTTACACAAACGGCCAGATAAAAGATGTGGAGCATTTCAAGGACGGGAAATTTCACGGAGAATATGTATCCTACTACAAGAACGGCCAGATCAGGGAAAAGGGAAACTTTAGAAACGACAAACGGGAAGGCGAGTACATCGCCTATGACAGAAGCGGGCGGATCAGGGAAAAGGCGACTTTCAGGAATGGAAAGCCGGAAGGGGAGTTTCAGTGTTTTTATGATGAAACAAACGACACAGGTGATGACGATGAGGAAGCACAGGTGTCCGCAACCGGGTTAAAAAGCCTGAAAGACAAGGAAAGACGCATTGATGACCTGCTCAAGGATCTGAAAGAATTCGACAAAGAAAAGAAGGAGACGCCATGATCGAAAAGATTCTGATTCCCACCGACGGTTCCGGTTACAGTAGAACCGCTCTCGAATACGGCATCTACGTTGCCAAACGATTGGGTGCGCAGGTGACGGGGCTCCATGTCGTGGATATCCGTCTTATACAGGGGCCCGTTTTTACGGATATCTCAGGCTCTATCGGCCTCCCGCCTTATCAGGAATTTCTGCCGTCCATCCGGAGCGGACTTGATGACAGGGCGGAGGGCATCCTGGAAGCCTTCAGAGCGCGGTGCGAAGAAGCCGGATTTCAACCGGAAACCCTGAAGTCCATGGGCCTCATCGACGAAACCATTATCGATGAAGGGAAACAGGCCGATTTGATTGTCCTTGCCCGGAGAGGAGAACATTTCCATCTCACCGGGGGCGGCATTCTCGGTTCCACTGCCGAATCGGTCGTCCGCAAGTCCGGGAAACCGGTCATGGTAACGCCTGAAACCTTCCTGGAAATCGAAAGCATGGGACTCGCCTACGACGGCAGCGTGCCTGCGGAAAATGCGCTGGCACTTGCCGTGAAATTATCCGATGCCGCCTCCTGGCCGCTTACCATCATCGTCATCACGGACGATCATGAACTGGAAGCGAATATCATCCGTAAACTTGACGATTTTCTTGAACCTCTCAAGATTGACAGCGAAACCATCATCTTAAGAGGAAAAGAAGACCGTGAAATCATTAAATTCATTCAGGAAGGCTCCATCGAATTGATGGTCATGGGGGCTTACGGCCACAACAGGCTCAGAGAGTTTATCCTCGGCAGCACGACCTCTCATGTCATCCGCAAAAGCGCCGTGCCGGTTCTACTCACCCGATAAACGGGGGGAATTCAGAAAACGTCTTTCACCCTTTCTCTCAGGTCGTCCAAGACATCGTAACGGGTCAGATCATAGTAAATCGGTGTAATCGTGATCATCCCCTTGCGAAGGGCGCAGGCATCGGAATCCACCTCTTCATGATCGGAAAGCTGCGTCTCGCCGGCCAGCCAGTAATAGATGTTTTCTCTCGGGTCCGTCCGCTTTTCAAAATTCTCGATGAGCCGCGCCCTCCCCTGCTTTGCAACGACAACCCCTTTAATCTCCTCTTCGGGCAAGGCGGGGATATTGACATTGAGTGCAATATGCGGGATCGGATAATCTTTCAACATGAATGCCGCCATTTTTCTGGCAAATCTGGCCGCAAAGGAAAAATCTGCATCTCTGTGGATATCAAGAGATATTGCCATGGAAGGTACGCCCATAATGACGCCTTCCGTTGCCGCAGACACCGTTCCGGAATAGATGACGTTGATCCCCACATTGGCCCCGATATTAATCCCGGATACCACCAGATCCACCGGCTTTTCCGACAGTTCTCTTATCCCGATTTTAACGCAATCCGCCGGCGTCCCCTTGACGGCATATCCAAGAAAGGCCCCATCCTTTTTTACGCGCCTCACCATCAGGGGGCGGAATAGCGTGATAGCATGACCCACGGCGCTCTGTTCCACCTCGGGAGCAACGATCAGGCAGTCCGCATCCTTTGAAAGCTCCTGGTAAAGAGCACTCAGGCCCCTGGCATATATTCCGTCGTCATTCGTCAGAAGAAAGCGCATATCAACTCCTTCAACAAACAGGTTTTTCCTCCGGTAAATGATCATGGTCTCCCGTCTTCCACGGACGTTTTTTCAAATCCATGATGACAAAGATCACAAAGCTGACGACAATGATGAGTATCCAGTGTCCCGGCGAGATGGGCGCGCTGTGGAAGAGTCGGTTCATGAAAGGCGCGTAGGTGAACAGGATCTGCAACAGGATCATCAAGAAAGCCCCGGCAAGGGTCCATGGATTGGACAGAAACCCGATCCTGAAAACCGGTCTGGTCAGAGACCGGCAGTTAAAAAGATAAAACAGTTCGATCATGACGAACAGATTGACAGCTACCGTCCGGGCTTGATCGAGGTCCGTCCCCCGTCGCACTTCCCAGATGAACGTGGCGAACACACCGATCAGCATGAGGGTGCTCACCAGCAGGATCTGGATAATGATATCTTTTGTCAGAATAGGACTACCGGGTTCCCGCGGAGGTCTCATCATCACATCCCGTTCCTTGGGTTCAAAAGCAAGGGTGAGTCCGAGCAGCAGGGCAGTTGTCATGTTGATCCAGAGAATCTGTACGGGAAGAATGGGAAGTATGACTCCTGCGAGGATAGACGCAAGGATCACCAGTCCCTCTCCCCCGTTGGTCGGAAGGGTCCAGATGATAAATTTTGTCAGGTTGTCGAAGACCCGCCTTCCTTCCTCCACCGCCGCCTCGATGGACGCAAAGCTGTCATCTGTGAGGATCATATCGGCAGCCTCTTTTGCCACATCCGTCCCTGTGATGCCCATGGCAATGCCAATATTGGCCTGTCTGAGAGCGGGCGCATCATTCACGCCGTCGCCTGTCATGGCCACTACATGTCCTCGGGCTTGCAACGCTTCGACGAGGCGCAGTTTCTGCTCAGGAGCCACCCGGGCAAAAACGGACGTTTTGTCAACAACGTCAATGAGCTTCGTATCGGTGATTTCCGCAAGTTCCCTCCCTGTAAGGACGAACGTTTTGCCGTCGCCACCCCCTCTGTCTCCCTCCATGCCAAGCTGACCCGCGATCGCCACGGCAGTCAGGGCGTGATCCCCCGTGATCATCTTCACGTCGATGCCCGCCGTCTTGCAGGTCCTGATGGCATGAATGGCCTCTTCCCGAGGCGGGTCTATCATACCCTGAAGACCGAGAAAGGTGAGTCCTTTCAACAGGTCCTCGGCAATTATCTTTTCGTGACCATAGACCATATATTTACGGGCCAGGGCGAGAACACGGAGGCCATTGCCGGCCATGTTCTCGACCGACGCCATGACCTTCTCCCTATGAAGGGGGAGGGTCTCGCCATGTCGGTCCATGTTATTTGCGCAACTGTCCAGCACCTTCTCCACAGCGCCTTTCACATAGATGACCATGGACCCTGCGGCGACATCATCATGCAGAGTGGCCATGAACTGCCGCTGAGATTCGAATGGTATGACATCCACCCGGGGTGAGCGCCCGTTCATCTCCTTTTCCGTGAGACCCGCCTTGTATGCCGCCACGATGAGAGCGCCCTCCGTCGGATCTCCCTGCACGGTCCAGCGGCCATCGGACTCGATGATTCGTGAATCGTTGCAGAGAAGTCCCGCCTTAAGACATTCATAGAGGGATTCCACTTGCGCCGCCTCGACATATTCTCCATTTTTCAAGAAAGTCCCTTCCGGTGTGTAGCCGCTTCCCGTCACGGCATACACGTCATCCCCTGTCATGATCTGCTGCACTGTCATCTGGTTTTCCGTCAGGGTTCCCGTCTTGTCGGAGCAGATCACCGTGGTGCTTCCCAGGGTCTCCACAGCGGGAAGTTTCCGAATGATGGCACGACAACGGGCGAGGCGATTGACACCGATGGCAAGAGTAATGGTCACTGCGGCGGGCAAACCTTCGGGAATCGCCCCTACAGCCAGGGCGACGGCAGCCATGAACATGGTAACGAGGGATTCTCCCCGGTACACGCCGACAAGAAACGTCAGGATGGCAAGGGCCAGTATGGCCATGAGAAGGACTTTGCTGAATTCCGCAATCTTTTGTGTCAGGGGCGTGGAGAGATCATCCGCCTTCTTGATAAGTTCGGATATGCGGCCCGTTTCCGTCTGGTCCCCGATGGCGATGACGATTCCCTCTCCCTGCCCATAGGTGACATGGGTCCCCGCATAAGCCATATTTCTTCGGTCCGCCAGGATCGCATCAGGGGAAAGGGGGTCGACACATTTCACAACAGGCGCCGATTCCCCCGTCAGGGGGGATTCGTCGATCTGCAAATCACGTATCAGGGAGAGGCGCAGGTCCGCCGGTACTTTATCCCCCGACTGCAGAAGGACGAGGTCACCGGGAACCAGTTCCTCAGAGAAAACCGTTGTTTTCTCGCTGTCCCGCAATACCGTCGTTTTCGTAACCAGCATTTCCTTGAGAGACTCTACGGCTTTTTCCGCTTTTGCTTCCTGAAGGAAACCCACGACGGCGTTGATCAGCACAACGCCAAAGATAACCGCCGAGTCAACCCACTCCTGAAGCAAGGCCGTCACCAGGGTCGCAGCCATAAGAATATACACGAGAGGCTGGTGGAACTGGAGCAGAAATCGCTTGAAGGGGTGAACGCGCGGTTTCACCGAAAGCCTGTTAGGTCCGAAATGTTTCTGCCGACGCTTGACCTCAAAGGCGGACAGTCCCTTCCCCGGCTGGCTTTCAAGCATGGTCGCCACGTCCTCAGCCGGACAGTGGTGCCAATGTTTGCAGAGAATTCTTTCCATATGCAGATCTTTTTTGAATACACCAGTGTGATTAAATGATCAACCCTTACATACCCGGACAGAGGGCTGAATTCTCCGAGAACATGGATCTCGAAACTGATCAACCCTTACATACCCGGACAGAGGGCATGTACCCGTTTCAAGTGATGATCTTTTGCCTGAAGATTCAGATGACGCATGGCGCCCAGCTCAGGCGCCGAGGCCTTGAAACCTAACCTTTGCGTTATCATCTCAGCCATATCAAGGGAGTTCTTTCTATCACCATGAACGACAAAAACCTCCTTCACGCGTGAAAAATTGGACAACCACGTCAGTATCTGACAGCCGTCGGCATGGTAGGAAAAAGCGTCGAACGTCTTCACTTTCATTCTGACGACTTTTTCGACATATCTGACATTGGGCGTGCCATCTGCATATTCTTCAATGGGAATTTGAATGGTCTTCGCTCCACGCTGCAGTTTCCACCCAGGCGTGCCGGGCGCCTGCCACCCGACGATTACGAGCAGATTCTTCGGATTGTCAATCATTTTTTCCAGGTGCCTGGGAGAATTGGCATGATCCAGCATCGCGCTAGCGGAAATGTAAATGGCAGCTTGTCCGTGCTCATGCATCGCGAGGGCATCTTGTGAGCCGATTTCATAAAGATTCGGAAAGGAAAGCGGGGTCTCTCCGGACGAAAGGTGCGCCCGGACTTCAAGGCTAAAGTAATTGCTGTATTTTCTATAAATTTTCGTGATTTCCCGTGCCGTAAAGCTGTCGACATAGACCGGCGTCTCAGGGGGAATGATTCCCCGACCTTTCAACGTTCCGATGATATACAACAGCCTCTGAGTTCTATCCAGGGCAAAGGCGGGGATCAAAACGCTCCCTCCCCTCTTCAGGGTTTTCTTAATTTCATCTCCAAAGGTGTCAAAACCGGCATCTTTCCGTCGGATGGTGCCGGCTGTAGACTCAACCAGGATATAGTCTCCCTCGTGAACTATGTCCGGGTTGCTTAACAGGGGAAGATGGCTGTTTCCCATGTCCCCTGTTGCGACGATCTTAACGGTTCCATCGACGCCCTTGATCCAGATCTCGATGATGGATGATCCCATGATATGTCCCGCATTCCGAAATATTACCGAAACGTCGGAACTCAGGTTCAAATGCTGATCATAGGAAACCGCCATAAAGTGATTCATCATCCGGTCATAGTCATCAAAATCATAAACTGCTTTTCCTTCTCTCTTTGCGAGTTCAAGACTCATCTTCAGAATGGCGCCGCACAGCGTCTTCGTGGCGTCCGTGCCGATTGTTTTGCCTTTGAAACCCCTCCTGTAGAGAAGCGGAATTCGACCGGCATGATCAATGTGGGCATGCGTGAGAAGAACAAAATCGATGGTGGCCGGATCGAAATCAATGACACTGTTTCGCGCCTCATGCTCTCCATAGAAAAGTCCAAAATCGATCAGCAGCCGCGCTTTTCCCGTATCTATCAGATAGCAGGAGCCTCCCACCATCTGTGCCGCGCCCAGGAACCGGATAGAAGGGAAACCGGACTGTGAAAAACACAGGGGAGCTGATAATGAAAAAAAGATAAGCGCAACGAACAGGGCAAGAAATATATATCGAAGTTTCCTGGACATGACAACGACGAGACCTCTAAGGCATCCTACACACAAAAAACGGTGTTCGTCGACAAAAATAATGTCTGACGTTTAAAACTGTGATATGTAGTTTTGCAAAAAAGGATATGTCTTATCAATTACTTTATTATGGAGAATCGTAATGGCAAAATCAAGGGACGTTCAGAAAGATACTAAAAAGAAGCCAACCAAAACAGCAAAGGAAAGAAAGAAGGAAAAGCAGGACAAGAAAAAGAAATAAAAGTCGTCATTCCTCCTTGCGAAAGAATGACGACTTTTCACGATTTCATCTTATTTTACTTCTTCAAAATCCGCATCGACGACATCATCGTCCTTTTTGCCGGGCCCTGCCTGCTCAGCCTTCGCGCCGCCCTGGGCGCCGGCGCCTGCACCCGCGCCTTCCTGCTGCGCCGTTGCCTTGGAATACATGGCCTCTGCAAGTTTGTGCGATGCATTGGTCAGATCTTCCTGCGCCTTCTTGATGGCATCGACATCATCCCCTTCAAGGGCCTTCTTGACCCGAACAATGGCGTCTTCAATCTTCGTTTTTTCCGACGCATCGACCTTATCGCCGAATTCCTTGATATTCTTCTCCACGCTGTAGACCATGGAATCTGCCTGATTTCTCGCTTCTATCAACTCCCTTTTCTTCTTGTCATCCTCGGCATGAGATTCCGCATCTCTGACCAGTTTCTGGATTTCTGCTTCACTCAGACCGCTCGAAGCCGTGATCTTGATGCTCTGTTCCTTTCCCGTTCCGAGGTCTTTGGCAGACACATGGACAATACCGTTTGCATCGATGTCAAAGGCCACCTCGATCTGCGGCATCCCCCTCGGTGCAGGAGGAATGCCGACCAGCTCAAACCGTCCCAGCGTCCTGTTATCCGCCGCCATGGATCTCTCTCCCTGTAGGACATGAATGCTAACGGCAGGCTGGTTGTCCGCCGCAGTAGAGAATATCTGGCTCTTTTTGGTCGGAATGGTCGTATTCTTATCAATCAGTCTTGTCATCACACCGCCTAGGGTTTCAATACCCAGAGAAAGCGGCGTGACATCGAGCAGAAGCACATCCTTCACATCCCCGGACAGAACGCCTCCCTGGATGCCGGCGCCGATGGCAACGACCTCGTCAGGATTGACGCCTTTGTGGGGCTCTTTCCCGAATATCTCCTTTACCTTCTGCTGAACCCTCGGCATCCGGGTCATGCCGCCCACAAGAATGACCTCATCGATATCTTTCGGAGCCAGATTGGCGTCCTTGAGGGCTGTCCTGCAAGGATCAACCGTTTTTTCGATCAGGTCTTCCACCAGGGCTTCCAGCTTGGCCCGTGTCAACTTCATCGTCAAATGTTTGGGACCGGATGCATCCGCCGTAACAAAGGGCAGGTTGATGTCCGTTTCCATAACCGTGGAAAGTTCCATCTTCGCCTTCTCCGCCGCTTCCTTAATGCGCTGAAGGGCCATTCTGTCTTTTCTGATATCAATGCCCTGATCCTTCATGAACTCCGTGGCGATGTGATCAATCAATCTCTGATCAAAATCCTCCCCGCCCAGATGGGTATCGCCGTTCGTCGATTTGACTTCAAAAACACCGTCTCCCAGTTCCAGGATGGAGATATCGAATGTTCCACCCCCGAGGTCAAATACGGCAATCTTTTCATCCTTCTTCTTGTCGAGTCCATAAGCCAAAGCCGCCGCAGTCGGTTCATTGATGATTCTCAACACATTCAATCCCGCGATCCTCCCCGCATCCTTGGTGGCCTGTCGCTGAGAATCATTAAAATAGGCAGGAACCGTAATAACCGCATCGGTTACTTTCTCGCCCAGATAGTCTTCCGCAGTCTGCTTCATCTTTCCAAGGACCATGGAAGATATCTCCGCAGGACTGTAATTCCGCCCCTTAACGGTTATCTGTGCATCGCCGTTGGATGCCTCGGTAATCTTGAAGGGACTGATCTTTTTGTCATATTGAACCTCTTTCGAGGCGTACTTCCTTCCGATGAGTCTCTTGATGGCATATACGGTATTTTCAGGGTTTGTTATAGCCTGCCTTTTTGCAATCTGGCCCACCAGCCTCTCATCGCTATCCGTGAAGGCCACCATGGACGGAGTCGTCCTGTTACCCTCCTGATTGGCTATAACGACGGGGTCTCCACCTTCCATGATCGCGACACAAGAATTTGTCGTCCCCAAATCAATCCCAATAATTTTCCCCATGATGATTTATCCTCCTTACTCTTGAATCTCCAAATTAGACTATTTAAAATACCTTGCTTATTATTAAGGGTGTTCTTTCCCTTCTATGATTCTTCACAGTCTTCCTGTTTTGCCCGTTTACATATAGAAACCTTGGCCGGTCTCAACAACCTTCCATTCAAAAGGTATCCCTTTTCCAGTTCATCGACAATCTGATTGTCTGCGTGAACGCCACTTTCAATCTGGAAAAGGGCCTCATGAACGTTCGGATCAAATGTCCTGTCAATGCATTTAATCTGCTCTACACCATGTTTTTCGAGACAACCCAGCAACTGATCCTGAACCAGCTTGAGTCCTTTCTTAAATGTCTCTAAATCACCGGCGTTGCCGGTTTGTCCCAGCGCACGATCCAGACTGTCCACCATCGGCAGGATATCTTTAATCAGATTTTCATTTCCGTATTTGATTGCGTCGGCCTTGTCCCTGGCCGCCCGCTTCTTGATGTTTTCGAGTTCCGCCACAGCCCGCACATACTTATCATAATTCTCGGCGGCCTCCTTCTCCTTCTCCGCATACTTAACGGCCAACTCGTCCGCTTCCCCCGTTTTCTCAACCTCTAAAGGCTTTACCTGAAAATCAGACGGTTCTTTTA
>Ga0116202_10001402_pt1 | contig 14103 bp, 13 predicted proteins | sample LakKivw325mmetaG_FD_94479 | JGI IMG/M metagenome (GOLD analysis project Ga0116202, IMG submission 94479) | Anoxic lake water microbial communities from Lake Kivu, Rwanda to study Microbial Dark Matter (Phase II) - Lake Kivu water 325m metaG | ecosystem: Environmental > Aquatic > Freshwater >...
ACTCTTGGATTCTTTCTCCAAGTGTATGCATCTTGTTTTGAATTTTTTTCATCTTACGCCGTAGGCTGATATCCTGGTGTCTTTCCAGGATAGATTTTACTTTAAAATAGCCATAAAGGGATTGAAAAGATAAAATGGATGAAAATAATCGAAAGCACTTTTTTATGAATACTAATGGAGAAATATCATGAAAAGAAAGGTTGCCAAGTTAATATCACCAAAAACGTTTGTTATTGAACAGGAAGAAATCCCACTCCTTAAAAATGACCAGGTCCTTATCAAAATTGAAGCCTGTGGGATTTGTCATACCGAAATGTCAACCTATTTGGGAGAGAGCGCTACCATAATTGATGGTCTCGAAAACTACCGCTTCGAAAAAAACATTCCTTACCCTGTGGAATTAGGGCATGAACCCTCAGGGATAATCATTGATTTGGGAAAAGAGGTAAAGGATTTTAAAATTGACGACAGAGTAGGAGGCCCAATCGATGGATCCTTTGCTTCTCATATAATTACTATTCCCAAAAAGATAGTAAAATACCCCGATACCAATATCGACCTCAAATATTGCTTAGCCGAACCTTTAGGCTGTGTATCCAATATTATTCGATCTGCTCAACCTGAATATGGTGATGTGGTAGCAGTCATCGGTTGTGGATCAATGGGACTCCTCTGTCTTTCAGCATTGAGTCGAATGCCACTTCGTGGGCTCATCGCTATTGACCTTCAAGATACACGCTTAGAATGGGCAAAAAAAATGGGGGCTCATTTTCTCTTGAATCCCTCAAAAATGGATGTTCAACCGATTATACAGGACATTACCAATGGACACGGAGTCGATGTGGTCATTGAAATTTCAGGAAAGTGGAAAGGCCTTGAAATGGCTTCCTCCATGGTTCGATGGGCTTCTTTTTATGGATATCAGGGAAGAGGAAAAATTATCGCCTCTTCATTTTACGCTGGTGATCAAATCATGAGTAATCAACTTGGTTATCATTTAATGTTTAAATCTCCAATTATTAAATCAGTTCATCCCTGGCATTCATTGAATTTTATGGAAGACGTTGAAAAAGGAGTTTGGGGATTCGTTAGCCGTTTTCTCCCCCTCGATCAGCTCGTTACTCATACATTTCGTCTTGAAGATATTCAAAAAGGTTTTGAAGCAGCTTCTGGACAAGACCAGCATTATTTAAAGGGAGTAGTCGTATTATAAAAAACGGAACCAATTGTTAGGCAAGCGCCACTCGATGGGAACCCTTGAAAATATTTAAAAGAAAGAAGGGCAAATTGAATGAGTAAAGAATCAATGAACATGAATCAACTGAAGATGTCTTTTTTTTCATTCGCCATTGCTTTTATGCTCCATTTACTCTTATTTGCGACCGCTCCACTATCAACAGTCATGATGAAGGAAATGAGTCTTTCTCATGCTGGTTTTGCATTTATTTTTGGAATCGCCATGATCAGCTTAGTTGCTTCTCGAATCCCCTGGGGGATTATCGGCGACCACATCGGTTTCCGAGGAGCCTTTCGGATTGCTCTCCCTCTCTCGGCTACTGCGGCAGTGATTCGTTCTTTTTCTCCAGGATACTCCACTTTACTCATTACCCAACTTCTCCTTGGGTTTGGTCTATCATCTGTCCTTCCCTGTCTTCCTCTTCTGGTTAAAAAATCTTTTATGAAAAACTTAACCGGTTTTGCCACCGGATTGTATGTGGCGGGTTTTGCCGCTGGCAATGCCACTGCTCTGGCCTTAACCCCTCGTTTACTTCCTATTTTCAGTTGGCGGCTTATTCTCTTGCTTTATGCCATATTACCGGTAGCGATTACCATTTTGTGGTGGCTTTTTATTCCGGAAACCTCATTCAAAACCAAAAGCGTAAAACCTGATCAGTTCAAACTCATTTTTAAGGATCGTTCCCTCTGGATTTTGCTTATATTAGTCATTGCAGCCATGGGAGGATACGATACTCTCGCTACCTGGATTCCTAAAATAATCGAAATGAAGCACCTGAATTCTTCCCTATCCACCCTTCTTCCTTTGGGTTTTTTCTTTTCAGGTCCGATAATAGGAGTCGTATCCGACCGATATATCAACCGGAAAACTCTCCTGGCAGTGATGGGATTTGCTACCATATTTTCAATCCTGGGAATTAGGTCCAATTCTCTGGTTTTGTTCAACCTGAGCTTATTCTTTGCCGGTTTTTGCCCAAACAGCGTTTTAACCATTAGCCTCACCATACCAGCTGAACAAGAGCGGTATGCTTCCTCGGTGGGTGGGGTGGTTGGGGTTATTTCTTCCTTGGGAAACATTGGACCTCTTATCTTGCCAGTGATTTTTGGTTCTTTGATTGATATAACTGGCACCTATCAGCTGTCGCTTCTTTTTATTGCGCTTTTTTCGGGTATTATTTTTGTTCTGAGTTCTCGGTCAAAATATTTTTAGATGGATTTTTTTTCAAAACCAATGGCATTTTTTTATTAATACCTCCCATAAGTCATAATGGTCTGGTACATCGCCAGGATGTTCACCAGAGGTGTGTCTGCTTGAATGTTATGGGTAGGACCGCAAATATATCCCCCGCCGGGGGCAAAGGCATCGATTCTTTTTATAACCTCCTGCCTGACCTGGCTGGGAGTGCCAAAAGGAAGTACCTCTTGAATATCGATACCCCCGAAAAAGTTCAAATCTTTCCCAAAATCCTTTTTAAGTTCATAAGAATCCATACCAACACATAAAGGTTGCAAGGGATTGAGGATGTCCAGTCCGATTTCGATGAAATCGGGGATGATGGGACGGATTCCTCCGTCGGAATGATAGGCAATTTTTAGATCGGGCTTCCTCTTTTTAAAGGCTTCAAAGAGTATTTTCCATCGGGGTTTGAAGACTTTTCTCCACAGATCCGGGGAGATGATCATTCCAGTTTGCATTCCCATATCGTCTCCAAGCCAGAGAATATCGATACCTAAGTCGATGAGCGTCATCGCGATTTCATAATGATACTCCATAATCCGATCGAACAAAGTTTCAGCCATTTTTAAATTAGTCAGCATATCTTCCAGCATCTGCTGGTAACCTCTCAGGTGTACGGCTCCCTCCCACATGGTGAGCGGAACCGAACCTATAATGGCATACTTCCCCCCGTATTTTGCGATCACTTGGCGATTCCGTTCAACGAGCTCCTCGGTGACTGGTTTCGGGAAGGGATACCTTTTTAATTCTTCCACCGTGGTGGCATTTTCTAATGGATGATAATAAATTTCATTATAAAGCCCGCGTTTAAGAAGTTTAATTCCCCACTCGGTTTCGTAGGTTTCTCCCTCTTTGATCTTCCCTCCAAAAAGATTAACCATCCCTTCCCAGATGATAATCGCATCGTCACCCATGGCAACATTGACGTCGAGATCTTTCTTTCCAGTATAATTTTCAAGGAGTTCCTGAACTTCCGGGGTATACTGACATAAAATCGGAACCCGATCTGGCTCCCGATAATTTAAAGCGGTCATTACTCGTTCTTTTCCAGTCATGGTTCTCACCTCCTTATAAGATATCCAATGATACAAAAAATAAAAGACTATTCAAATATATTCTGTTTTAACTACCGATTTCTCTCTGAAATGGTCGCTCGTCACTCTCTTCCGACGATTGATCGGTCGACGAGAACGGTGACGTCGGGGTGAAGCTGGAGCACCGAGGCGGGAATATCTTCGGTGATTGGTCCGTTGAGAGCCTTTTGGATGATTTCGCCCTTTCCCATTCCACTAACTAAGAGAAGAATTTTTCGAGAATTCATGATGGTTTTAATCCCCATGGTTATCGCTTGCCTGGGAATCTCTTCGGAAGATTGGAAAAAACGGGAGTTGGCCTGAATGGTCGCTTGGCTGAGTGAGACTACATGGGTGGTGCTGTTGAGAGTGGTGCCGGGTTCGTTGAAACCGATGTGTCCGTTGGGTCCGATCCCCAAAAGTTGGAGGTCGATGCCCCCTGCAGCCTGAATTGCTTCTTCGTAACCAGAGCACTCCTGTTCTAAATCGAGAGCTATTCCGGAAGGGAGATGAATATTGCGTGGGGGAATATTTGTTTTCCCGAATAAATTTTGCTGCATGAAATAGAAATAGCTTTGAGGATGGGTTGGTGGGAGCCCGACATATTCATCGAGGTTAAAAGTCGTCAGCTGAGAAAAATCAAGAATTCCCAGTCGATAAAATTCAACCAGGATTTCGTAAGTTTTTTGAGGAGTTGAACCAGTGGCAAATCCCAATATCGAGTTGGGTTTGATCAATATCTGCCGGGCAATAGAAGTAGCCGCCACCTGGCTCATCGCTTCGTAGTCCTCATGATATTCAATCCTCATAACATCGACCTCCTCAAAATGGTTTTATATAAAAGGGAGATGGTATATGCCGTAAAATGGATACCATACCAGTTATTAGAATTCTAAGGGTCAGTCGGTCGAGCTTAGAAAAAATTTAGGGTAATCATGAATGGCTGACCAATAACTTTTATAGGCATTATACATTTTCTCATAATACCTCACCAAATCAGGCTCAGGGAAATATGTTTCGGCAGTAGTGATCATGTCATCCACTTTTTCAAAGTTGTCGATGTAATTGAAAGAATGCGCTGCCAGGAGGAAAGCTCCAAAAGAGGCAGAGTCTGAGTATTTGGCGATAGTGACCGGGAGTTGGAAAATCTGGCTGACGATCCGTGGCCATATGGTAAAGCGAACGGCACCACCGCTCATGATCACTTTCTGTATTTCCTGGTCGGTAATACAGTCCAGTGATTCTTTAAGTGCCATCGTAACCCCTTCCATGATGGCTAAAGCAAGATCTCGACTGTGGTGATAAATTTGTAGTCCTAAAAAAGCTCCCTGGACTTGATAATCAAAGTGAGGGGTTCCACTTCCCATAAGGTAGGGATAAAAGAGAAGATGACGGTCCAGGGGAATTTTGGTCAGGGTGTCGAGCTCATGGTATAACTCTTCAGTAGCATCTTTTCCAAGAAGGGAAGTCAACCACTGCAGAGAAGATCCTCCGGTGGGTACCGTCCCCAAGTAAAAAGAAGCATTTTTAATACAATGCGCAAACCGGTATAATTTTCCCATGAAATGTTCAGGTGTGGTCTTTACGCGCATCAGCAATTGTGCAGCCGTCCCGATACAAAGCGATATGGTTTCCTTGCTCCCGGCACCGGTTGCCAAGGCAGTGGTGGCTAAATCTCCACCCCCTTTAATGACTGGAATCCCAAAGGGGATATGGAAGGCTTCGGAGGCTTCCTGGGTGATATGACCTATAATGGTATCACTATCCACTATTGGTGGAAGAATTCCGGGATCGATACCCAGATTCATGATTAAATCTTCACTCCAGGATTTACGATGGAGATCATAGAGCAGTGAACCCGAGGCGTCGGAATGATCGGTGGTGATAGAACCGGTCAGGCGATACCCCAGATAATCTTTGGGAAAAAGGATGGTAGTTATTTGTCGATATAGGTCGGGTTGATGATTTTTCAACCATAGAATTTTAGGGAGAGTAAAACTTTCCTGAACCGGATTTCCAGTCACTTGCAGAAAAAATTCATCAGAAAACTGTTGTTTTAAAAAGGTGGCTTCGTTTCGAGCACGGGTATCAGACCAGATAATGCAAGGAAAGAGGACCTCGCCGGTTTTTCCCAAGCAAACCGGCCCATGCATTTGCCCGGTCAGTGAAATGCCCTGTAGGTGAGCGAACCATTCAGAGTACTCGGTACTCATGGCTTTGAGAAGTTGTTTAAGGTTTTCGATCCAAGTGGAGGGAAGCTGCTCAGCATGTGCGGGATGAGGAAAAGTGGTCGGATGAGAATGAGTCAATGCTGCCATCGGTCTACCATTGCTTTGGTGAAGGATGCATTTTAAATTGGTGGTGCCGACATCGATAGTGAGGATCAAATCCTGGTCTTCTCTCACAACATCTTCACCCGATGTCGATAAGTATGATACAATTCGCTGTTTTTTTGTTTTCCTTCGGGGAGATTGCCACTGACGAAAACCGGAGGAACAATTTTTTCTTTAACGATTAAATAACGGGAGGCGTTCGCCAAAATCAGGTTTAAGATAAAAGCACCAGCAATGGTTGAAGTGGGAGCAATTTTTTGATCGAATCCAGGAAGAGCGATAGAAGCATCACCAATGTCGCTATGGTTATCGATGAACACATCGGCTACTTCCTGAATACTCGGTCGTTTTTTGTTCTCTTTTAAATAACTCATGTACTTTTTTGAACCGATGGCGATGAGTGGTGTTCCATTTTGCCGGACTTTTTGAGCCATCTGATATGGGACTAAATTTACTCCTGAATTTGAGAATAGAATAAAAACGTCTTTGGGTTCGGGATGAAAATGATTGAATACTTTTTCCGCATAACCATCAAGGTCCTCCAGCGCCGATGATTTTATGGCTCCACAATGAAGCATCAGCGATGGTTCGAGCATGGGGTTGACACAGGCTAATCCGCCAGCTCGATAGAAAGCTTCTTCAGCAAAGATATGAGAATGGCCGGTTCCAAAGATATGGATGAGACCATCGTCGTAAATAGCTCGCGCAATCAATTGTGATGCCGCCATCAAGGTTTTATGCTCGGTTTGAACTATATCCTTGAGTTGTTTCTCAATGATGTGATAATAAGTAAAATCAAAAGTAAGGTTATCATTCATTCTATTTTTCCTCCCTATTCTTCCCCTGTTCATTATCAATCTTATTTTAAAAAGCCAAAAACTCGGATTGCATTGAAAACGGACAGACAGGTATTTATTGAGTATTATATAAAATCCCTGGATAACGGTGAACTGTAAACTGGAAGCTGATAAAAAGGTTTGACGAAATATTTAAATATCCGGTAAATACAACCTACAGCTTACTATTGAAATTTAATCGGCATGGATGTCTATTGACTTCTCGGGTTTGGTTTTATATCCTGATATTACAAGTAGGTACCTGGTGAAATGAGGGTAAATACATCTTTTTAGAAAGGTGTGGATATATAGATGCTTCTTGAAAAAACTTCACCAATTCCATTACACCTACAGCTCAGGCGTATCATTTTATCCATGATTGAGAGTGGAAAGTTAAAACCCGGCGATAAACTGTATTCAGAGGCTGAATTTTGTAAAAAATTCAATATCAGTCGCATGACAGTGCGTCGAGTTATCAATGACTTAGCGAATGAAGGATATATCCAACGAGTTGCAGGGAAAGGAAGTTTTGTTTGCGAACCAAAGATTATTGAAAAACTGACCTATGTTTCCACTTTCACCGAGGACATGAAAAGCCGGGGTTTAAAACCAGATCGAAAACTTCTTGAACGAGAAGTCGAAGAACCAAGCGCAAAAGTATCCGATATTTTAAATCTTGATCCTGACGACAAAACTATTCGTGTCAAAATGCTGCTCTATGCCAATGAAGAACCAATTTGCCTCCAGGAACTCTTTCTGCCCTTTCAAATGTTTCAAGGTTTTATGCGCATTACCAATGAGGAGATTATTCGTCGTGATCTCTGTGAAATTTTAAATACTTTTTTAGTCCGTCCGGTACTTTGGGCAAAGCAAACTGTGGAAGCAGTTATACTAAAAAACAAGGACGCCAAATTGCTTGAAGTTCAAACAACTATTCCCGGCCTGCTCTGTGAGCGGGTTACCTATGATGAGCTGGATACTCCAATCGAATATGTGACTTTTCTTTACCGTGCTGACCGGTATAAATTCATGATCGATAAGCGCAATGTTATTCGTCAAAACCGGGGATAAATGTCTATTCGCTTCGTTTAACTCTTTTCACTTTCCAATCTTACACTGTGGTACATTGGGCGATTTTCCCCAAGTCTTTTTTTTATCTTTTGATCTTTTCATTTTACACTGTAGGCTGTCAATCGAATCCCTCTCGTTCTCCCTTTGTCCAAAGGGAGAGGTTTGGGGAAGGGTGACGGAATAATTATCAAAGATGAGATTGCCACGACCTACGCTTGAGTGTTTTTCCCCAAGCGTGATATTTAATCCTTTTACAATTTCATTTGTATGCCGTAGGCCGACGGTTTCGCAACGGTAGCTTTTTTGATTTTTTTACGATTCACTACTCACTATTCACGGTATTTTCAACACTGCAAAATGAATGATCAAGCTCTTGACAACCTATCATATCTCATAGTAACGTGTATATACAAGTTATCAAATGTTCACTTTATTCGGCTCATGATCACTTCACGGGAGTTGGGCCATCGTTTTCAAATAAACTTTACAGGAGGTCTAATGCATGGTCAAAGGAAAAAGTTTTCTTGATATCACCATGGAGTTTCTCGAAAAAATCGAAAAGGAACAAGCAACAAATTTTGAAAAAGCCGGTCAGGTGATCGGTGATGTGTTGATGAAGGATAAGCTGCTTCACGTAATCGGAACCGGCGGTCACACCGACATTCCGGCATATGATATGTTTTATCGTGCTGGAGGTCTGGTTCCGGTCAACTACATTATTCCCATTGGTGCTCTCTACGGAGCCAGCGGGGCTACCCACGGCATGCGGATCGAGCGTTGCCCGGATTACATGAACCGAGTCGTAGATTATTATGATGTCAAGGCAGGAGACGTTGCCATCATTTTCAACAACATCGGCGTCAATGCCGCCACTATCGATGCCATTCTCGAATGCAAAAAGAAAAGCGCTTACACTATAGGGGTTGGTGGGAGCCCCTGGCAAAAAGAAATCCCAACTGATCATTTCACCCGCCATCCCAGTCGAAAAAATATGATGGATTTGGTGGATCTCTTCATCGATGATTATAACCCAGTGGGTGATTCGGTGATGGAGATCGATGGATTTGATCGCCCTTTCGCCCCCATTTCGGCTATGACCGATGGCTATATCGTTCGACGCATCGAAATTGAGACTATCAAATACATGGTTGGCAAGGGGATTACTCCCAAGGTGTGGATGAGCGCCAACCGGGTCGGGGGTGATGACGCCAACGCCAAATACGTCGCGGAATACTTCTACCGGATCAAAAATTTATAAGTGTCTCAAGTCGGGGGGAAACCAATTTCTACCCTCGGCTATTTAAAAAAACCTTTTCGAAGGAGGGTTTTAAATGAAAAAGCTCGTATTATTTATCATCATTACCCTTTCACTGGTTCTTTTGCTTGGGACTCTGGCCTGGTCCCAGGAAAAACCGCTGGATATCACTTTCTGGCACCACGAAGCACCGGCACACCGGGTGGCTGCCTTCCAAAAAGTGATCGATCTGTTCATGAAAGAAAATCCAAATATTAATTTGAAACAAGAAGTGGTAATGTGGGGAGATGCTTGGGTGAAGAGCCTCGCCGCCCTTGAAGCCAATACACTTCCCGATTTTCAGTTTGCTATTCCCGATCTCACCCTGACCATGTTCAAAGCGGATGCCCTCGCGCCCATTACCGACCTGGTGAAAGAAGTTGATGAAAAGTACCAGATTTTCCCCAATCAGAAAAATATGTACTTCCACCAAGACGAATACTGGGGACTCCCCATTATGACCATGGTCATGCTCATGACCTATCGACCCAGCTTCTTAAAAGAATATGTCGGAACCACCGAACCACCCAAAACCTGGGATGAAGTACTTGATTATGCGAAGAAGATCACCGAAGGCTCCGGAGAAGAAGTCTATGGAATCGGAATCGGTGGAGCTAAAAACCTGATGACCGATGAACAGGCCTATATCTTCATAGCCAGTGTCGGCGCCCGTTTCTTCGATGAAAAAGGTAACCTCACCTTCAACAGCCCGAAAACTATCGAAGCACTCAAACTGTACAATGACCTGATCAAATTTGCTCCTCCCGGAGCCGAAGCCTGGTCATGGGGTGAAATCGAGCTCAATATTGCGGCAGGAACCTTAGCCATGTCACCCTATTTCCCCTCGGTACAGAAACGTTTCCATGAGGAATTCGATAGCGATGATTACGCCGCAGCTCATATTCCTTTTTATAAAGATCGCACCGAACGGGGAACAATTACTTACCCCAATGAAATACATATCTACAAAAAAACCATGGAAAAACCAGAAAACAAAAAAGCGGTCTATGATTTCGTCCGCTTCATGATGAGACCGGATATCAACGCCATCCTCACTTCGGGGCAAGAACCGGGTGGATTCTTCCCCACCACGGTGGCTGCCTCTCAAGCCAAGGAATATTGGGATAATCCGATCGTCAAACGTTTTGAAAACATTCATAAGGTAGCCATGGAAGCACTGCAACAGTACGCCACCCTCTATGGGTTTGAATATGGAAAATGGGTCAATATTGGTATCGGCGATATTACCGGTGCCGATGTCTTAGCCGATACCGTCAATAAAGTAGTCAGCGGCCAAATGACTCCAGAAGAAGCAGCGGCCTGGGGTGAAGAACAAATGAAGAAATACTCCGTGCCGGTGGGCAAGTAATTCCCTTTTTCTACCAGGCTGGAGTTCGATTCCAGCCTGGTTTATTCTATCGAAGCAGGTGGGTTTCATCATGAAAATACGCAAAAATGAGATTCAGCAATATTTGTTCCTTCTTCCGGTGGTAATTATCATTCTGATCATTTTTGCCTATCCATATGTTCGTACCTTCATTTATTCTTTTTATGACATATCCTTTGGAGGAACGGAATCAAACTATATCGGTTTCAAAAATTTTTCATATCTCCTCAGCAATAGTTTTTTTTGGGAATCACTGGGGAAAAGCCTCTATTGGACACTGGGAAATTTGATCATTCAACTCGTCGTCCCTCTCATGTTGGCGATTCTGTTAAACGCCAACATGAGAGGTATTCATCTCGCCCGTTCACTGGTTATGCTTCCCTGGATTGCTCCTACAGTGGCAGTGGCAGTCTGTATGAGGTGGATGTTTCTTCCTAAAATCGGGATCATCAATGAAATTTTCTCATCAATTGGTCTCATGTCCAAACAAATCCACTTTTTGGGGAATAGTTCCACCGCTATGCCGGTCCTTATTTTACTCAATTCCTGGAAATTCCTTCCCTTTGGTACCCTATTGATTCTGGCTGCCCTGCAGGCTATTCCCACCAGCGTATTCGAAGCGGCTGAGGTAGACGGCGCTACCGGTTTCCAAAAGTTTCAATATGTGACTTTCCCTCTGTTGGGTTCTATGATCTGGTTTGTCGGTTTTTTAGCTTTTGCATGGAATTTCAATACTTTCGATTTTATCTGGCTGACTACTCAAGGGGGTCCAGGCAACACCACTCAAACCCTGCCGGTATTGATTTATCGAACCGCTTTTAAAACCTTCCGTTTAGGTGAAGCCTCGGCAATATCGGTATTCATTGCCATATTTCTCATTATTCTCGGATTTTTCTATTTTTCATATATCACCCCTAAAGAAAAATGAAAAAATTCCTCATCGAGTCCCATCTAGTTTGTATTACGAGGTGAACGTATTTGGCAGAAATAAATCGCTTTAAAAACATCATTATCACCATGGTTATCATCGCGGTTATTTTCCTTATTATCTGGCCTTTTCTCTATATTTTTGTCTCTTCATTTAAACCTCTGAAAGAAATCATGTCCCGCGCCTCTTTTTTCCCGGTGAACAGCACCATGAAAAATTATCAAACACTGCTATTTGCCCGAACCCCCGTCCGCGACTTTCCACGATTTCTTCTTAATAGTTTCTACGTGTCGGTCATTACCGCTCTTTTTACTCTGGTCATATCTTCACTCAGCGGCTACGGGATTGCCCGCAACCGCCGGCTCCGGAGTGGGTTGGTCTCGAAATTTCTTCTCTTTATTTATGTCTTCCCCACCGTGGTTCTTTTAGTTCCGATTTATAAACTATTTACCAATTTACGCCTCTACGACAACATGCTCGGGCTGGTGATCATTTATACCGCCCTGGTCTCACCCTTTTGTACCTGGCTTTTGGTCTCATTTTTTGAAAACATCCCGAAAGAACTGGAAGAATCGGCCGGAATTGATGGTGCTGGCACCTTCACCACTTTTACCAGAATCGTTATCCCCTTGGCTGCTCCGGGATTAGTGACCGCAGGAGCCTATTCCTTTATCACCGCCTGGGGAGAATACATGTTCGCCTTGATTCTTATCAGTTCCAATTTGAAAAAGACTGGTCCGTTGGGTCTGGCAACCTTCACTGCCGAACAATACATCGAATGGGGTCCGCTGTTGGCTGGGTCGATTCTCATCATGCTCCCGGTCTTTATCCTCTTTATGCCGGTATCAGGTTACTTTATCAAGGGATTCACTGCTGGTGCAGTGAAAGAATAATGATGAACAGGAAAGGAGGTAATAATTTTGAAAAGTCGTTTTCTCTGGTTATCTCTCATGATTGGAATGGGGATCTTTTTAATTGGTTCTATATCAGCTTTTCCTAAAGTGATGGTAAATGTCAACACCGATGCCTATGTTCTTCCGGTTGCGGAATTGGCGAGCACTAAAACCAACCCGGAAATCATTCACCTCGAAAATGACCTTATCGGTATCGAGATCATTCCCAATCGGGGACGGGTTCTTTCTTCATACACCTTAAAAACCGGCCATCAATCGTTCCTCTATCAAAAATTCGTTCCTGATCCGATGGTTCTTCCGGGTGGACTCCATACCGTCGAATTCGGCGGATATTATTTATCCCTTCCCTGGAACACCCGGGACCGGCAACCTTTCGACCTGGCTTTTGAGATTAATCAATCGACTGAATCCTTAGGTGAAGTCTATCTTTCGGGAAAAGATATGTTTCAGAAAACTCTCACCGAAATCTGGCTCCGGTTAAAAGACGGGAGTCCGGTAGTTGAAATCCAGATCAAAATTACCAATACATCTAAAAAGAGCTCCAAGGAGATTGATTTTCGGGATTATAGTATTCTTGCGGTGAATGATACCGTTGATAGCAACGATCAAATTCTTTTACCGGTGGAAAAGGTAAAACTCATCGAGAGCAAAAACGATTGGGCTGGTACGAAAGACAGTCTCACGGAATGGCCGGCTCCTTTCTCTCAATGGACATCGTTGAATGACTATCTGGTCTTCCGTTCCGAGTCTCAACTCATTTCGTGGTTTGGTGGCATATATTATCCCGAAATCAAAGCCGCCTTCATTAAGTTCTGGGCACCTCAGGACTTCTTTACCGGAGCCGAAATTTGGTCCTGGGGCAAGAATTATTCAAGTGAACCCGGAGCTGCTCCCTACGTCGTTTACTCAAATACTGCTCATTTCACTCTGCTACCCCAGGAATCAAAATCATTCATAACCTATTTCACCGCTCTCACCGACTTGAACGAAAATGACCTTACTTATGAGGCTATAAACCAAAGAATACAATCTATTATGAAAATGCAGTGAAATGTAAAATGTTAAAAGTTTAAAGATACTCAATCATCACCCTATCCAAACCTCTCCCTTTGGACAAATGGAGATTGAGAGGGATTCGATCTTTTCGACTTTTCATATTTCTCCTGAACGATAGGAGAAACTAATAAACGGTGACGGTATATCCCGAATAAGTGGGATAAAAATTCTCAGTATAAGAAATTCCCCAATCGGTTTCGATTCGAATGACATGTTCTTCATTGAGCTTTACATTCGCAAACTGGTATAAACATGTTTTCGGATTGAGATAATAGGTTCCCATCCGGTTCCCATCAATATATACTTTCCCGTAAACACTGGATGATCCGGAACATACCGTTAACTTTCCAAATCCGGGAGGAAGTGGATCATCTTCTATGCATCCGGCAATAATGAGTGAAGTGGAAACAATTACCAAAGCCAACACCATTAAAAGAAGTTTGTTCTTCATACGTTCATTCAACCTCCTTATACATGTTTTTAAATATTTGATTTAATTTATCGGCAGTTATTCGTAATTGTTTAGAGATTTTAATTATCTATGGTCAAAGATCTAATTACCAGAACCAGTTGGGTGAGGTCGGTTTGGAAATCATAATTCTGTAACCAGTTGAGAATATTGATTCCTTTTTTAGGAAAGAATTTCATGCTTTGTGCAGCACCAGTTGAGGAATGAAAACTACAAGATGTAAAGAACCATATCAACAATAATTTTCCCTGATAGGCGTTATCCTCATC
>Ga0116202_10001403_pt1 | contig 14102 bp, 11 predicted proteins | sample LakKivw325mmetaG_FD_94479 | JGI IMG/M metagenome (GOLD analysis project Ga0116202, IMG submission 94479) | Anoxic lake water microbial communities from Lake Kivu, Rwanda to study Microbial Dark Matter (Phase II) - Lake Kivu water 325m metaG | ecosystem: Environmental > Aquatic > Freshwater >...
GGTGCGCTGACCGGGGCCTGAACCACCTGCGGCCTTGGCGGCGCCGGGGCTGGTTGCGGCTGCCCCGCAGCCACCCGTGCAGCCGCAACCAGCCCCGGCGCCGCCAAGGCCGCAGGTGGTTCAGGCCCCGGTCAGCGCACCTCCGCCGCAACCGCCCGTCTACCCGCAGACCCCGCCGGCAGCCCCGCGGCCGCCGGTGAGCCAGGCTCCGGTGAACGCGCCGAGCTACAACCCGGCCTACGGAGCCACGACGCAACCGGGCATGTACCCCCCTCCTCAGGCGAGCCGCGGCCCGGCGCCCACTGCCGTCCCCCGGCCGGGTGGGTGGGGCGCCGCACCGGCGAGGGCGCCGGCGTACCCCACGGCGGCACCAACGTGGACGGCCGCTCCGCAACGACAGGTCACCGTGCCCGAACAGGTGGAGATCGCTCTGGGGCAGGGAGTCATGCCCGGGGCACTGTGCGAGATGGGCTTCTGGGCCCGTCTCCCCAGCACGATCCGTATCGAGCGGCCGGGGATCAGCGGCTGGCAGCGATTACGGGAGCACCTGCTGCGGTTCCTGGACGACCTGCAGGAGCCGGTCATCAGCGTCACCCGAGCCGACGTGCAGCGCGGATCGGTGCGGCATCCGCTGGCGGAGCGGGACTGTCCCACCTGCTCCGCTTCGGGTGCGGTACACTGCGCCGCCTGCGACGGAAGCGGGAAGACCGACGCCGGCGAGATGTGCCCCGACTGCCTGGGTAGCAGCCGCGCCGTGTGCTCGTGTGTGAAGACGTACACCTTCCCCATCCCACCGCGGGCGGTAAGCGGCTACCTCTCGCGCGGCACCGAGGAGGGCGGCAAGGGCATCCGGTATGCAAACCTCACCGGGCCGGACCTCCAGCGCCGCCTCTATTCGCCGGAGTGGTGGATCACCAGCGTCCTGGCCCTGCTTTCCGCGCTGCCTGTGGCCACGCTGCCGTGGCTGACCCACGACTGGCGAAAGGGCGTCGCGGGCCTGGCCGTGAGCCTCCTCGTGATCGTCGGCGGCATTCTGGCCCTCGTCCGGCGTCCGGCGGGATGGCTGATCGTTGGCGTCTGGCAGGTGGTGACGGCGGTGGCATGGTGGGCGGGCGGAATCCTGGGCGTCGTCGGCGTTGCACTGCTGCCGACGCTTGACCCCTGGCTGGCGGTCATCCTCTCCGGTTTCGCGCTGGTAGGTCTTGCGCTGCTGTCGATCCCGCTAGCCTGGTCCTTCCGCTGGTGGATGCCCGTTGTGAAAGGGTGCTTCTTCCCGCTTCAGCGAGCACACCGCTGCTTCAGCGCGCGGGTGGGAGCGACCTGGGTGCGGGTGACGGGCTGGCTGTTCCTGACGCGGGCGCGGTGGGCAATCCCGGTGGTGGCGGCCTTCTACCTGTTCAGCTTCGTGCTCGCCCTGGCGGTGCCCTCGGTGTTCCGGTTGGGGCAGGCGTGGGTCGCCACGCTCAAAGCGGACTATGTGAACGCCATCGAGGTCAGTGCCACTGCGCTCGAGACAGACCCTCCCCGCCCGATGCGCCGAGCGCTGGGGCAGATCATGGGCGTCGGCCTCACCCAAGCGGCCACCGAAGCGGCCAACGAGAAGAACCCGGAGCGACTGGACAGATACGCCGGCGCCATCGCGAGGGGCATGGAGCAGAAGGACGACCTGCCTGAGTCGACGGCGGACCGCATGCCGGACTTCCTTGGCGCGTTGATGGAGCACACGCTGGATTGTGCAGCCACCGGGCCGGCCAACCAAGTGGGTAAGGTCCTGGAGTCCAAGTACCCCGAGCACCCGATCACCCAGGACTATCTGTACCCGCCGGACCGCGAATGGCGCTTCCTGAAGTACACGGGCTGCGAGGAGAAGGACAAGATCCTCTCCGAGACCCACGGGAAGTTCGACTCCAGCATTCTCTTCGGAGGCACCGAAGAAGTCTACAGCACGGCGGCCAAGGGGAAGACCTTCCTCCTGCTGTCCGTGGACCTACTACACGTGGGCAAGGGGGAGAGGATGCTGTACTCCTCCCTGTTCGCCGCCAGAGTGGATGGGAAGCCGTGCCAGTGCCTGGGGATGGTCGTTCCCGGCGGCTACGTGCCCAGGGTCAGGGCGGACGAAGGCGGCTCGCCGCTGGGATTGCCGCTTGGCGGCTCCTCTGACGGCGGAGACCTGGTCACCAGTTGGGATGGTCAGCTCGTGTTCGAGGTGCCGAAAGAGCGCAAGGTGACCTGGCTGAACGTGCAAGGGCGAAGTGTGGCCGAGGTGAAGCCGGGAACGGCCAAGCCGGCCGAGAAGAGCTGATGACGCACAACGGAGGGGTGCGACGATCATGAAACGGCGCCAACGCGAGGTCCTCCAGGTTGACCTCTTCCCCTTCCTCAGCGTGCTGGCGTGCCTCATGGGGTCGCTGATGCTCATCACGCTCAGCTTCGTGGGGGGAAAGGCCTCGAACCCCGAGGAGCAATTCGGGGTGCGGCACGACCCGAATAACGTGCCACACCTGGTCATTTGGGATGGCAGCACGATCTTGGTGACTGACGGCCAGAAACGGGTGCGCGTGCCGTGGGCACTGGCGAAGGCGAACGGGGGGAACAACGACACGGCCTTCGGAGAGCTTCTGAGGACCATGAAGGCCGACCGACGGAACCACTACCTCTTCATCTTCGTGCGACCGTCGGGGTTCGGGAACTTCGCGTCCACCGTCCAGGACCTGGCCACCGAGCAGAACCTGCGCTACGGCCACTGGCCGATCGCCCAAAGCCGCTCCGTCTCGCTCAAGATCGAGGAGCCCGAGGAGGGAGGGGGACATGGGTAAGCGACGCCGGTCAGCAGTGCTAGTGCAACTCGATTCGCTGTCTGACATCATGACCTGTAGTGTGGGCATCGTGCTGTTCGTGATGATCCAGGCAGTGCTCACGGGTAACGCGTTCGTGGTCCGGCGAGACCTGCCCTGGGTAGATACCGAAGCGAAGCTCGAGCCCACGTGGGTCCTGTGCCAAGGCGGCGAGGTCATTCCGCTGAAGCTCGACCCGGTCGTCAAGCGTATGCTGGCCCGGCGTCCGCTGCCAGACACGCGGGAGGGGTTGATCAACTGGCTGGAATGGTGGCAACAGCAACACGACGAGAACGAGCTGATCGAGGTCTGGGGTTATGTGAACGTCAACCCCCTCGGCGATGTGCCCCTTGACGTGGGCGTCAAATACCAGCCCAAACGGAACATCCAGTTCGACACCATCGAGACTGTTGGCCAGCCCAGCTCTCTGTTCATCCAACATCTGAGCCAGTGTGATCCGCAGAAGGAGTACATCAGCTTCGCCGTAGACCCCGCGAGTATCGATCTACTGGAGGTCGCGGCGAAGACAGCCCGTGAGCGGCACTTCCGCATCGGTTGGCAGCCGGAAACGATGAACTGGCCGCGACTGGAATCCCTCATGGGAGGCCCGGGCAAGAGACGGGGTGGTCCGTTGGGCGGGATCGGCGGGCTGTAGCGGCAGTTCGCCATCGCCGGGAGTTCGTCTCGCGTCGGCAGTCTACGACAGCCAAGGGAGGGAGTACCGTGAAGACCTGTGCGAACTGTGGGCGGCTCATCCTCGACGAGGCCGCGGTATGCCCGCACTGCCAGCAGCCGGTGGGCGAGGCGGAGACCGCCCCAACGGCCAGCCCGGCGCCGCCCGTGGCGCCAACACCGCCGCTGGCGGCACCACCCGCCCCAACGCCCAGTGCGCCGCCAGCGACCGAGGAGCCGGCCGTGGCGCAGCCGGCGGCGGCGCAGCAGTCGATCTACTGCCCGAACTGCGACCGGCTGGTAACGATCCCCGCCGGGGGACGAATCTGCCCGGCGTGCGGAAGGCCCTTTGCGGCGGAGCACCGGGCGGACCTGCCGCGGAACCTGGGTCGCCTGGTGGAGCGAAGCGGCCTCATGACGCTCATCACCGGGGGCATTGCTCTGGTGATTTGCGGCATCCTGGGCGCGGCCCTGCGGCCGTTGGCGAGCCCTGGGAGTTGGGTCGAGAGGCTGCTGTACCCGGTCGGGGGCCTCTGGCAGGTTCCCTGGGCCACCATGTTGGTCTTCATCTGGGGCGTGGTATTCCTGCTCTTCCGCCTGCGGCTCATCAAGGCCGAGCGCCTGGCGCCCCAGCTCCCGTTCTCGAAGCAGATCGCCGACGACCTGCGCGCCAAGAACGTGGAGCACGCGGGCCAGCAGTTGCAGCAGGTGAGCCAGCGCAGGCCCATTGGCCTATACCTGCACCGGGTGCTGCGAGCGGTGACGGAATGGCAGCGGACGCGCGATGGGGCGGCGGTCCATCGCGCGCTGTCGGATCAGGCGGCTCTGGACGTGGATACGCTGCAGTCGAGCATCAACATCGTGCGCGTGTTCGTCTGGTCGGCGCCGATCCTCGGCTTCATCGGCACCGTGCTCGGAATCAGCATGGGGGTGGACAAGTTCTCCACCTCCCTCATGGGTGGCGCCGGGGCCCCGGGCGGACAGGTGGACATGAGTGTCGTGCAGCCCGCGCTGGTCAAGGTCGCCAACAGCCTGGCCTTCGCCTTCAACACCACGCTCCTGGGCCTCCTGGCGGCGCTCATCCTGATGATCGTCTACACGTGGATCCAGCGCATCGAGGACGACCTGCTCGATCGGGTCTATGATGCAGTGAACGAGCGGATCGTGTCCGTGTTGGTGGTGGAGGCGAAGAAGGAGCCTGGACCGGAGGTCCCGGTCAAGGTCGTTGGCGGGCTGTCGAAGGAGGAGATGGAGGTGGCGAGGCAGGTTGCAGAGGCGGTGCAGGAGGCGGTGACGGGGCTGGCGACGCGAGCGGACGAACTCGAGCGCGAGGCGAAGCTCCTGGACGGCGCCGCCGCGTCGCTGCGGGTGCTGGTGGGACAGAACCAGCAGGCCTGGAGCAACCTCAGTTCGGCGCTGCAGACGCTGGACTCGCAGGCGCAGAACCAGACGGCGGTCATCGATCGCGTGAACGCCGCGGCGGCGGCCTGGCCCCAGCAACTCCAGGCTGCGGCCGAGACGATCGGCGCCAGCCTGCAGACGCAACGGGAGTACATCGCCGGCGACCTCGACGCGCTGGGTAAGCGGCTGGATGAGCGGACGGCGCAGCAAGAGCACGCGCTGGAGCAGATCGGAGCGCTGGCCGGCCAGTGGCCCCAGCAACTGCAAGCCACCAGAGAGACGATGGCCGCAACGTTCCAGACCGACCGCGCGGAGCTGATGGGGCAACTCAAGGACGAGAACACGCGGGTGCTGGGTGAGGTAACCGCCGTCCTGAACGCCTCCAGTGCAGACCGCGCCGAACTGATCGATCAGCTCAAGGCGGAGAACGGGCGGCTGCTGGGCGAGGTGAGCGCCACGTTGGACCAGGGCACGCAGCGCTGGTCCGACTCCATCAAGGTCTTCGGCGAGCAGGTGGCCGGTCGTGTGGCGGAGGCGATCACGGCAAGCTCGAAGGAGCTGCAGGAAGAGCTGCGCCGCGACCAGGTCGAACTCGCCGACTCGGTCACGACCAGCCTCTCGGAGGTCAACCAGCGCGTGACTCAGCAGATCACCGGCGCGGTGGGCGAGCTGAGGCAGACGGTCGGCCGCGTCGATGACTCCTTGCGCAACCTGCAGACACCCTTCGAGCTGAGACTGGTGCCGAGGGCGGGGACGCCCGAAGCCGCGGGCAGCAGCGAGTAGGGACGGCAAACGGCCGAACCGCAAAGAGCGCGAAGAACGCGAAGACACACAAGCAACGGCCACAGAACGCGAGCCCGACCGAAGCATCTCGGTCGGGCTTGCACTGTGTCCAGGGGGTCGTGAAGCGCTGCCGTGCCGTTCACGAGACGAGGAGGCCCTCGACGGACACGTCCTCGTCCAGATCCGGCCAGTGGATCCCGATGCCGCCGCCGATCAGATGCCAGTTGGCGCGCTGGGTATCGGAAGCGTCCCGCAGCTTCGGGAACCACGCCACCGGCGCGCTGACCGTTCGGCCGTCGGTTAGCGTGACACAGAGAGAGTCGCGCTCGAATCGCACGTCGGCGGCAAGTGCCATGATTCCTCCAGCGGCCGGAGGGTCGGGCCGCTCCCTACTGAATCGCCACCCGGCTGACGAAGCCCGCGATGTCGAGTTGCTCCTTGGCGGCGCGGAACGACTCGTGGCCGTCGGGGTACAGGATCAGCAGCACGAAGTGCTTGTCGGGGCTGAGCTGGCGCAACCAGGAGTGGAAGGCGCCGTCGGGGTTGGACAGATCGCCCACCATCACCACCGTGCCGGAGCCCTCGATCACGACCTTCCCGGCGCGGCAAGACAGCTCCTTCTGCTGCAGATTTCCCTCATCCACGCGCACCCAGGGCACCTTCTCCTCGCCGCAGATGCGGGCGCCCTCGCGGAAGGAGTCCGCCCCGCCGAGGTCCACGTTGAAACCGACGATCGTCTCGGGGGGCAGCGTGTGCAGCCAGTCGCGGAACTGGCGGGCTTCGGTCTTCAGCTCCTCCAGGGGAACCTGCACCCCCAGGTTGCCGATCCAGAGCCCATCGGCCTCCGCCGTCACCCCGCGGACCTCCTGGGCCTCCCGACCGCCCGTTCGCTCTCCGCTCTTGAAGGCCAGCAAACCGACCAGCATGACGGTCACGAAGATCAGGCCGCCGGTGGTGCAGGCCAGGATGTCGATGAACGAGACCCCGAAGACCTCGTTGGTTTGATCCTGGTCGTCCATGGGAGACGTGTCCTTTCGCGAGCGGCAGCGGGCCTGGACGGCGTACCGCGGGGAATCACGGCTGCCCCGGCGGCGGCTGGGTGTTGGCGACGGCGGTCGCGAGCTGCTCCTGGATCCGGTTGAAGCCTTCCCAAAGCTCGACCATCAAGGCGGCGTCGATCCAGCCCCGCGGCTCGCCCTGGCCAAGCTCCAGGCGCTGTAGGACGGCTTCCGCGACCTGGCCGTCGATGGTGGCCAGCAGCTCGCGCTCGCGGCGCTGCATCATCGACACCAGGAACATGCTGATCGCGACGAGCACCAGCGCGACCAGCGTGGTGTCGAAGGCGACGGCCAGTCCATACAGCGGCACATCCATGGTCGAGGCGAAGTCCCCGATGCTCTTGGCCTCGGCCAGCTTGCGGAATCCCCCGATGGCGGTGGACATGCCCAGCATGGTGCCGGTGAAGCCGCTGATCGGCAACGCCCAGATCAGCAGCTTGGGCAGGGCATACCCGGCGTTGGAGGCGGCTTCGTCGCCGCGGGCCACCTCACGCGCCGCAACGTACAGCTCTTGACGGTTGCGCGCCGTTACGGCGCAGTTGACGCCGCGGATGAGACGCCGGTCCATCATGGGGGACGCGGGGCGGATGAACTCGCCGCACTTGCGCAGGGCGTACGCCAGCGTCGGCGGGCCGTCGCGCAGGGCGGTGAGCAGGCCGCTGCGCTGCGCGTGGCCCGCCTCCTTGATGATCCACAGATACCGGAAGGCGACGATGACCAGCACGCCCGCGAACAGGAGCACGGAGAGGTAGGGGAGAGGGCCGCGTCGCATGACGGCCTGTCGCGTATGGCCCTCGGGGAGCAGCGCCACCAGCCCGAGCAGCACGCCCCAGACGGCGAGCGCCGCCACGAACATGATCACCCGCATCAACAACCGGTAGCGGCCGCGGCCGAAGTTGGGCGGCAGGGCCAGCGGCTGCAGGCGCTGCAGCATCCCGGGATCGATGTCCGGCCCGGCGGCCGCAGCCGGTTGGGCGACCGGCGCGCGGTCCGGCGTCGAGACGATGGCCAGCGAGGCCATCGCCTGCCGGGCCTGCTCGTAGGCCGGGTCGGCGGCCAGCGCCTGCGCGTAGGCCACGCCGGCCTCATCGTGCTTCTCCTGGCGCTGCAAGGCAACGCCCAGGTTGTAGAACAAGTTCGCGTCGCGCTGGATTCCGCGCGCGGCGTGTCGCAGGCAATCGGCGGCCTCCGGCGCGCGATCCAGCATCAGCAGGCACAAGCCCAGCCACTTCCAGGCCTCGTAGTCATTCGGGTCGGCCGCCACCGCGTGGCGCAGCATCTGCTCCGCGACCGCGAACTGCCCGCTCTGCCAGAGCGCCTGTAGGGCGTGAACGTCAATCACGATCACTCACCTCCGTTTGAGCTTGTGCCAATCGGACCACGAACTCTTGAAGGAGCTGGACCCCAGCATGTCAGCATACGTGGTGAGGGACCGGGTCTCGCCGGGCTCAAGCGCGTTGTCCTTATCGGGGACGAGGACTTGGTTGTAGATGATGGCGTCGCTGCCGTTGACGAGCACCAGGCGGATGCCCCAGAGAGGGAACTCCCCGAGGTTGGTGTACCTGATGCTGAAGCGCGCCCGATCCGGCCCCACGAATGTCCCGCTCACCTCGATCTTGACCGGGTCCACGTCCTGACGGCGCGCCTTCTCGGCGGCCCGCAGCCAGCGCCGGTAGAGGTCGTCGGTATGGTGGATACCGTCGGCCTTCTGCCACCAAAGGGCAGCCAGGGACCAGCGGTGAGGGTCCTGGCTCTCGTAGGCCTCGGCCACCGTCGCGCAGACCTTGTAGCTCCCGACGCCGAGCTGCTCGATCCGGCGGCATAGCTCTATGCAGCGGCCGGGCCGATCCGCTGCCAGCGCGGCCCGAGCTTGGCGGTAGAGCTGATCGGCCTGATTCACCGCCTCCTGGCGTTTCCGGGCCTCGCCGGCGCAGTGGCAGTAGTCATACTGCGAGAGGATTCGGCCGTACAGTGCCCGGGCCTGGTCGAAATCGTGCAGCTTCTCCGCCTGCATCCCCGCGTTGTAGAGACTGGCGGCCTCCCGTTCGGCGGCCACCGTGCGCTTGAGCTGCTGGTAGCGGTCGTTGAAATCGGCCAAGGGGTACTTGCCGGCTTCGTCAACGTTGGCGCCGGCGGCCTCGAAGTTGCCGGCCTCCCAGTCCTCCCAGCCTTGGAGGACCAGCGCGCCCCCCTTGGCACGCGGAGACCAGCGCGAGCGGGGGTAGGTGCGCGCGATCTGGCTCAGGCCGAGCTTGGCCGCGTGGAGGTCGCCCTTGTTGAGGGCCTGGAGGGCATCGTCATAGAGAAAGCGGGGCGTATCGGCACCCCACCAGACCCAAACCAGCACCAGTGCCACGAGGGCGATGAAGGCGCCGACGATGAGCGGCTGAACGACGGGCTCGACGAGGCGGGGCAGGCGCGCGATGCGGCCGTTGAGCGTCTCGAGCGCGGCGCTGCGGGCCACCACCTGTTCGGCCACCGGGTTCCCGCCGTCGGCCGCCTGGCTCAGGTAGGCCAGCGCCTTGGCCTGATCGTGACGCTGGTGCCAGTAGCCCGAGACCAGGGCGGCGACGCGGTTCCCACGCGCCGCGAGGCGCTCGACTTCGGCGAGCGCCTCGGGTTCACCACGCAGGACTTGGCTGGGAGACGTCATCGGCGGCCGGGGTGGCTCGTCAAGTTCCGGCATCTCTACCCCTCACGCGCCGGCTCCCGCCTCGGTGTCCGATGGCCGCGTCGTTGCCTCGGCCTCCGGCTCGGGAGCCTCCTCCGCCGGCGCAGGCTCCGCTGCGCCCACGGCCCCCGGCGCCAAGATGGTGATGAGCATCTTCGCGGTCACCGAGGTGCCGTGCGGACACTCGAGGGTGATCTCAACGGTGTCGGATGTGACCCTACCTGAGGGATCGGCCTCGCGCGTCGGTGGATAATACTTCACGCCGCCGCCCGAAACCTGCTTCAGGGTGCCGACACCACCGCTCACCACCATCTTGAACGGCCCGTTCGAGGGGCACCCGCTGATGTCCAGGTGATCGTCGATGGTGATCCCCTCCCGCGAGTAGCGTGGCACGGAGACCGGCTCGGCGTAGAAACGCAGGCTGCAGGCTCCGCTCGGCTCGGGCGCCGCGGCCGGCACGGGAGTCGGCTCGGCCGGCGGCGGCGCGACGGGTGCCGAGGAAGTGTCGGCGGGCGTGCGGATGACCGGCTCCTTCACGGTGCCCGTCGAATCGGGCGCCTTGCGCACCAGCGTGCCGCAGCCGGTGAGGCTGAAGACGGCAAGGGCCGGCAAGACGAAAGCGATCACAGGGACCGAGGCCCTGTGAATCGGCAAGCGGATTGGTCGTGCCATTGGTCGCCACCCTGCCTTCCGGCGAAGACTCGTGCATCGGTTGCTGCTGCCCTCAGGTACGCTTGCGCCGGCGATTTCCTTTCATCGGCGTTGGATAGGCGAGCCGTGCCGGAAGGCCTTCTCACCGCGCCCGGCGAAGGTGAGGCCTGTCGGCACTGGACCGTCAACCTGCTCACCCGGGACGGTGACGTCGTCTGATGGGGGCACCGGAACACGGCCTTCACGTCCTCGACTGGATCGTCGTCCTCGTTTACCTGATCGGCATGTTGGCTATCGGCTGGGTCGCCGGCCGTCGGGTTAAGGACGCGCGCGGGTTCCACACCGCCGGGGGGCGGCTGGGTTCCCTCCTGGTCGGGCTCTCGCTGCTGGGGACGTATCTGTCGGCGATGACGATGATCGCGCTGCCCGGCGTCGCCTTTGGGCCTGACGGGATGCGCTGGTCGATCCAGCTCCCCTTCCTCATCGTCACCGCCCTGGTCATCACGACACTCGTCCTGCCTCGGTATCGGCGAGCGGGCGTGGTGAGCGTTTATCAGTTCCTCGAACTCCGCATTCACGTCTCGGCCCGCGCGCTCGCCTCGGCGTGCTTCGTCGCCCTCTCGGCGGGGCGGACGGGGTTGACGCTCTACCTGCCCGCCCTGGCCTACAGCCAGATCACGGGTGCCGACATCCTGCCCGCGATCGTCGTCATGGGCCTGGTCACGCTGGCCTATACGGTCTGGGGCGGGATCGAGGCGGTTATCTGGACGGACGCCATCCAGGTGTTCGTCTTCACGCTGGGCGCCGTCTTGAGCGTGGTCTACATCCTGTGGGACATCCACCTCGTAAACGCCGACTTCTGGGGGATCGCGCATCAGTTCCACAAGCTCCAAATCTGGGATCCCTCCCTCGACTTCAAGCAGATCGCCAGCCTGTGGCTGGTCCTGCAAACGCTCTTTGAGACCATCCGCATCTACGGGACCCAACAGGACATGACGCAGCGCTACGTCACCACGCGCTCCACGCGCGAGGCGAACAAGAGCGTCTGGATCTGCATCGTGGGCTATATCCCGCTGGGGTTCGCCTTCTACTTCATCGGCGCCGCGCTCTGCGTCTACTATCGAGCCCTCTGCCTCTCCTGTCATCCCGATACCTACTTCATCGGCCAGCTCGTGAGCGGGAAACCCAGGTGGGACGCGATGTATCCCCACTTCATAGCGGCCCGGCTGCCCGTAGGTGTCACCGGTATCGTGTTGGCCGCGGTTTTCGCGGCTGCGATGTCAACCATGGCCTCGCTGCTCAACTCCGGCGCGACGGTGTGCGTAGAGGACTTCTACAAGCGGTTCTGGCCTAAGGAGCGCAGCGATCGGCACTACCTGGGTGTCTCCCGCGCCCTGACCGTGGTGATTGGCGTCGCGGCAGTGGGCGTGGCCCTGTACTGCAACCGAGTGGGCGAGACCGGGCAGTTGATGTGGACGAAGATCATGGGCTACACCACCGCGGGTGTCCTCGCGCTCATGGCCCTGGCCTTTCTGCCCATCCGCATCCGCCCCGCCGCCGCGGTGGCAGGCTGGGTCACCGCCATCGGCTTGGTGTGGTATCTCTCGACCTTCAAGGTCGTGCACGCCTTGCTCTGGCCGGTCATCGGCAACACCGCCGGGTTCGTGGTGGCCCTGGTACTGAACACCTTGCTCGTCGCGCTGTCCGGGGAGAGTCCTTTCGGGCCACGGCAACGCTTCCCGTTGGAGGCCACCCGGGCGATGGCCGCGACCGACGCCCAGGCCTCCGGTCACGAGGGCTCTCTCTAGAGCCTCGATAGGGATTCCTCGGTTCCGCGGCGAAGGAACTCGCTGCACGAACCGCGAACATCGGTCATCATCGGAACGGGGTTGTACGGCTCTGCATAGATCGCTCAGTCTCTCATGTCATTGACGCGAACTGTTCTGGGCACCGACGCGCCTTCTGGGGGCCGTGCGGCGCTGCACGGAGCGGAGGCGGTGTACCTTGTCCGAGTGTGTGGTCGAGAGTGTTCATCGCTTGCTGATCGACTGTCTGGCGGCCGTGCCGGTGGAGGAGGGCGTAGAGGCCGGGGAGGTCGTACAGGCCGAGATCGCGCGAGGGATGCGGCTGCACAACTGGAGCGAGAAGGCTGAAGCGTTCCAGAGGGCCGCGGCCCATGCCGCGCGAGGTGCCGGCGAAGAAATCCCGCCCTCAGCCCGCTACCCGCTCGCTCTCTGGGCCTTCAACAAGTCCGCGGCGCTATCGCGCCCCGCGCCCAAAGACGCCGAGTTGCATTACCTGGCGTACTTCTGGCTAACGAGTCTCGACGCCCAGGTGGCGACCCAGACTGCCCCGACGTACCCCCATGGGTTGAAGTACTACTTCTCGCTGGCCACCGTGGACCCTGGGGCACCGTACATGGCGCCGCTGCGTACCGATGCGCCGGTGGATGTCCTGCGACGCCTGGCCCTGCATCCCAGGACCGAAGTGCCGACCGAGTTGCGTCGCATGTTGTACAACCTCGCCCAAGTGTCACCGAGCACGATTGACGACCTGAAGGGCGCGGTGAGCAGCCGGACCGACTACACCCCGGCCCAGCGCGAGGCGGTTCTGGGCGTTCTGGCCCCCGTAGCTGACCGCCTCTGCGAGATGCGGTGCTTGCTTGATGAAGCGGCGCGCATCGCGCGCACCAGTCCCGTCCAGGCCCTCGGCCTGGTGCAGCGCGCGTGCGGGCTGTTGGACAGCGAGGACACGGCCGAGGCGGAGGAGTTGCTGCGCGAGCTGACGCGCGGGGCCTCGCGCGTGGGCGACCTCGGCCTCGCGGGCCGCGCCTTGGTCCAGGTCTACCTCGCCGCCGAGAAGGCGCGCCCGGGCGAGGAAATGCTCGCCGAGGCGGCGCTGATCCAGCGCCTGCACGAGGAGGTCAAGCGCGCGGGGGGTGGGGCGGAGGGCGCGATCGCCCAGTTCCTGGCCGAGCATCCGGCGATGCAGGAGGACCTGCGGCTCGACGAGATTCCCCCTGATTGCCCGGTGACCCCCGACGAAGCCGGCAAGCACCATGCTCGCGGCGTCGCTCAGGGACCGAACAACGAGGAGGCGGCGCAGTGCTTCCGCCTGGCCGCCGCGGTCGCCGCCGCCGCCCCCGGCGCCGGCCTGGACGACTTCAAACACTACGTAGCCAGCTTCTATGCCAGCTCAGCCCGCCTGAACTTCCGGCGCGGGCGCTGGGAGAACGCCGAGCGCTGCTACCTCACGTTCTTCGGTCTGCTCCACGGCGATGAGATCCTCCGCGCCCGCATTCAGCCCATCATCGTCCCGGTCCTCAAGTACTACCTCTCGCTGAGCTTCCGCGCCCGCCGAACCCTCGCCCACATCCCCGTGGACCGCGAGACCTCGCCCCAGCAGCTCATCGAGCGCGTCCAGGCCGTCGCCGACGCCGACGTGCGCATGGCCCTCGAGGACCTCCTCGCCAAGCTGGAGCAGGCCAATCCCCTCGTCGTCCAGGAACTCCGCGAAACCGACCCGGAGCGCCTCGTCCTCCTGGCTGACTCCCGACCTCGCGACCGGGAGCCAAACTAGTGCGCCGTTACTTGTGAAAACGTGGATGCCGGGCGTGGCAGTCGAGTGGATACGAAGGCTCCGGGGACTGTCCAAGTCTCGATCCCGTGTTGCCCGGCGCATGGTGCTCCCACCAGGGCGCCGGAGGCCTAGACGTTGAACAACCTGAACAAGTTGACCCCCTGATGCAGCAAGCGAGAGGGTCAGGTGTTCAGGAGACCTCCGAGGTGGTTTCAGAACCCAGGGGTCTGACCCCGCTCTCACGGCGTCTTGGGACTGCCTCGCCTCTCCCTCACTATGGCTGCCATGATCCCGGCGCCCACCAGCGCGCCGACGGCATCGGTCGCCAGATCGAGCCACTCGAAGGACCGGCCGGGGATCGGCATCTGATGGAGTTCGTCGAAGAGCGCATAGGCGAGGCACAGGGCGATGCCGAGCAGTATCGGCCGTTTGCCGCGCTTCCCCATCCGGAAC
>Ga0116202_10001404_pt1 | contig 14074 bp, 12 predicted proteins | sample LakKivw325mmetaG_FD_94479 | JGI IMG/M metagenome (GOLD analysis project Ga0116202, IMG submission 94479) | Anoxic lake water microbial communities from Lake Kivu, Rwanda to study Microbial Dark Matter (Phase II) - Lake Kivu water 325m metaG | ecosystem: Environmental > Aquatic > Freshwater >...
CATCTACCCAGTTGCAGGAACTGTCGTCATCGCGACAACCTTGGTCACAGCGCTTGCGCAGATCCCGAGAAAGAGACGCTAGAGACAATCCTTGGACTGGATGATAAGGCCAACGAATCCTTGGAAGTAATCGGAAGGAAAGACTAGGAATGGTTTCCGTGGAGGAGGTCATCAGGAGACTGGAGGCCAAGGCCGGACCTGATCAGCTGGAAGGAATGGCGCGGTTCGGGATGGTCACCGAGAGGAGATTGGGCGTATCGATCCCTAACATGCGACAGATGTCGAAGGAGCTAGGAAAGGATCACAAACTCGCGATTCAGCTGTGGGAGACGGGTATACCTGAAGCGAGGATCCTGGCGTCGATGGTTGACGAGCCTGACAAGTTGTCGGAGGCTCAGATGGAGGATTGGGTGAGAGATATCAATTCTTGGGACGTATGTGATCAAGTATGCCAGAACCTCTTCGAGAAAGGCCCTCTCGCTTGGAAGAAGGTCATGGATTGGTCCGAACGAGAAGAGGAGTTCACCAAAAGGACGGCTTATGCTCTATTAGCCTGCTTGGCGTGGCATGACAAGGACGCAAAGGACGTCGAATTCATCAAGCTACTCCCAGTGGTGAAACGGGGAGCGACGGACAAGCGTAATTTCGTGAAGAAGGCTGTGAGCTGGGCGTTGAGGAACATCGGGAAAAGAAACTTGAATCTGAACAAGGCTGCCATGAGGACTGCCAAGGAGATGCTGCAAATTGATTCAAGCACAGCCCGATGGGTCGCCTCGGATGCGATGAAGGAACTCAGTAGCGCTCCTGTCCGGAGAAGGCTGAGAAAGAAGAAACACTAGTCCTCATGCCGATCGTTGCGGCAACACCAAGCAGACATGCACGCGAGATAGAGATGCCTATGCAGCTTCTGTTTGTAGGGTCTTCTTGACGCCGAGAACGATTTCGAGAGGGACGTCTTTCCTAGTCGTAATCACGACGATTCTATCCTTTACCTTGAATCCGTGCACATTGAGTTTCTCATAGCCAAGGGAAAGGGTCTCCGACTTGCCGAAATATGTCTCCATCTGAACAACGATTCCCTGGATAACCGCCGCCCATAATCCCGCGAAACTAGCCACGGCTTCTTTCGACATTAGTGGTTTCCCAAGCATCCTTGACTCAAGGATCTCTCCGTCAAGTTTCGTGACCATTGCGAATCCAATCCTCCTGTCCATGGCAAGAATCTTGTCGCAAAGTGCACTCGTTCTTCATTCCCCCTGCTCAACTTAGAGCAGTGCGAATCAATATATGATTTGGCAGTCTGGGTCACACACGGTCACGCTGGAGATTACGTTGCCTGGACCGTAGGCGCTTGACCATTCAATCTAGCGTGAGGCTCATTCTCTTGGCCGCCTCCATTCTCGCACAGTCAACACAAAGGCCGCTCTCAGAAAGCAATCCCGCTGAGAAGACAAGGCTGCCGCATTTCTTGCATGTTGCTAGAAGTGTCATCACTACGAACTTCATGATCACTAGCCATGCTGCCAGCTATAAACAAGAGATCAAACATCTTGTTCTAGCCAGTCAATCGTCTCAGAATGGACTTATTCCAGAGGAATTGCAGAAAGCCGTGAAGGTACGTCAGTTGAAGATACATTGGCTATTCTAAGGTGTTTCATATTCAGAGGGAACAGAAAGAATTGTCCGCCGGTGTGAACCGAGACCTTATGAGCCTCGCCGACCTATGTCCGCTTATGGCAAGGATCAATGCGGTCGTTCGCCGACACGACAGAAGACCAGGTGGGATTCACACTTACGAGACCAGCGACGAGATCGCCCACTCGTGGCAGCTTCTTACTCGAGAGCAGCAAGTCAGCTTGAATGATCAAGCTGCGAAGAACCATGAAGACCTGCCAGTACTTCTTGAAAGGTTGCTCAAAGAGCGAAGACTATAGCCCAATTGGAAGCTGTACGCGTCAGCAGGAACGATCTTGGGCAACTGTCGATCGTGAACGCATGTAGCGCGTCGTAAGCAATAACAATCTTGAAGAATGTCTGCCAAACATTGTTGGTCGAATCTCATATGAACGTCAACATTCCGGAGAAGATATTCCTCACAAAAGGTGTGGGTACCCACAAAGAGAGACTGGCAAGTTTCGAATTGGCTCTTCGCGACGCGGGCATGGCCTCCTGCAACCTAGTCTACGTGTCAAGCATCGTGCCTCCCGACTGCGCCGTGTTGTCGAGGAACGAGGGCTTGGCGCTTTTGAAACCCGGCCAGATACTGTACTGCGTAATGGGCCGAATTGACACGAATGAACCGAATAGGCTAATGGCCGCAGCCATTGGAATGGCACTTCCATACGACAGAACAGTGTATGGTTACCTTTCTGAACACACGTCGTATGGCCAGACGCAGGAGAAAGCTGGTGACTACGCCGAAGATCTGGCTGCTTCAATGCTTGCATCGACACTCGGCGTACCGTTTGACCTTGACAACGCTTGGGACATTAAGGAGGAGATATGGAACATATCAGGCAAGAGGGTCACTACCAGAAACGTCTGCCAATCGGCAGAAGGCCACAAAGATGGACTGTGGACGACAGCAATCGCCACCGCCATAATGATCTAACCCAAAAGCCTAAGTGGGTAACCTAGTTCAAACGGACACGAGAAAACGTTCACATTCTCTTCGATACCCAGTACGGCTCTGCCGGGCGGGGGTATGTCATGCAATGGATAACGAGGGCTGGCGCCTCAAATCATAAATCGTGAAACGCCACTCTCTCGCTGTGGAGAAAATGTCTGTTTCGCCTCAAAGACGAGTTGAACACGAGCTTCAACAACTACTGCTTCATGTTGAACAACACGAGTCACACGACATGGAGAAACGACTCAGAATCCAACAATTGCTAGATGATGTCAGATCGTCCGATCCCAAACGAGTGCAGAGGGCTAAGAGGATAGCCAAGCAAGACTATCGCATACCAAGTGAAGCGTAGAGAACCAATTTGTGCGGGCGGGCCCTCGTGTCTAGGGCTCCTGTGCGCACATATGACTGTTGAGGCCTAACGGTGTTGGTTCTTGCGTCATCTACTGCGTTTGTAATCTCTTTCGAGTGCCGCTATGTACTTGTCCCAGACTTCGTTCGTTTCTTTCGTGTCTTTTTCTTTGGTGGGTGCATTAGCGATTTTGTATTTTGTCTTGAATGTGATCTCCAATTTCGTCTTTCTGAGACCGAGGCTCGTCAAGTGGTAGTCGCCGATCTCATCGTTTTCCTGTCCAGCCAAGTCCAAGTGCCAAGCGTTAGGCGGCTTGAGTGTCACGATGCGGACGGAGCTGCTTGTCTTCCCCCGTCGTCTGGAGGTGGACATGTAGATTACCCGCTGCTTCGTCTTCTGCAGAATGATTCTCTTCGTCTTCGAACCCCAGATCTTGGGGTCGTCCTCTCTATAATCAACACACCAATTGTAGACGAACTTGAGAGGAGCGTTGATCACTTTTGTAACATGATAAGTGTGCCTTGTGCCCAACAGTTGATTTCCCACCACACTTTTTCAACGGCAGTGGCAGTATTCTTGTGCTGCGTAGCAGCCTGAGCACACTTTTCCTAACAGTGGATCGTACCGTAGGCGTCTGCCACATTTGACGCATTGCATCTGCTCATAGAGCTTTCTAGCACGAGCGTCTTGCATAGCTATCACACGGAACATGTGCATGGCGACGGTATTGAGGCTTTGCCAGTCCTGATCCTGATTCTACCTGCTCATTGACCAAGCCATCACTATTATGAAGATGACGAAAAGGATGAGCGCCCATACGAGGGCCCAGAGGGGGTTTATCGGCAAGCCGCGACGAGATGGAGATTGCTGCATTAGTCTCCACAACCCAACATAATCCAACACGTTACACAATAGTGTTACGACATTGTGAAGGGGGATCTTGGTATGACCCATGAAGGCACTGTGTCGACACGGAAATCGAATCAGGAGCTTATGGCACCCTTGGCGCGCACATGCACGAGAATAATCGTCTCTTCTAATGTTCCTCGTTCACTTGAAGACAGGATAAATAGCTAAGACACCAAAGAGTGCACGCGAGACAAATGGATGAAACAGGGGCATTCTCGAAAGAGGTTCTGAGCCTACCCGTAGAGACAAACATGAGATCTGCTCCGCCAACGGCCTCCCCTACAGACACAGCCTCAACAATAATGGATTTGATGACAAAGGAAAATGTCGGATCCATAGTTGTTGTCGAAAACGACCAACCGGTGGGCATAATCACTGAGAAAGATGTGTTGCAGAAAGTCATCAGTCCTGGGAAAAACCTAGACGTAACGCTTGCCAAGGATGTAATGTCCAAACCTCTCGTGACGATCGACGCCGAACGAACGATAGCAGATGCCTTGGAAACGTTGCGTAGACACAGGATCAGAAGGCTGATCATTACTAGAGAGGGCGCACTCGTTGGGCTCACAACGGAAAGGAGACTGCTAGAGGTCGCCCACGGCTTCTACGTGATGAAAGGCCCTCAACCTCTACAGATGATGAATGGTCATGAGCTCCATAAGATAAGAGTCATGTATGTGAGCACATATCCACCTCGCGAATGCGGGATAGCTGCGTACACCAAACATTTGGTCGACGCAATCTCCACGTTTTGTGCACGAGCCGTGACATCCCCAGCTGTCATCGCAGTCAACGACAGAGGCGGACTCTATGACTACGAGATTCGAGTGAAGTCCCAGATCGACGCAAATGACATCCAATCCTACGAGAAAGCCGCTCAGTACATCAATGATTCTGATGCGGATGTTGTGAATCTGCAGCATGAGTATGGCATATTTGGCGGAGAATGGGGCGAGTATGTCACAGGTCTTCTGCAAAGAATTGAGAAACCAGTTGTCACCACTCTGCACACAATTCTTGAGAAGCCGGTTCCCGACGCAAAAAGTGTGCTGGAACGAATTCTTGAACATAGTGATTCTGTCGTTGTAATGGCTCAGGCTGGAATAGGAATACTGGAACAACTCTATGGAGGTCATGCAGATAGGATCCGATACATACCTCACGGATGCCCAAATGTTCCCTACATTGGAACTGCAATGACGAAGAGAAGCTTGGGGTTGAAGGAGCGAGTTGTCCTATCGACTTTTGGGTTGCTCAGTCGCGGAAAGGGAATAGAATACGTGATAAACGCGCTCCCACAGGTAGTGAGAGAGCATCCATCCGTTCTGTATCTAATCATCGGGGAAACGCATCCGGAAGTCCGGAAACGGGAAGGCGAATCGTACCGACAACTCCTCCTTGATCTGGTCGAGTCACTAGGGTTGGAGAAGAATGTCAGATTTGTGAACCGGTTCCTAGCGGAAAACGAGTTGATCAGATATCTTCAGGCGACCGATGTCTATGTTCTTCCATACCCGAGTCGGGAACAGATCAGCAGTGGAACACTCTCATACGCTTTGAGCACAGGCAGAGCCATTGTTACAACCCCGTTTCTTCACGCCGAAGAGGTGATAGCCAATGGTGCGGCCTTGGAATGCGAGTTCAAGGATCCGAATTCCATTGCTAAATCCGTGAATATGCTGCTCAAAGATGATCAGATTCAACAGAAATTCGCTAGAACTGCCTATGAGTACAGCAGAGCCATGATATGGCCGAACGTGGCCATGAGTTACGTCAACGTATTTTACCATGCCCTCGGCCTCTGAAGCCCGTGATGAAGCAGCCTATCATAACTCGACTGGCGAAAGCGTATGCCAGAATACGTAGGAATGCGTTGAATGCAATGGTGAGAGCAACTGCAGCAGCTGCCGGTTAACTTGGCTCACTTCAGAGCTCTGAACGATCGAGTGGGAATCATACAGTTCGCCCCACGTGCCATACCTGATGTCACGTCGGGGTACACGACCGATGATGTCGCACGCGCTCTCGTTCTCGTTTGCCGTGCCTCGGGCATAATGGATCGTTCGGAACGAATGGCATTGGCGCGTAAGTATGTCGCTTTCCTCGACAAAATGCGAGGCCCAGATGGACGCTGGAGCAATGAAACGAGTGAGACTGGCAGCGTCAGCGACTCGCCTTCAAACAGGGATCATCTGGGGCGTGCTGCTTGGGCGGCAGGTGCATACGCAGTTTCCGATCTCTGCTCTGACCCGAGATGGGGGCACAACATCCTGAAGGCTGGGCTTCAGTGGATACTGGATGCAACATCCCCAAGAGCCAAAGCCTATTTTCTTCTCGGGATAAGCGAGCTTCTCAAGACGAAGCCTGACTCACAGCTCCGTGACGGTGCGACGAAGCTCGCGAACCAACTGCTCGGCTGGTACGAAGCAGTCAGCCGGCCGGGTTGGAAGTGGTTCGAGGAGAGCTTAACATATGATAACGCTAGACTCCCCGAAAGTCTAGCAGCGCATCATGAGATCAGTGGAGACTCGGCATGCTTGAAGGTCGCTTCTGAATCTCTGGATTTCCTAATGAGTGTTCAGACTGTTGATGGCGTGTTCGCTCCGGTCGGTAACAAAGGTTGGTATCGAGTCGGCGGGGACAGGGCGCTCTACGATCAGCAGCCAGTGGATGCAGGTGCAACTGTTGAAGCGTGCAATAGGCTGTATCGCGTGACAGGAGAAACACGTTACCGAAACTGGGCGTCACTTGCTCTTTCTTGGTACAGCGGTTCCAATCTCAAGCGACTGGCAGTATACGATTCGAGGACCGGTGGATGCTATGATGGCCTCATAGAGGAGGGAGTGAACCTCAATCTGGGGGCTGAATCGATACTCTCGTATTTGCTCGCCATCACGAGCTTCTCAAGGGACTGATCTCAGCTGTAACCTTCTAAGACCTCTGTGAGCAATTTCATCGGGACACTTGCGACACAGCAGACTCTGTCTGCTCCGCCGTAGAAGACTTTGAGTTCATCCTTTATCACGACTGCTCCTTCCGGGAAGACTACATTGGGCACGACTCCAACTCTCTCGAACTCCTCCTCCGGTTCTAGGATAGGTTCTGGAGTTCGAGCGATCACTCGGCGAGGGTCTTCGAGATCGAGGAGGGCTGCCCCTGCATGGTACACATCGTGAGAATCCACGCCGTGATAGATGACTAACCGCCCGGCCTCGGTTCGGATGGGTGGCGGGCCAATTCCAACTTTCTTCTCTTCCCACTCCCGCAGCGGCTTCATGATAGTGTTCGCCTCTATGTGGTTCAGGTAGTCCTTCCAGTATGGGTTTGACGTCTCCATCTGCTCGATACTGTCCAGGAAGGCCAACTCGATGTTTGGTGCTATTCTGTGGACAATAGTGACGTGCCCACCGATGAGTTGAGGGAAGAGGGCGCAGTCCTTGTCGTCGCAGTCCGGACCTATCAATCCGTAGCGTTTGAAGTTCCTGAAATCAGTTGTCGAGGCCAAGGCGATTCGTGGGCCTTGTCGCGAATACGCCGTGTAGAAAACGTAGTATGTTCCGTCGAAAGCTGTGATGCGTGGATCTTCACAGCCCCATTCTTCCCAGGGGCCAGCCTGGGAGAGGACAGATTCCGTGGATCGGTCTGTGATCGTTTCCCCATCTATTGTTGCGGCATAGCCAAGTGACGAGATGCAGTGTTCGTCGACGGCCCTGTAGAGTATGTGAGTGATTCCGTCGTTCCTCACGGCGCCGGGGTTGAAGGTCGCCATGCTTTCCCATGCCATCTCGGGTCTTGGTTCAATGATCGGATTGTTAGGGCTCCGGGTCAGCTTGGCTCTCATCTCACTCGACACCATGATACTCTAGGGCGCAGACCGAGCACCGCATGAGGGGCCACTTTAAGGTTTGCCGCCATTCTCAGACTCGACGCCTAGCCCACGAACACGATCCATGCGGTCAAAGAAGCAGCCCATTAGGCTCTCCCTTCTCGTGAGCAGCTAATCCTCTTTGGTGGGTCTCCTTATGCGCACGCACAAGAATCACGGCCGTTCCTAACTAGTTCTCGAAAGAAATAGCTCGTTTAGAAGTAACCGTCCTCTAACAGGTCGGCTCGTTAAGTCGAGCACCAGAGCGCACTTGCGAGTGACCGACAAACTATTCCACCCGTGCATTGCCTAGTTACATGTGCAAGCGAATGTCACGCAAGGCAATCATCGTGGTTCCATTTGCAGTCTTGACCGTTATTGCAGTGTTTTTCACATTGGCGTACTTGGTTACGGTTTGGTTCCGAATACCCCAAGAGCTTGGCTTTCCGCTTCCTGTGCGTTTCATTGGTCTACTGCTACTTCTGTCAGGCTTCGTTTTTCTTGGCTGGCTCCTCAGATTCAGGAAACCTGTGGACATCCTCATCTCGACATACGTGACATTCTCGAAGGCGGCAAGGGGCCGAGCAAGTTTAGACGAGCGGTCAGGCAGGACCGAGTCTCTAGTTGTCCGAGGCCCCTACAGGTACGTTAGGCACCCATTGTATTCCGATGTTGTCTTACTGCTTCTTGGTTGGTGGCTCTTGCTTGACTTCAGCTTTCTACTCATCTCAGCATTGTTTCTACTGTTGTGGTTCAGTTTTGTGGTAACCCGGTTCGAGGAGAGAGAACTCAAAGCCCTTTTCGGCAACGATTATGAGAAGTATGCAAGTCGGGTTCCAAGGATCATTCCTTTCACCAGTGAGCTGGGCAGATTTCTAGGGCATCTTGGAAGTCGTCAGAAGTCAACATAGGGCAATAGCGCAACCTGAGAACTACGTGAGGAAGCGCGGTCAAGCGAAGCCGTCTATTGCGTGGCATTGGCGGTTTTGTCGACGATACCCCACAGTTCCTCCTCAAGCGTCCCGCCATACTGAGGCTTCTCAACGTAGCGCCCAATTTCTCGCCAAGACTTGTCATGAACAACTATCGCGGGGATTCGCAATACACGCATCTCTTCCGCTATGTCCCTGTTCTCGTCGAAATCGACTACCTTCGCAAGGATGTTACTGTTTTTTGTTTCGATAAGGAGTTTCGCCAGGCTCGGTATCTGCGCTCTGCATTCACCGTTCCATTCAGCTGAGAAGACCACCATGAAGAGCCGTGAATTGATCATGGAGAACTTCTCAACTATGTCTGGTTTCGGTTGGTATTCCTGGACTCGACGTTTCATTGTCTGTTTACTGCTCGGATTTCTCACGGTGTTTATGTAGTCGAAGATGTCTTGGCCGATCTTCATCGCCATCAAGAATTCGTCAACTCAGTGTCGTTCATTTCTTGAGTCAGAGGATCTCGTTCAGAGTATTCATTCAGTGTACGACTTTCTATTCGCGCAAAAAGACTTTGTCGGTGTCAAGTACAAGCTTTCCCGTCTGAGGATCGCGTCTTGTGACGCCGAAGGCTTCTATCCTCATTCCAGCAAGCTTCCCGGTTATGTCGATAGGTAATGCTACGGTACTCGTCCCTTTCGCTAATATTTCTTTCTGAGCCCAATTCACGCTTTTGCCGATGAGCGTGTGCGGTTCTTTCGTACGTACGTTCGCCATGATCGTGTCGGTCCCATCATCAAGCCGCATGCGGGTCGTAAGCAGCCAAGTAGGCTCAGCTAGCGGACCGTGAGTGGAGCAGGCGAAATGATCGTCCGATGGGGCAACCGGCTGTTCACATTGATCGCACACAGAAGCCAAAGCAGCGTCCTCTCCCGCGTCAAGAACGATCGCTCTAACCCAAACCCGCTCGTTCTCCTTGAGGCTGAGGAACTGTCGAAACTCGTCCGCGGTGGGGCCTGCTTTCTCTGCGTGGGCGAGCACCTCAAGCTTCGACGCTTGCACAGTGTTGAATTCCGTGTCTCCCACTAGGCCCGGTTTCGGTACGAGACCGTAGATACGAATCCTTGAGTCCCGCTGAAGCTTGCTTGCTTCAGTTGCGTGCGATCTCCAGAACGAGACTCGCGCCTCGCCTGTGCCGTCACGGATTCGAGTCGACGTCACTTGGATATTCTCGCCTTTCCCAGTCGTAACATCCCTCAACTCCGGGTCCGCAACGACCTCTCCTTCTATTGCGACCAGTCCAGACTGCAGCCCGATCTCTGCTATCTTGTTGATCTTAACCTCGACTATCACGCTCTTGTCTTTCAGCTTCTGAATGGACGCGGTTCTTCCCGCGCTTATCGAGACTTGACCAAGCTGCAAGGTCGCCCTCGCATCTTCAATCTGAATAATGTCGCCCACATTGAGCTCGGATGAGAGTGCGGCCTTGTCATCCCACAAGGAGACAGAGACTATTCCGGTCTCATCCCCGACAAGTACGCGCGAGACATCGACCGATTCGCCAGTCTTTCTCCGCACTTGTTGCGTCTCGCTCGTTCCAACGATCCGCGCAACGAAATTCGCTGCTGGCAACTCCGGTTTCAATTCAGAGATCTTGTGTATCTTGAGCTCTGGAATGACAAAGCCTTCCGGTGGCTTTTCTAGGATAGCCACTTGCGCCATGCTATCCAAGTGCATCTCAATGCGCCCGAAGTTGTCTCGGCGCAATCTGCCGCCTTGAACTTTCAAGACATCCTTCTTCTTGAGGTTCCTGAGCTCTTCGGCCCTTTCATTCCACGCGACCAATGTGATCGAGCCGGTGCTGTCTGTGAGTGTGGTTCTTAGCACGGTTCCTTTCTGCCCGTTTCTGTTGAACTCGTAGATTCTTGGTTGAGAATGAATGATGCCGAGGAAGTTGAGTTCGATGACGGGTTCGCGAATCTCGCCTATTGCGGTGATCGGAGGTGGAGTCGGAGTTCCAGTTTCAACGCCAATAGTAATCTCGCTTCTCTCGCCCGCATTCAGTTCTACTTCGCCTGCGAGTCCGGTCCGTGTGTAGCCGTGTCTTATCGTGATGGGCTTCCCGGTTATGTCGCCGTGCTTGACGGTCTCGTCTGCCTTGTCATCCCAGATGGCGCATCTGACTTTCCCAGTCTCATCTTCGAGAACTACACTCAAAACGCGGCCAGCTGAGCCGTCTTGGCGCACGAAATCTCTTGACGGCTCGATAGAAACAGCCTTCCCACTCAACGTCGCGTCGTTGAGTCCGGCGACTAGATCTCGAACCTTCATGCTTGGAACAGCGACAGGCTCCGTCTCAACCAGGAGCTCCTCCGCCACCAGCCTAGCGGCACCTTGGTCTAGAAGCAGGCCCTCAAAGTCGAGCTTCTTCGCCTCGATAAGGCTTTGGACCCGTTCGCGTGTCAAGTCTTTACGCTGGGCTAAGATCTTCTCAATGAGCTCATCGACTGTGCTCAAGCATTAGTCTCCTGTAGGGTCTCATGTGATCGCGGCCGTGTTGAATTCCATCCGGCCCTAATACGGTCTTAATCCTTATAATCGAACATTGCGGTAGACGCAGACAATCAGGTGGCGAGGATTGACCACAAGCGGTCGAAATTTGACCGTATCACGGTGAGTGCACGCTTCTGTCTTCAGACATGGAGTAAGCGAGCCCTCAGTAGTTTTAAGGGAGTATATTCAGAAACAGAGCAAGAGATGAAACGCAGCAACCTCTTCCAGCTTGCGCCAACAGCAGACGAACACCAAACATTGCGTGAACTAGCGATCAACTGCGCGAAGCTTTGGAATGAAGTCAACTACCTCCATCACCAGCAGTACGGAAACTACCTAAAGCTAGATTGGAACCCACAACTATACAAGAAGTATGTGCCGCTGGTCGGTTCCGCTACGGCGCAGCAGGTCGTTCGCAAGAACAACGAAGCGTGGCGCAGCTTCATCGCATTGAAGCGGATGGAGAGGAACGGCGAACTTTCGCACTCAATCAAACGGGTGAGGGCTCCAGGGTACTGGAAACGGGTCGGTCGGTACTTGTTAAGGATTCTGTTTCGCTGCGACAGCTATCACATACGTGAAGGTCGCGTAGATCTGCCGCGTGGTCTCTCGATACCGTTCAAGGGCGAACTGAAGTGGACTGGTAAGCAGGGACGGCTGGAGGTTGCGTGGGATGCATTGTCGGAGAAGTGGCGTGTCTTTCAATCCGTACAGGTGAAGCCACTCATCACCCCGTTAGGGTCTAAGACATGTTACATCGACATGGGCGTCCGAAACCTCGCAACCGTCTGGCTCACCGAATGGCGTCAACCAATCGCATACCAGTCAGGCCGTCTCCTAGCGGATTGGTGGTACTGGACCAAACGCATAGCCAGACACCAACAACGACTCATCAGCGTGAATGGAAGGAAGAAGTCGAAGCAACTCTCAAGACTGTACAGGATCAGGAAGAACTGTTTCAGACATGCAGTAGCCACATTCGCTCGGCAACTCGTCAAAGACCTCTACAGGCAGGGCGTGTCAACGATCGTTATCGGTGAACTCACAGGTATCAGAGACAAGAGTCAGCATGGTCGCCAAGGGAACGCGATGGTTCACAACTACTGGAGCCAGAAGCATATCGCGGATAGGCTCAGGTGGACGGCTGAGGAGTATGGCATGAAGGTTCGCACGGTTTCGGAAGCGTACACAAGCCAGACATGCCCACGCTGTCGTTCACGACATTCGCAGCGCGTTCTGCGCGGGTTCCGCTGTCTGGATTGTGGTTTGGAGGCGCATAGGGACGCGGTTGGCGTCTTGAATATGGCTGCCCGCTGCGGCGAGCATGCTGTCAGGCCGATGGTTTGGCCTATGCTTCTACGATGGGATGGATGCGGGTGGAACCGCAACAACGGAATGCCCACCCTACAGAGGACCATCACGGTGGAAGCATGAATCCCCGCGACCTCAGTCGCGGAGAGAATCAAAACCCTTGCATGGGGACCGTTTCATTCTCGTCGGCGGCGCGTGGATCTACGGCGAGACCTACCACATAGACACGGGCACAATCATCGCGATCGGTGTCGGCCTAATACTAGTCGGGTTGAACCTCGCACGAAGCAGCATAGGAGTCAGGATGAGCAAGTTCAGCCTAGCGTTAGGCATACTTGCACTGCTGATAGGACTCGCCCGATACTACGGTCTAAAGGTGGACATAGTCCCGCTGATCATAATCCTGATCGGACTCTTCATAGTTGCAGAAGCCATCCCGAGAAAGAGAACCACATAGCCACACGAGAATGCGCCATGTTTTCCGACCAAAGTGTTCTGAAGGCTCCGTGCGATTCTGCCAAAACTAACCAGAGCGACGGAGCCGAAGTCCGAGCCTTGTTCACGCTCTAACGAGCTACTGAGTAAGCACCGCCATTACTGATTCCCGGGTCGGTTTCGCTTTTGTCCTCCCCTCTGTTGAGAGAATTACGGCCTCCTGATCCTTCAAGCCGTTACCGGTCGTTATGCAGACGGTCTCTTCATCTGGGTCAATGAAACCTCTGTCTGCAAGTTTTCTGACGCCAGCTATGGTTGAGGCGCTTGCGGGTTCGACGAAGATGCCCTCCTTGCTGGCAAGCATCTTCTGGGCCTGAAGTATTTCTCCATCAGCGACGGTCTCAATCAACCCACCTGAATTCTTGGCGGCCGCAAGAGCTCTCTTCCAGTTGACGGGTGAACCTATCCTGATGGCCGTGGCGATCGTCTCCGGCTTTGCAGCCGGCTCGACATGATCGAGTCCCAGCCTGAACGCGTCCGCAATCGGTGACGCTCCCTCCGCTTGGATACCTATTATGCGCGGGAGCTCATTCGCCAACCCTAGCGCTCTCAGCTCAAGAAGGCCTTTCCAGACCGCGGTAATGTTGCCTGCATTCCCGACCGGGAGGACTATGACCTCCGGGAGTCGGAGCTGGTCATTGATCTCGAACACGACTGTCTTCTGACCCTCAACTCTAAACGGATTGACGGAGTTCAAGAGATACGGACTTCCGTCCCTCCGAGCTGCATCCACCACGAGCCGCATGGCATCGTCGAAGTTGCCATCAACTTCGATTATCTGCGCGCCATGCACAACAGCTTGAGCGAGCTTCCCAGTCGCGATCTTGCCCGCGGGGATCATGACGAAACATCTCAAACCAGCTCTTGCCGAGTATGCGGCGAGGGACGCTGAAGTGTTGCCCGTAGACGCACACATCACCGAGCCTGCGCCGAGTTGAAGCGCCTTCGTCACGCCTACGGTCATGCCTCTATCCTTGAACGAGCCGGTGGGATTCTCGCCTTCGTTCTTCACATGAAGTCCTTTCAAACCAAAA
>Ga0116202_10001406_pt1 | contig 14068 bp, 7 predicted proteins | sample LakKivw325mmetaG_FD_94479 | JGI IMG/M metagenome (GOLD analysis project Ga0116202, IMG submission 94479) | Anoxic lake water microbial communities from Lake Kivu, Rwanda to study Microbial Dark Matter (Phase II) - Lake Kivu water 325m metaG | ecosystem: Environmental > Aquatic > Freshwater >...
GCCCGTGTCCGGCCCGGACTGCAGATTGTCCACGACCAGGCCGACCGACGAGTCAACTCCGACCTGGGCGAGCCGCGACAACTCCTGGGCCGTGAAATCCTCGGGCCGGCCATAGACCGCGACAACTCGAAATCCCAGCCAGCGCAGGAAAGGGACCTGTTTGTCCGCGGCAATGACCACGGGCAGCGGGCGGCCTTGGAACATCCTGTTCACTTCGGCCGCGGCCGAGTCAACCCGGGTCGAAGCAGTATTGGCCCTTGCCCGATAGGCCTTGGCATTGGCTGAGTCGTGCTGCGCAAGGAGCTCCGTGACCTCGACGATTCCCTGCCGGTAGACCGGCGGCACCATCCAGTTGCCGGGCGTCTTGAGCGTGACCTTCGCCAGCTTCGGGTTGTTCACCGCCTGCTCGAGCTTCGGAAACCACGGCTCCCAGCCCTGGTTGAGCAGCAGTCTGGCCTGGTCCGCGGCGACGATTGCCGACGGCGGTATGTCGACGTGGCCCGGGCACAGCCCGGCTGGCGCTACGGTCGTCACCTCCACGCGGTCGCCGCCGACCGCCTCGACAACCGACGAAATGACGGTTGTCGAAGCCACGACCCGCAGCTTGCCGGAGGGCCGGGATGGACAGCCGGTCGCAGCGAGCAGGCCGAGCAGCGTCAGCGTCAGGTGCTGTGCTTTCACGGCTGCTTCCGGCTCGAGAAGTCGAGCCCGACCGTGAGCGCGCGGCCCGGCATCCGGTACAGGCCCGCCGAACTTCCCGGCAGGTCGCAGAAGGTGCTGTAGCTCGCGTGCAGCAGGTTCTCGGCCGAGGCGAAGAGGCGCAGCCAGCCAAGCGCCTGCCAGCCGGCCGCCATGTCCAGCATTCCGTATGACGGAATCGGCGAGCGCGAGCTGTCGGCCGCGTAGTAGCGGCCGACGTGCTGGAAGGCGACGGTCGCGTCGAACGGGCCGGCTTCGGCGCCGGCCTGGGCCGACAGCTTCAGACCGGGCCGGGCACGGGTGTGGACGCCCGGGTCGAGCAGCCCGGCGCCGACGCGGACGGAAAGAAACCGGTAGCGGCCGTCGAGCGCCAGTTCCACGCCCTTGAAGGTGAAGCTGCCGGAGTTGACAAACTTCACCGGCGGCGGCGGGCTGAGGTTGGGCCCGACCTCGAGGAGGTTCTCACCCTTGAGGATGAAGCCGGCGACGTCAATGGTCGCGAACGGTCCCAGCCGCTGGTTGACGCCAGCCTCGTAGTTCCACGACACCTCCGGTTTCAGTTCCGGGTTCATCGGCGGGAACACGCTGGTATAGCTCAGTGGTGCGAACCGGAACCCGCGGTTGATGCTGGCCCGGACTGCGGTGCCGAAACCGGTCTTGAGCACCAGTCCGGCTTTGGGGCAGACCGTCCCGCCGGAGATGTCGTCGTGGCTGTACCGGGCGCCGGCGTTGACTGCGACCGGGCCCAGGGTCTGTTCGTCCTGGGCGAACGCGTCCCACTGGACCCGGGTCCAGGACGGCTTCAGCGTGTCTGACTTCATCCAGGTGCCGGACAACTGCTTCAGTTCCAGCCCGGCCTGGGCCAGGTTGCCGAAGGCAAAGTAGCGGTGGGCATGCAACACCGCGCCGTTGGTGAAGTCGGTCGAGTGCCAGCCGTCCTTCGGGTCGAACCGGTGCTCGCCGAAGGTGCGATACAGCTTAAAGAACCCGCTGACCGCAGGATTCTCAAGGCCGGCGGTCAGGTCAAGGCCGCCCCGGTCATACTGGTTCCAGCCGGTGGCAACGAGCGTCTCCGGGTCAGTGGACCGCTTCGGTTCGTGCTTGACCCCGGTGAAGTACTTGCCGGTGAAGTCGAAGCTGACGGCATCGGACGGCTGCCAGCCGGCCCGCAGGTTCAGGTCGTTGCCGTTGTACTGCGAATTGGGGAGATGGCCGCCGGAGACCGCCTTGTCCGCCGAGGCCAGCAGGTTGAACCGGCGCTGGCGGGTGCCGACGGAAACGCGGGAGTGGATGGTGCCGAACGAGCCGTATTCAACGCGGCCGGCCAGGTCGAGCGGCGCGGCGGCGGTGCGGGTGACGACGTTGACCACGCCCGACATGGCGTCCGAGCCGTACAGCACCGACAGCGGTCCGCGCACGACCTCGATGCGCTCGACGTTGTTCACCGGCAGCGTGTGGGTGACGGTGCAGCCATAGATGGGCATCTTCTCGGGCCGGCCGTCCACCAGCACGGCGACGCGGCAGCCACGGTCGCCGACGCCGCGGATGTCAAGGTCGGTTCTGCCGAACTGGCCGGTGCGCTGGACGAAGAGCCCGGGCAGGGAGGCGAGCGCGTCGGTGGCGGTGCGGGCGCCGGAGCGGCGCAGTTCGTCGCCGGTCAAGACGTTCACCGAGGCGGCAACGTCGCGCACCCGGTGGGCGACTCGTTCGGCGGTGATGACCACCTCGTCTATCGGGAAGACGGGACCAGCGGCGCTGTCCGCGGCAGCCGGCGCGGACAAGAGTAGGTAGAGTAGCAGGTGCATTCTGCTCCTTGGATGTCAGCGGTTGTGATTCTTGTGAGCCAGCGGACAGGTGGCGGGCGACAGCGAGAACCGGGCGTGGCGCACGCCCCGCGTCGAGGTCAGTTGGCCGGCCAGGGCGCGCAACCGGTCGGCCCGGCCGCGCAAGAGCACCACCTCGAAGCAGGAACGATGGTCGAGGTGGATGTGGACCGTCGTGACGACCTCGGCGTGGTGTTCGTGCTCGTCACGCAAGAGCCGCTGTGCCAGTTCGCGCTGGCCGTGGCTGTAGACATAGGAGAGTACCCCGACCGCATTCGCCCGGCCGGATGCGAGGTCGGCCTCTGCCAATCTCGCCCGCACCATGTCCCGGACCGCCTTGGAGCGGCAGGAATCTCCGGCTTCACCCAGCAGCCGGTCGAAGCGCTCAAGCAGTTCGGGCTCCATCGAAACGCCGAAGCGGACAAGTTCCGGTTCGACAGGCCTGGTCTTGCGTGCCACGATTATCGAAATAGTAGCACGCCGCCGCTGCAAGTCAATGTCGGCCCAAGAACCGACATAGAACCGACTTGTCACCCTGAGCGAGCCGAGCGAGTCGAAGGGTCTCTCAGGTGAGATTCCTCGACTCAGGCGAGAACGCCTTCGCTCGGAATGACAACACCCATTTGGTGCTTGCGCTCACTGCGTTTGGTCAGTTGCGTTCGTGGGTGTGAGCGGCTTCCATATCGGTTTTCGGGTGTCGGTATCAGCCGGTTTGACTGACGCTGGAGCGGTCATAGGATTAGGCGCATGAGAGTCAGGCCGGTCGGGCTGCTGGTTGTTGTCGGTGCACAGGGCATGGTAGCCCAGCTCGTCATTCTGCGGGAGCTCTTGGCGGGATTTGCGGGCAACGAGCTGGCCGCCGGAGTGCTGCTGGGTGCGTGGGTAGGAGCCGAGGCGCTCGGCGCGTGGCTGGCCGGTCGTGCCAGACCCTCTGCCGCGAACAGGATATTGGTGCCGGCCGCGATTGCGGTCTGCGTTGCGTCGCTTCTGGCCCCGGCCATTGCGGTAGCCGCGCGGCGGTCGTTCGGAGTGCTGCCGGGCGAGACCGCCAATCCGCTCGTAATGCTCGCGGTGACGATGGCGGCGGTGCTTGTGCCCGCGCTTGCTCACGGCGCGCTGTTTGTTACTTGCACCAGCCTGCTCGTGGAGAGCCAGACAGTCAGAAAGCCAGACAGCCAGACCGCCGGACAGGAAGAGAGACAGAGAGCCGGACAGCAGGATAGCCGGACAGCGGAGCAGCAGAGCGGACAATGTGAGAGGGAGTTCGACTCTCAGCCTGCTCCCTTACGGGCTGTCAGGCTCTCGGCTGTCGGCAGTGGGTACTTCCTTGAAGGTGCCGGCACTGCCTTGGCCGGTATCGCCGTCTGGCTGGCGATGGCAGGCGGGGTAAACTCTTTCCTGCTACTTGGGGTTTTCTGCCCGCCGCTACTGGTTCTGGCGGGCGATGTGGACCGCCGGCCCGTGGCCATCGGCTTGACCCTGGTTGCCACTGTCCTCCTCGTCGTCGTCTCGTTGTTCGGCGCGCGTTTGGAGACCGGCCTGTGGCAGCGGTACTGGCCCGGACAACGGGTCAAGCAGGTCGAGAACACCGCAATCGGGAAACTGGTCACTTTGGAGCGTAGCGGCCAGCAGATGGTGATGCAGGATGGTGTGCCCGTCTACTCAAGCCCGATAGCCGACCGTGCGGCAGCCGAGGAACTGGCGCATCTGCCCTTGCTGAGTCTTGGCCGGCCGGGCAAGGTGCTCGTCGTCGGCCCGGGATTTGAGCTTGTGCCTGAACTCGTCAAACACAACCCTTCTGGAGTGACCCTGGTGCAGCCTGACGCGCGACTCGCGAGGGCAGTCCTGAGCTCGGATTCGGCTCTTGCAGACATTCTCAGACAACCCGGGGTTCGGCTCGTCAACGATGACCCAAGGAGATTTCTGACCGCAACCAGAGAACGCTTCGATGTGGTCATCATCACTCAGGCTACTCCACACAGTCTGGCCGGGACTCGGCTCTCCACTAGCGAGTTCTTCAGGCGCTGCCGAAGCCGCATGACAGAGGACGGCGTACTTGCCATCGCAGGTGCAGGGCCTGCGGACGTGAGGCTTGCCGCGCAGGCGCAACTTTCACGTACCCGCTACGCCACGCTCAGCTCTGCCTTCCCATACGTGAAAGCGCTGCCCGCAGACGTCCTCCTGTTTCTTGCCGGCGACGGTCAGCCTGAAGTGCGCCCTGATACGCTCGCAACAAGGCTGGAGCACAGCGGCATTGCGACGAGCGTGCTGACTCCTTCCTACCTGACCTCGCTGCTTATGCCGTTCCGGCAGGAGCGGCTCGACACGCTGCTGGCCGAAGCCGGGAGGGTGAGCACTGATGCTCGGCCGCTTGAACTGGCCGAAGCGATGGCGCTTGCTGCTGAGATACAGGTTCCGTGGCTGGCCAAGGTCCAGCGCGCAGTCGAGAAGCGCCTTGCTCCCGTACTGGCTGCCGCGCTCACGCTGCTCGCCGTTCTGGCAGTGTGGGGTGGCGTCAGGCGGGGAGCGAGTTTCGCGCGGCCGCTGGCGGTGTTCGGGTCAGGGCTCGCCGGCGCGGGCGTGTCCGTGCTCGGGGTGTTCGCGTATCAGGTCAGGTTCGGTTCAGCATATTCAGAGCTCGGGATGCTGTTTGCCGCGTTCATGCTCGGAACCGTGCTGGGCGGCGTCGTCGGCACGATGCTGTCCGGCAGGCGCGAAGCAGGGCTCGTCTTTGTGCTCGCCCAGGCGCTGCTTGCCGGTTGCGCGGCAGCGGTGGCGCTGCTGGTCTCTTCGGGCACGCGGCTTGAGTTCGTCCTGGTGGTGCTTGGGGCCGGGAGTGCACTCGGGTGTCAGTTCCCGATTGCCGGGGCGACCGGGCCGACAGGACCGACCGCGGGTCGCTTGCTCGCGCTTGACCTTTGCGGCGGTATCATCGGCTCGGTCGGCACCGCGCTTCTGTTCGTTCCGCTCCTGGGGATGCGCGTCAGTTCAGCGGTGCTCGTACTAGCGGTGGCCACGTGTCTTGCCGGGCAGTTGGCGGGCCGAGTCAGGCTACGAGCCGTGTAGCTCGGCGAACACCTTCTCAGCGGTCGTTAGCCCGAAGCCCGGGGTCCGCGCGATTTCCTCGACGCTCGCCTTGCGCAACTTGTCCAGGCTGCCGAAATGCTGTATCAGCGCCTTCTTTCGCGCCGGGCCGACGCCGCGAATCGCGTCCAGCTCCGACTCGACCTGCTTCTTCCCGCGCAGTTTGCGGTGGAAGGTGATGGCGAAACGGTGTGATTCGTCACGAATGCGCTTGAGTAGCTTGAGCGCCGGGGAAGTGACCGGTATCGAAATCTCGCGGCCGTCGAGGAAGTACAAGAGGTCGGTGCGCTTGGCGAGGCCGAGAATCGGGATGTCCGCGTCATACTGGTGATACGCCTCAATCGCGGCCGAGAGCTGCGGCTTGCCGCCGTCCACGAGCACGAGGTCGGGCAGTGGCAGGTTCTTCTCAAGGATGCCGCGCACTCTTCGCGCCAGCACCTCGCGCATCATCGCAAAGTCGTTCGGCCCTTCGACCGTGCGCACCTTGAACAGCCGGTAGTCGCGCTTCACCGGCCGGTCGTCGCGGAACACGACAATCGAGCCGACCGCCTGGGTTCCTTGCGTGTTGGAGATGTCTACGCCTTCAATGACCCTGGGCACGGAATCAAGTCCGAGCAGCCGGGCCAGCTCGGCGTTGGCCTTTGCCACGCGCTCGTCAGGCGCGAGTTCGACCAGCGCCTTCTCGGCGTTGCGTCTCGCGAGGTCCAGGAGTCCGACCCGCTCACCGCGCTCGGGCACCAGGAGCCGGACCTTCCGGCCCCGGCGCTCGGACAAGAGCTCCTCGAACGCACCTGAGTCCTCGACCGCGGCCGGCAGCACGATCTCGTCCGGCAGGTCGGCGGTGTGAGTATGCACCGAGCGCAAGACCGTGGACAGTACCTCTGAGTCAGCCACGTCCGAGGTCGCATTCAGCGGATACTCTTCCCGGCCGGTGATCTTGCCTTCCCTGATTCGGAACAGTGCCGCAACTGCGGTCTTCGGACCCCGGGCCAGGCCGATGATGTCCTGGTTGACTTTGTCCTGGGACACCGCCTGCTGCTCACGCCTGATTTCGCGCAAGGCCATCACCTGGTCGCGCAGTATCGCGGCCCGCTCGAAGTGCTCTGCCTTGGACTCCTGCCACATCCGCTGTTCCAGTTCGGCGACCAGCTCATCCGACCTGCCGGACAGAAAGTCAATCACGTCCTTGACCTGCTGCCGGTACTCGGCCTGCGACACGTAGTCGGCGCAGGGCGCGGTACAACGGTTGAGCTGGTAGTCAAGACAGGGTCGAACCGGCTGGGGATTTTGGATTTTGGATTTCGGGTTTTGGATTTCTGACTTCTGCATTCTGGCTTCTGGCTTCTGGCTTCGTCCGTCCCTCGTCCCTTGATCCTGTATCTCCCGCTTGCAGGTCCGCACCTTGAATATCCGCTTCACCGCCTTGAGCGCCTTGCGCAGTTCGCGCGCCGATGTGTACGGCCCGAACACGGCCGAGCCGTCGGGCTTGATGTTGCGCGTCAGGTAGATACGCGGGTACGGCTCCTGCACCGTAACCTTGAGATACGGAAACTTCTTGTCATCCCTCAGCCGCACGTTGTAGCGCGGCTTCTTCATCTTGATGAAGTTCTCTTCGAGCACCAATGCCTCGACCTCGGAGCGGGTCACGACCGTCTCAAGGTCGGCCACCCGGCGCACGAGCGAAGCGAGCCTGGGGTCGTCGTGCGGCTGGGTGTAGGCAGCGAGCCGGTCGCGCAGGTTGCGCGCCTTGCCGATGTAGATGACCTTGCCCGAGCGGTCCTTCAGCAGATAGACGCCGGGCGCTTCCGGCGCCTGCGCAACCTTGTCGGCAAAGGAAGCCACTGGTGGTCTAGTGGTCTAGCGGTCTAGCGGTCAAGTGTTGGCTCTCGTTCTATCCGCACTCGACCACTGGACCACTTGGCCACTATCCTTTCACTACGCCCAACGGCTTCATCCGCGCCACCTTGCGGGCGATGCCGGCCCGGTCGCAGACGTTCACCACCGCGTCCACGTCCTTGTATGCGTCCGGCACCTCTTCGCGCAGCACCTCTTTGCTCGCGGCCATCACCATGATGCCCTGCTCGCGCAACTCCTGGGCCACGTTCCTTCGCTCTGTCTCCTTGAGCGCGCGGGTGCGGGACCACACCCGACCCGCGCCGTGGCAGGCCGAGGCAAACGTCTCTTCGGCCGCCTTCGCCGTGCCCAGGAGCAGATACGAACTCGTGCCCATGTCACCGGGAATCAGCACCGGCTGGCCGAGCTTGCGAAAGCGCGCCGGAATCGCCGCAGCGCCGGGCGGCAGGGCCCGGGTCGCGCCCTTGCGGTGCACGCACAAGTTCGCCGTTCGCACCGCGCCATTCGAGCCCCGCACCTGGTGCTGCTCAAACTTGGCGATGTTGTGCGCCACGTCGTACACCTGGGTCATGCCGAGTTGTTCGATAGACTGGCCCAGCACCTGTGCGAATGCCTCGCGCACCCAGTGGGCAATCGCTTGCCGGTTGGCCCACGCGTAGTTGGCCGCGCAGACCATCGCTCCGAAGTAACGCCGGCCTTCCGGCGACTCGATGGGCGCGCAGGCCAGTTGCCGGTCAACCAGTTCAATGCGGTAGCGCGCTGCCACCGCGCCAAGCGTCTTGACATTGTCGTCGCACACCTGGTATCCGAGCCCGCGCGAGCCGGTGTGAATCATCACCATCACCTGGCCCTTGCGGACGCCCATCTCCGACGCGGCCGGTTCATCGTACACCTCGGCCACCTCCTGGATTTCGAGGAAGTGGTTGCCTGCCCCGAGCGTGCCGAGCTGCGGCATGCCGCGTTCGAGCGCCCGCTGCGACACGCCGGCCAGGTCTGCGCCCGGCATCTCGCCCTGCTCCTCAGTGTACTCAAGGTCCGAATCAGTGCCGAAGCCGGCGTCCACTGCCCAGCGCGCACCCTTGGTCAGCACCTTTGCCACCTCGGCCTTGGATATCCGTATCTTGCCGGTCGAGCCCACGCCGGACGGCACGTTGTGATAGATCGCCTTGACCAGCCGCTCCAGCAAGGGGCTGGCGCGGCACGCGACTCGTGCCTCGGTCTGCCCCCTCCCTTCTATTCCCTCCCCCTCGAAGGGGGAGGGAGAGGGTGAGGGTGGACAGAGGTCCTCCCGCGTCAGCTTCGTGCGCAGCAGCCGCACGCCGCAGTTGATGTCGTACCCGACTCCGCCGGGAGACACCACGCCATCCTCGACTCGGAACGCCGCGACCCCGCCGATGGGGAATCCATAGCCCCAGTGGATGTCCGGCATGGCGAGCGAATGGCCGACGATACCGGGCAGGGTTGCGACGTTCGCCACCTGCTCAGGAGCCTGGTCCTGCTTGATGTCGGACAGCAGCGTCGCGTCGGCGTAGATGATGCCGTCGACCCGCATCCCTAGCTTGAAGCTCTTCGGAATCCTCAGCCGTACTTCGTCAATCTGCTCCAGCGGTCCGTTCCAGGTGGCCATGGTCTAGTATAGGGCCGTCAGCTAACGAGGCAAAGTCAGCAGCGGTTCAGCGTGCGTCGCCGCGACGCTACCCGAGTTGCGAGGTGCAGTTGGGGCAGCGGGTGGCCTTCACGGGGATGGCCGTGAAGCAATAGGGACATTCTCTGGTCGTGGCCGTGGCCGGCGAGGGCTTGCGCCGCATTGAGTTCATGCCCTTCACCAGCAGGAAGACGCAGAAGGCGATGATGACGAAGCTGATGATGGTGTTGGCGAACACGCCGACATTCAACGTCACCGCGCCCGCGGTCTTGGCCTGGGCAAGGGACGCGTACGGCCCTGCGGTCGTGCCGTTTCGCAAGAGGATGTAGAGGTTCGAGAAGTCAACGCGGCCGAGCAAGAGGCCGATGGGCGGCATGATGACGTCGTCCACCAGCGACTTGACGATAGTGCCGAACGCCGCGCCGATGATGATGCCCACGGCCATGTCCATGACATTGCCTTTGAGCGCGAATTCCCTGAACTCTTTCCACATAGTATCTTCCTTTCCGGTGGTCCTCTGCCCCCGGCCTGTTATCTCTCTACCACCAGTTTCTGAGTGAAGCGGTGCCCGCCCGCATCGAGGCGGACAAGATAAACACCGCGGGGCAGGGCGCGCAGGTCGAGCGGGATGGAGTAATGAAGTGATGAAGTGATGGGGTGATGGAGCACGCAACGGCCGGTAATGTCGAAGATGCGCAGGCTCGCAACTGGGCCCGGTGAACCCTGGACCCTGACCGCTGCAAAGCCTGCGGCCAGCGGGTTTGGCGAAATCGTCAATCGAAGATCGTAGATCGTAGATAGACCGGCCATGACTCCGCTTCTCGCTTGGGCTTGAGCTTGCGCTTGGGCTCTACTCGGTGTCACGTACCTCCACAGCTCATTGGTCTTGTTTCCCTTGAGCGCGTAGAAGGTGCCGTTGCCGAAGGTCGCGATTGAGCCGCCCTGGCGCACGAGCTTGCGCCGGCCGCTGGCGCCCGTGGCCGGCATGGTGTCGAGTTCGGCCCATGCACCGGCCACCGGCTCGTAGCTGTAGAACTGGCCGGTGTTGCCGCCCTTGAGAGCGTACAGCCTGTCGCTGAACCACGTGCCCGAGCCGCCGTTCTTGGAGCGCTTGTTGCGGGTTCCGCCCGGCGTCATTCCGGCCAGCGGCATTCCGGCAAGCGGGGTCTGGAACCAGTACCGGCTCGGAACGTCGTACTTGAACAGGTAGTGGCGCGTGCCGTCGTGGTATCGGGCTTGATGGCAATACAGTCTCTGTTGGCCGTCGTACACGAGGAATGAACCTGGGCCGTACTTCGCGTGCCCGCCGTGCGGCGCGTTGCCCAGGGTTTCCCAGCGTCGAGACAGGACATTGTAGCGGTAGAATTCGGTGCGACACCCTTTCAGCAGGTAGACCCAGCCGGTGTCCGCGGCGTCAACCACATATGCGAGCGCTGCTCCGCCCTTGACCTTGAGCCCGGCAGGACCGGCCGGCACGTCGGGCAGCCGGGTCCAGGTGTCGCCGGTGATGTCGTACTGCCAGAAACCGGAAGTATTGTTGCCTTTGGTCACGTAGATACGCTGCTCGCCGTCGGTTGTCGCGGCGCAGCCCTTGCCCGGCGGCCGGTTCCTGCCGCCTTCGTCAGCGGGAATCGCGGCCAGGGTCTGCCACGAGTCAGCGGCCGGGTCGTAGCACAGGAAGTCGGAGGTCTTGTTGCCACGGCAGACGTACAGGACAGGATTCGAGGATTCAAGGATTCGAGGAATCGAGTGAACGGTCCCTTGGTCCCTTGACCCCTTGATTCCTTGACCCCGGGCTGTCACTATCCATCCTCCGTCCTTCACCGGCACGTTTCCGGGCAGCGGTCTCATCTCGGTCCAGCCACAGACGACCGCTGGCCTGACTTCGAAGTCCTGCTCGACCTTGTTGTCCGTCTCGTCGCAGTCGCCGGCCAGTTCGGTTGAGCACCGGACGTGGAAGGCGCGGCTCGGCGTTGCCGTCCAGCTTTCACTGAACAGCACTTCGACTTCTTCGCCGGGTTCGAGCGCGGTCACTGCTGCCCGGTGGTCATAGCTCGTGCCTTCAATCACCAGCCGGACGTTGAAGTCCTCGGTCGCCTGGCCGTCGTTCTTCACCCTGACGCGCGGGAAGAGAGTCGTGCTCTCAGGAACGACGCCCGAAGGCGTGAGTATCGCAGTCGCGGCCACGTCGTGACGCGGGAGTTCCACCCGGAACGTGTCCGCCGGGCTGAAGCCCGAGCTGTTGCGAGCATAGTCCAGCGCCTCGACGCGCCAGAAGTAGTCGGTCAAGTCCGCCAGTTCCTCGCCCGGTTGAAGCGCGTAGCTTGAGCTGTCGTCAGGCTGCACGGTCTGGACAATGCTGCGCGTGATAACCGGCACCGGATTGCCGCGCTTGTACACCTCGACGTTGTACCGCCGCGCGTCAGGCACGTACTCCCAGTCAAGGACCGGCAGCACAGTGCTGACAGTCTCGCCCTGCACCGGGTAGAGTAGCTCAGGCACTGCGGGCGGGGTCAGGTCAACCGCGAACCAGTGGCTCGCGCTATATGCCGACGCGTTACCGGCTGAGTCAACTGCATTCACCTTCCAGCGATACACGCCGTCCGGCAGGGGCAGGGATTCCGGGTGGCTCCAGCAGGAGCTGTCCTCGCCTTCAGGCTGATGGATGGCGAGCGGGTATGGCTCCGGCGGCACGGTGTCAAGCCTAGTGTCAATGGTGTAACGCCGGGCGTCGGAGACGAAGCTCCAGTCGAAGTCCGGGGCATTGTCGGCAATCGTGTCCTGGGGCGGAAAACTGTCGGACAGCACCGGTACATCGGGCGCGGTGTAGTCGGTAGTGAAGTCCCAGACTTCGCTCCATCGGCTCAGGCAGCCGGCATCATCAGCCAGCACGCGCCAGTACAGCTTTCCTTCCGGCAGGTCGGCGTATGGCGTCCAGTTGCTGTCCGCAGCGGTTGTGTCGAACGCAGGCGCGACGAAGCCTAGGTCATCGTCAACCTGAATCCGATACGTCACCCTAGAGCCGCAGCCGCTCCACGAGAACACCGGTCGTCGCGAGCCGAGCGTATCGTGGTTCGCCGGAGCGATGAGCAGGGGAGGGGCGGGTATGGTCCCCTTGAGATAGAACGCCTCGTTCTCGGTTTCGGACTGGAGATGGTTGTACCAGGCGATGTGTACAAGGCTGTCGCCTTGCGCGGCGACCGAAGGATACCACAGGCTGTCGCGGCTGCCGGGCCAGCCGGCCGCAAGGCCGACTGAGGACCAGACGGTGCTGCGCAGCATCCGGTAGTGCACCTTCACGCCGGAAAGCGAATCCTCGTGTCCGCGCCAGGTGAAGTGCGCGACCGAGTCCGGCCCGACCGCCACGGCGCAGTGCCATTGGTCAAAGGCCGGGTTCGCGCTCACGGTCGCGGTCTGGCCCCACGTTCCGTTGGTCCGCGTGCGGCAGTAAATCCGCTCCGCCGCGCCGGACGAAGGCATCTGGGCCCAGACGCAGTACACTATGCTGCCGTCTGAGTTCACGGCGACGCCCGGGGTCCAAGCGTCGTATGAGTCGGCCACGTTCGACACCTGCTCTGCCGACGGGCTCCACGTGCCGGCGCCCGAGCGCGAGCGGTACATCACCTTGCGCTTGGAGCCGACCGATGTCGGCTGCTTCCAGGTGACGTATACGCTGTCGCCCGAGTCAACCGCGACCGACGCCTCTTCGGCAGTGGTCGCGTCGTTCAGGCTGACCCGCGTCGTCTGGGTCCAGCCTGAGCCGGGTACGTATTCCTTGTGCCAGATGCGGAAGAGCGTGTCGCTCGTCGGAGTCTTGCCGAACCAGACCACGTGGACGTTGTCCCCGCCGGGCCGGCAGGCGATTGACGGATAGTACTGGAGATAGTCGCCGCCCGGGTCGTGGATGCGCGTGATTGGGCCCCAGGAACCTGAGCCGGAGTCCCATTTGCGGTAGTAGATTCCGTAGTTCGAGCCGGTGCTTGAGTACCAGACTACGTGGACGTTGCCGGAGTTGTCGCAGGCGACCGCGGGCCGCAGGTTGTCGCAACCGCCCGCGGTCAATTGAAGCTCAGGCTCCCACGAGCCGGAGGCCGCGCTCCATCTGCGGTACTTGACCTCGCGCCGGGTGCCTGAGCCGCCGTACTGATACCAGACCACGTGGACGTTGCCGGACGGGTCGGTGGCGATGGTGTGCTGATAGCAGAAGCCCATGTGCAGCGCCTCGGCCGCGCCGTTCGCGTCGGACAACTGGAACGGCCGGGTCCAGGTGTCCGGCCGGGCCGGGAACACTGCGAGAATTGTGAGGACCAGAAGTGACATGCTGCTTCCGCTGTGCTTAGTCTGACTCTGAGGCAGTATAGGTTCGGCGCGCCTATGGTCAAGCGGGCGCGGCGGCCGTGGGCGACATCGCGGGAGAGGCGACCGCGCCTCTCCCGTTTCAGCCGTTGGGCCAGCGTCGGCGTGCAGGGCTTCCCGAGACCCGATACGCCGTTCCTACGGGCCGGGCGGGGCGCCGATGTCAAAGACCTGGGTCCTGATGTTCGCCAGCACGTCCGGGTTCAGACCGCGAGCCGACCACTTGTCCAGAAGGACCTGGGCGGCAAGGGCGAAGCTGTTGCCCGATATCCGGCGCACGCGCGAGGCCCGATACAGCTCCCGCGCGAAGTCGAGATACGGGACGAACAGCGCAGTGCTGACCCCGGCATCGTTGAGGACCTGCTTGGCCCGGACTTCTACGTCCCAGACCCCGGCCATCGCCTCGGCGTAGCGCTCCAGCATCCGCTGGCGCTTGCGGTCCAGCACCTGCTTGACCCGCTCGGTGTCGAACTTCACGTCCCAGGACTCGACCCTTTTCACCAAATCTGCCATGTTGCTCACCTCCTTTAGGCTTGCGGGCAGACGGTCTTTCTTCCTGTCTTTCACCCCGGCAAGGGCTATCCCGGCTTCCTGTGTGTCTCTACTA
>Ga0116202_10001407_pt1 | contig 14059 bp, 11 predicted proteins | sample LakKivw325mmetaG_FD_94479 | JGI IMG/M metagenome (GOLD analysis project Ga0116202, IMG submission 94479) | Anoxic lake water microbial communities from Lake Kivu, Rwanda to study Microbial Dark Matter (Phase II) - Lake Kivu water 325m metaG | ecosystem: Environmental > Aquatic > Freshwater >...
ACAGAATCTTGGGGTATTCCGGAGGATACACTGCGTGAGCAAAGTACATCTGCCCCGGTATCCTCGCCCATCCATCGCCGGCAGCCAGCGTCCTGTAGAAGCTCTCCTTGAGTATGGGGCAGTCCGACCCGAGACGGCCGCTAATCGGCGCTTCCCCGCCGGAGCATCTCGGGGTCCAACTCTACGGTCCCGGCAATCTCGACACGACGGTGTCCCTCGTCCCACAACTTCAGGCCCTCAGCCAGGCCTGGGTCCCACTCGCACCCGGCTCTTACGGGGCGATACTCTCTAAGGTGATGGTCCAAGTTCTCTCGTATCTGAGCCAGACGCTTGCGGTCCACGACAATGCTTCGCACCGGCTCGGGCGGCTTCACCGTGCCGAAGTCAAGCTCATCTCCGCGGGCGGCGTGCATCATCGGTTCGGTCTCGAAGTACACATAGTTCAGCAGATGGTTCAGGCTCAAGCCGCCCCATTCATCTACTACTCTGCGCGCCAGGTGCTCCACGGCTGCATCAAAGGCGGGCTCGCGCCTCGCCCCATCAGCGACCGTCACCTGCTCGAACTTCGAGCCACCGACAAGTCGTTGGGGAATGACATCTACATCGGCCGAACCTAACAGGTCATCCAAACCGACCGGATAAGGCCCGTAGTGAGAGAAGATCCACTTCAGGTCAGTCAGTCGCTGCTGGTTCTCGCGGAAGAACTCGACCTCAAGCAGATAGAGCAGCTTCACCAGCTTGGTCTTGCCAACCGGGACGCCCTCCTGTTCGGCCAGGGACAGGAGTAGGCCTATGAGGTCAGCGGCAGGAACAGATGTTCTCATTGGATTCTATGGTGCTATTCATTATCTCCGACCACCGACTTGAGGTCAACCTCGGGCCGACCTACGATTGGGACTCAGCTCGCCCGGCCTTCGACAATCGCAATCTCGGCTTCGGTCAGGTAGCATCGCCGGATCACTTGAGAATAGCCAGAATCGCGCCAACAAGCGAAGCCAGCGCTGCGGCAGCAGCGAGAATGAGCGTCCATGTCGTTAATCTACTCTGTCGACCGAACCGATCCTCCATGACCTGGGTCAGGTTCTGAGTGACGCCCTCTAGCGCGCGCGGGAGGTCGCCAGCGATTCGTGCCAGATGGTCCTTGGCCTCAGATAGCGCACGAACGGCGGCCTCTGAAGCATCAATGACGGCCCTAGTGGAGGCCGAGCTGCTCCTCTGAACCGCGGCATTCGCGCTGTCCAGCGAGGCCCTAGACTGCTCCAGCGCCTGGCTCGCGTTTGCCAGTGTTGTCTTGATGAAGTCCACTTCGGCTACGAGAGCCTTCACGCGCGCCATCTCTTCTGCTAATTGACGTATCGTCTCTTCGGCATTGAGGATTTCCTGCCTCCTGTTGGCGTCGGGCATACTACCTCACTTTCTTATCGACAAATCTGAGAACTCCCTCCGCGATAACTAGGACTGCGGATAGATGAGCCTGGCTGTACTCGCCAACTCGCGTGTAGGCGAACCTGGCCATCTCGATGACAGGGTCCGCAGCTAAGGCCATCTCCCACACGCTGTCTACGCATGAAGGCACCATGCGGCGCGTCTGCTCTGCCAGTTTGTCTGCCACCCAAATCCGGTTCTTCACGTCCGGATAGTAGGGTTTGAGTGCGCTGAATCCACTCCGAATGTCAGAAGCGCCCGCGGGCGGGGTCGAAGTCGCCATTCGGGTCAGTCCGGCGAGCATGAGCAGCCCGGGGTGGCTCGGGAACTCCTCAAGGGTCCGCCGGCATGCTCCCAAGAGCAACGGTATGTCATCTGCGCCCTCCGCCCGCGCTAGCACTTCGAACCACTCCACCGGGCGAATGCGGGTAGCGAACTCGGCGACTGGCTTGGTGAACTTCGATTCCTCAAGATACGCCAGTAGCTGCCTGCGGAACTCGGCAGGGCCAAGGCTGGCCGCCTCGCGTGCGGTGTCCAGCATCTGCTTGGTGGCGCGTCTGCGGCGCTTCTCGATCTGGTCGTATATGTAATCGATGAAGACTGCAGCGCACTCAAAGGCAGCGTCCCTGAACGAAGTCTTGGGTTTCGCAGGCACCAGACGCTGCAGGTCGCCTTCCATGACGTAGGTCCGCAGACGGTCTCTGAGGGCGCGGTAGATGCTCTCAGATGGGACATTCTGCATTATGACTTGGTACGTCGAGTGGCTATAGTCCTTCAAGTAGTCGACGATCGCACCCGTGACCCTGAGCCGGTACAGCGCCTTCTCCAGTGCCAGCTCTTTGTCATCCTGCGTCACTCTGACGCCCTTGCGTCGGCGTGCTACGTCGTCGGGCAGCGCGTCAAATCGCACGGGGATTCTCACACGGTCGCCGCCGTGCGCAGGCAGACGTGGGCTCACAACGTGGTCAAGAACGTGGAGGACGATGCTCTTCTCCTTCTCCCGTCCCCAGAAGCTATTGGAGATGAAGTACGTATTGCGGATGGCGTCACCCTGCGTGTCTCGCGGAACTGAATTCGCCTTCTCGCGCAGTGATTCCGGGGCCGTCAGGTCGGGGTCCAGCATTTCATCTGCGAGTTCGGGTTGATCGTCGGAGAAGACAACGAGACACCGCGACCGCAGTCGGTCGCGGCCGGCGCGTCCCGCTTGCTGATAGAACTCCTCCAGCGACCTCGGCAGCATCGCGTGGATAATGAACCGTATCGAGGGTTTGTCTATCCCCATTCCAAAGCCGTGCGTGCAGACGAGAATCGGGTCGACGTCTGACTTGAACCGGCGCTGCGTCTCAATCTTGCATTGTTCCCATTTCCGGGCATCACCGCTGAAACCGCGTGGCCTTCCACCCGCGTAGTATGCGACCGGCAAGCCCAATCGCCGAGCCAATGCCTCGGCTATGTCGGGTACGTTAGTGTCGCGGGCCTCCCAGTTGTTGATGAAGTATGAGAAAATGAGGCCGCTGGGCAACGTGCCCGCTCGCCCCCGGCGCCACCCACACTCGGCCAGGATAGCCTGCAGTTTGCCCGCTATCACGGCTATCCTCTGGTCTGCCGCGCACTTCACTACCTCGAACTGCAGTTCCTTGCGGTCGAAGGACTTCGGCTCAACGACCGCATCGTGGTCCTGTATGGACAACTCTCGCATGATGTCAGTGAGCACATTCCGGGACGCCGTGCCAGTCAGGGCCACCAGCGTTGGCTCTGTGTGGTCGAACTGGCAGAGATCGCGGACCAGCCGGCCTGCATTGAGGTACGCGGGACGGAAGTCATGACCCCACTCGCTAACGCAATGCGCCTCGTCCACAACGCAGAACGGCACAGGGACATGCGACGTGAAACTGCGGAGTCGGTCACGGAACTCCGGAATCTGGAGTCGTTCCGGCGCCAAGAATACGAATTCCTGCTCGCCGCGCTGGATGGAATCGTAGCCCTGCTCTCGTGATATCCGTTCTTCTTCGGGCGTCATCTCACGTCCGCTCATGATTGCCGCACACCGATGGAAGCCGGCAGCCCTGAGATTCGCCTCTTGATCGAGCATCAATGATCGCAACGGGTCCACGACCAGGCAGAATCCCGGTTGGGTCATTGAGGCAAGTTGATAACAGAGCGACTTGCCCGCCGCAGTAGGCAGCAACCCGATTGTGTGCTGCAGGCTGATCGCCCGGGCAATCACTTCTATCTGGCCTTCCCTGAACTCCGCCTTCCTGAATAGGTTCTGCAGGAGATGTGTCAAACCGAAACCGATGTCCTCTGCCCAGGCCGAGGCGTCCGCTACGACGGGACGCGCTGGAGCGGGATACAGCGTCGGCGCATAGTCAGCGGATACAACGACGGGGGCGACCACGTTCTGGCCACCGGCAATTGCGTCCCATGCGGACGCAGAGGGGAAAGCATAGTACTTCACGGTCTGCGGTCCGCGACTTTCCGGAGGTGAAAGCGAAACGTCAGGAATACGCTTGATGCCGTGCACGGCGGCCAAGGCGTGAACTGTGTCTCTTATTGCCGACACGACGTCCTGAAGACCCACGTTACACTCGTCGACGACCTCGATGTCTGCGGCACCATGGTAGTACAGAATCTCAGCGACCACGGCCGAGAGTTGGGCTTCCGCCACTGGTGCGGCCATGAGACGGTTGACTGCTCGACGCTGCTCTGTTGGTAGGGCTTCAAGCGCGTTTGCGCCTTCGAGCACCTCGGGCGGCACGGCGGCGCTTAGCAGTTGTGCGATACGCTCCGCCTCAGCGTTCCACTGGTCTGGGTGAGCGGTCTGAAGGCGCGTCGTTTGCCATCCGGACAGGCCAAGCTCCTCGTTGCGCGCCTTGTCTACATCGTGCTGCGTGCCAGAATGCGAACCGTCATCTATCTCAATGGCGATTCTCAGAAGACCATCTGTCTCGAAATCAGGCACCTCGACCGCGAAGTCGACACGTCCCGCTGCGTTGACAGCGGAGCCCGCGGCATGATGTCTGAGCATCGTGTCTATCCGTCGCTGTGGCAACACCAAGAGGGTCAGCCGAGGATCAGACAGCTTCTCGGACAACAGGTCGTGGAACGCCAGTTCCGCAGGCGAACACAGTGCACGGTAGCGTCCCAAGAGCTCCTCCACCGCGGATTCACTGACTAGGAGTTCTGGTAGCAGGTGCGCCGTGAGGATCGCGTTCAGGTCATCGAGGAGCGGGCTCATCCGGAATGTGTACTCGCCACTCGCCGACGATTCATCGTACTCGATCACGCCAGCATCCTGCGCGGCCTTCAAGAGGGAACTCTCCAGCGCGACGCTGCACGGTGATACCACGCCGCGATGAGCGTACTTGGCCAAAAGAGCTCCCAATAGACGCGAGTCGTCATCCGCGGTGGAATCGGAGCCAGGCCCGAGGTTCACCATGAAACCAGCCCGAGCGCGGTACACCTGCATTGCTGCATCAGACGAAAACGCATCCGGTCCGAACAGGAATCTCATTACTGAATCGCAGGCATATGCGGCCGTATCGTAGCTCTGCAGCCACGGGCAACTGAGCAAGGCGCGATCAGCGACTGCCATGGTAAGAACTTGCTTTAGTCTCGGCCCGGTCTCTCACGACGACGTTACAGCTACGAAGTGGGCTTCAGTCAAACGTACGGGCATCTAGGTTGGCTGGGTCGCTTCGGAGTCGAGGAGGTTGCGGTCGTCGACCTCGACCTCAAGGCCGTTGAACAGCCGGTCGGTCTTGACGAAGTAGAGCATGTGGGTCTTCCAGAAGAGCACCACGTCGCGGTCGTTGGTTCGGCGGATTCGTTCATCGTTCTTCGTTTATCGTTCATCGGAGCTTGCTGCCTTGCGGCTGCGGTGCCTTCGGGCAGGCTTGTCGCGAGCGATGAAGTCGGACGCAGAGCCGGTTCGGTCGTCATCCGGCCCGAAGCCGAGATGGCGTTTCTTCGGTTCCGACGCGGGCGGCTGCATAAGACTCCGGATGGCGTCGAAGACCACCTTGAACTGGACGTCGTACTTCTTCTCCAGTTCGTCGAGCCGCCGGGCCAAGCCGGCGTTCTCGGCCAGGATGCGCCGCAGGCGCACGAACGTGCGCATGATCTCGACGTTGACCTGAACCGCTCGCGGGCTGCGCAGGACGCTGGATAGCATCGCGACCCCTTGCTCGGTAAACGCGTAAGGCAGTGCCCGCATTCCACCCCAACTTGAAATCACAGATTGTGATTTCAAGATTCGCCACTCGTCCGGCGTCAACTGGAACATGAAGTCGTCCGGGAATCGCGCCCTGTTTCGCTTCACGGCTTGCACCAGAGCTCTCGGCTCCACCCCGTAGAGCACGGCCAGGTCGATACTGAGCATGACCCGGTGGCCACGGATGAGCAGTATCGCCTGTTCGATGTACCGTTGTGGAACCGGCGGGTTCTGGTTGATCACGGGACGATGCTATGAGGGAGGACGGAGCGTGTCAAATGCTATCATGGGCAGGTAATAGGTGGTCGCATTTTGTGACCACCTCGGCCTTCTCCTCGGGTGTGAGACGGCCTCATAGACCTGCGTTGCGAGAATCCGCGCTTGCTGCCAGGCTTCGATCTCTTCGAAAGACTTGAACGTCGCCATCATTCGCTCCCCAAACGAAGAACGATGTACGAATCAACGATGAACGATGTCACGGCGCGCCACCAGTAAGCTGCTTCAGCATGTCGCAGTTATAGCCGGAAAGCCGGCCAAAGTCAAGCGGCAACGCGGAGTCGTGTCAACGACCATCCCGGCGGGAGACCTGGGCCGGGTCAAGTCCGACTTTCCCTGTAAAATCGCATCTCAGGCTGACAGCTTTTGACCGGTAGTCTGAAGGCCAGACTCCGTCTTCTGTTCGACCAATCCTAGTGCACGTCTGAGCGTGTCCAGTTGCTCGAGCTCAGCAGCGCTGAAGTTGATCCGCCCCCAGTGTTCGCAGCCTCGGATAAGTGCCGCAAATACCAGTTTCAGACAGGGTTGCTCGGCAAAGAAGCGCGGAATCACCTTCGTCCGCCGCCTGCCTTCCTCAAAGGTCCGCTCCAGTAGATTCGTCGAGCGGACCAGTTGCCGTAGCCGCGCCGGCAACTGCAGGTGATTCAACGATGCCTCCGCATCATCCGCAAGACAGGCCATCGCACTCGGGTAGAGCCCTTCGTACTTGGCAATCACTTCCCGCATCCGCGCCCGTCCCTGCTCGACCGTCGCCGCATCCCGGATCGTATAGATTTCCGCCTCCACTTCCGGCACGACCTCCCGCGGGAGCTTGGCTCTGATGTTGCGCATCTTATGCACCCAGCAGCGGATCCGAAGACTCTTCGGATACACCTGGTCGATCGCCTTGATGAGTCCCGGCGCACCATCCGCCGTTATCGTCAGCGGCAGTCGTAAGTGACGCTTTACCATATTCCGCATCATCTCCAGCCAGGCCTCAAAGCTCTCCTTGTTGCCCAGCATCATGTGCAAGAGCACCTTGCGTCCATCCCGGAGTACTCCCCAGGCACAGAGTACCGCCTCTTTTATCCCCGCCCTGAGTCGCAGCGCCTCGTAGATGGCATCCAGGTATAGACACTCCAGCTCGTAGCACGCCAGGTCGTGATCCTGGAACACCGCCAACTCCTGGTTGAGACTTTCCGTTACCTCGCTCACTACGCTGCGAGACAACAGCTGCTCTCCCGTCGAACTCTCAAAGACCGCCTCAACGTCCCGGGTCGACAGCCCGCGGGCGTACATCTCTGTCGCCATCCGCTCCAGCGCCCCGGTCCGACCTCTCAATGCAGCCAGCAGCTTGGAGCGAAACGGCTCCTCAGTATCACGGGTCTGCGGAACCTCCAGCAGTACCTTCCCAGCTGTGGTCCGCAGCGTCTTCGGCTCATAGCCATTGCGCCAACCGTGTCCCTCGCTTTGATGCCTGTAGCGCTTCCGACCAAGAAACTCGGCTTGCTCCCGCTCCACCGCCTCCTGCAGTATTCGCTTCATGGCCAGGACAAGAAGGTCCTGTTCCTTCTCGTCTTGGCTCCTGCCTTTGGTCTCGCCAGACAACAGCTCTTCGATCTCCTTGCGCACGCGCTCGCTCGGTGCTATTCTCTCCATGGCGTAAGTTTCCTTTCTGCCGGCCATCGCCGGCGCTCGACTTAACTAACAACATTGGAGCTTACGCCTTCTTCCTTTCCGGTCAAAACCCGCCCGAATTTACAGGGATTCTAGGACATGACCTGGAAGAACCGGTGCCGGTTCAGCCTGATGCCGAGCTTGTCAGCCAGAGTCGGCGCGCTTGCGGAAGGGCTGAACCCGACCGACAACACGACCATGTCGAATTCCTCGGCCTTCATGCCGCCGTTGCCTTCAGGCGCGTAGAAGAGCATCAGGTTGCCGGTTCCGGGCTTCTCCTCGACCTTGGCCACGCGGGAGCGGACAAACCTGATGCCGTGCTCCTTCTGGGCTCGCTCGTAGTAGCGGTCGAAGTCCTTGCCGTGAGCCCGGATATCCATGTAGAAGATGGTCGCCTCAAGCCCTCCGTCTTGACCTTTGACTTCTCCTCTGGCGTGCTCCTTGGCGATGACCGCCTCTTTGATGCCGTACATGCAACAGACCGAAGAACAATAGGCGTTGCCGGCTTCCTCGTCGCGCGACCCGACGCACTGCACCCAGGCCACGCGCTTCGGCGACTTTCCGTCGCTCGGCCGCTCCAGATGTCCGCCGAACGGACCGGATGCAGCCAGGATGCGCTCGAACTGGATGCTAGTCACCACGTTCGGGTACTTGCCGAAGCCGAACTCGTACTTCAGCTTGGGGTCGTACTTCTCGGCGCCATTAGCCAGGATGATGGCACCGACCTCGAGTTCCCGATGCTCCGGCCTGGCGGCGTGAAGGACGGCATGGGCCTCGCAGACCCGTTCGCACTCCAGGCATTCGGAGCAGATTCCGCACTCCAGGCATCGCGTTGCCTCAGCCTGCGCCTGCTCCTCGGTCAGTCCCAACTCGACTTCCTCGAAGTTTCTGACGCGTCGGCCAGGCGGAACCACCGGCATCTTCTGCCGCGCCTTCTTCTCGACGAACTCCGGCATCGCTTTCCCCGCGAGCCCCTCGTTAGCCTTCCCCTCCTCGTCCCTGGTCCTGCGCCCTTCGCGCATGTTCTCGCCGGCCAGGTGTCGGCTGATTGAGACCGCGGCCTCATTGCCATGGTGCACGGCCTCAACAATCGAGGCCGGTCCGCTCACCGCGTCCCCGCCCGCGAAGATGCCGGGCATGCTCGTCTCCAGTGTCAGCGGGTCCACGTCAATCCTGCCCCGGGTCTGCTTCAAGGATTCAAGCCCTCCCAGTTGCGACCGCTGCCCGATGGCGACAATCACGGTATCCGCCGGAATCGTCTCGGACTCACATACTTTGTCGTACACCGGCGCGAAGCTGCCGTCGTCGCGGTAGACCGACGTACAGCGCATCGTTTCCACGCCGGTGACCCGGCCGCTCTTCGTGACTATCTTCTTCGGCCCGAGGCAGGAGTGAATCACCACACCCTCCTCTTCGGCCGCCTCAATCTCCCACGCGTGCGCGGGCATCCGGTCCCGCGAGTCGAGGTTGCGCGTCTCCAGGCACACCATGCTCACTTCTTCAGCGCCCAGCCGCAGCGCGGTCCGCGCGCAGTCCACCGCCACGTTCCCGCCGCCGATGACCACGACCTTCTTACCCATGTCAACCTTCGCCCCGCTCTTGGCGTGGCGCAGAAAATCAAGTCCCGCAATCACCCGTTTCGACTCGACCTTCTCCCCGGCCAGCTCGGCGGCCGCCTGACATCCGACCGCGACGTAGACGGCGTCATGCCGCTTAGCGAGTTCCTTGAGCGTGACGTCGCGGCCGACCCTGGTGCCGAGCCTCAGCTCGATGCCGGCCGCCAGTATTCGTTCGATGTCCTGCATCGCCAGCTTTTTCGGTATCCGGTATTCGGGCAGGCAGGAGAGAAGCATCCCGCCCGGCTCCTTCGCTTCATCGTAGACCGTTACCGCGTAGCCCGAATCCCGCAGGCGCAGGGCGCATGTCAGCCCGGAAGGCCCGGCTCCGACTACACCCACTGTTTTCTTGCTCGTCATCTCGGCCGGCTCGACCTTGGTCTCGCGGGCGTACTCCTGGTCAGCGATGAATCGCTTGATCGCCGCAATTGCTACCGGCTCGTCATACTCTCCGCGCCGGCACTCGCTCTCGCAAGGGTGGTGACACACGCGACCGCATATCGATACGAACGGGTTGTGCTTGCGGACAAGCTCGTAGGCCTCATGGTACTTCTTCTCGCGCATCAGGGCGACGTAGCCCTGGGCATGGACCCCGGCCGGGCACGCCATCTGGCACGCGGGCCGGGCCTTCTTCTCGATCGCGAACGCGCTCGGGTATGCCTGTGCGAACAGCCGGTACACAGCATGCCGGTCGGCCAAGCGCTCGTCGAAGCGCGACGGCAGCCTCACCGGACATGCTTCCTCACACTCGGCGCACCCGGTGCACTTGGCAACGTCGACGTAGCGCGGCCGCTTCAGCACCTTGACCCGGAAGTCGCCCGCCTCGCCGGAGACCTCCTCAATCTCCGTACCGGTGAGCATCTCGATGTTGAAGTGGCGGCCGCACTCGACCAGCTTCGGAGACATGATGCACATCGCGCAGTCATTGGTCGGAAACGTCTTGTCCAGTTGGGCCATGATGCCGCCGATCGCCGGCGCATCCTCCACCAGGTAGACCTTGAACCCGGCGTTGGCCAGGTCCAGTGAAGACTGGATACCGGCGATCCCCGCCCCGACAACCATAACCGCGCCGGGTTTCCCGTTGAGGCCCTGGACGTCGGACTTCGCGCTTGGGACTTCCATTAGGCGCCCATCTGGCTCAGCCGCTTCTCGCCGCGCGCCCGTTTTCTCTCCGCCGCAGACTGGACCAGCCCCAGTATCCTCGACTTCTCCGCCCGGTCCGCGACTTTGTCCTTGCCCTTATCCTTCTCGGTCAGATAGCCCCTTCGCACTGCCTCCGTGAACAGCCGCTTGCCTCCGATAGTCCGTAGCAGCGTAGTGGTGAACCCGTCCGGCGAGCCCAGGCCGCCGACCGAGATGTCGGCGTACTCGTTGGCGAAGTCCGTACAGGCCAGGCAGGCGGGCCGGGCAATCGTCTCGATCTCCTCGAGCGGAATGTGCAATGTGACGCCGGACTTCAGCTTCAACATGAAATCCTCTTTGACGTTCACCCGCGTGACGTCGTTCATGTCCACCTGGTGCTTCCGGGCGAACTCCTTCTCCACCAGCTCATTCAGGGCAAAGCTCTGCATGCAAAACAGGCCCACGGCAAACGTGACCACGTCGGCCGGCAGGATCCGCAGCACCTGCATCTTCCGGATTGCCTCAATCTGGCACGGGGTCCCGACTACCGCCAGCTTGATGACCGACTTGGGGGCAAGCTCCCTGATGGTCGGGATAATCGAAACATAGGTCGAGTATTCGGACCCGACGTGCTCAAGATGGCTGGTTTCCGCCCAGTGGGAACCGGCGGCGCGCAGCAGCGCCTCGCGCGAGGTCGCGACCACGGCCCGGCGGTCAAACAGCCCGGTCTGCTCGGATACGATGGCGCCGTCAATCATTCCGGACTCGAGCATGAACAATAGCAGCCCGGTGACCACGCCGCCGTCGGTTGCCGCCTTCTGGACCTCTGGGTCGGTCGCCCGGGCCGAGAGTACGTCCTGACACAACCCGACTGGTTCGCTCCATCCGAACTTCTCCCGAACTTCCTCTTTCAGAGGGTGGGTCTGCGGACAGATGAGGTAACAGATGCCGCACTCCAGGCACTTCTCCCGGTTGGCGTAGCGCGGGAATCCGTCCTGGCCCATCTCCAGCGCGCCGATGCGGTCCGCGGAGCAGAACGATACGCACCCGCCGCAGCGGTTGCAGAGCTTCCGCTCCACTACTTCATGGAGCAGGGTGTCGAAACTCGCCTTCTCCTTCAGTTTCATCGCCGGCTCACGCTTTGGCGGCAATCCGCTTGTCCACCATCGCTTTTATCTTCTCGCCCTGCTTCTTTTCCGGGTTCAGCGCGTACTTGATGATGTTGCAGCGTAGGTCCTGGGTGAACCGGTCCAGGTCGTCCATCAATGCCAGCCGTTCCTTGGGCGCGTACCCTTCCTTGACCGCCATCTTACGCAGCACCTCCATCACGTCGGCGAACTTGACGTTCTGCGGGCAACGGGCATAGCAGGTGTAGCAGCGGGCGCACAACCAGATGCTGTCCGATGACAGCACCTGCTTGCGCAGCCCGAGCAAAGACATCCGGATTATCTTGCGCGGGTCGTACTCCTCGTTCGCCTCCGCGACCGGGCAACTGGCGGTGCAGGTCCCACAGGAGAAGCAACGTTTAAAGTTCTCGGCTCCCGGCTGGCTCGCGATTTCGTATTTGAACTGCGAGTCGGATTCGCTAAGATTGATTACTTCCATCTTGACTCCTATTTAGAACCCCTCCGGCAGGCTTGCCAGTTCGGCATAGGAGAATACCGGACCGTCGGTACAGACGTACCTGGGCCCGATGTTGCAGTGTCCGCACTTGCCCACGCCGCACTTCATCCTCCGCTCCAGCGAGGTGTAGATCCTGTCCGGCGTGAACTTGAGGTTGGTCAAGACCGGCAGCGTGTACTTGATCATCACCGGCGGACCGCAAACCACTGCCCACGCGTCCGTGGCGCTGGGCGCAACCTGCTCAGTCACATTCGGTACGAACCCGACCGCACGGCCCCAGCCCTCGGCCGGCTGGTCAATGGTCAGGTGCACCTTGACGTCGCCACGTTTCTCCCACCCGGCGATTTCGTCCCGGTACAGGAGCAGCCCCGGCCGGCGCGCTCCGTAGATGATGGTGATGTCGCCGTAGTCAGGTCGATTCGCCATCAGGTAGACAGCCAGTGAACGGAGCGTGGTGAACGCGAAACCGCCGCCGACGAGGAGCACGTTCTGGCCCTTGAACTCCTGAACTGGGTAGTGGTTGCCCAGCGGACCGCGCAGCCCGATCGTCTCGCCCGGCTGCAGGAAATGCAGTGCGGTCGTGACCACGCCGACGCGATTGACCGTAAAGCGGAGTCCGTCCCCCTCAGTCGGTGACGACGCTATGCCGAACGCGGCCTCGCCCTTGCCCAGTATCGAGAGCTGGCAGAACTGGCCGGGCAGATAGTCAAACGGCTCCGCCTCGTCGCGGAAAGCGAGTTCGTACGTCCGGAGCGTCCGGTCGTCGGACTCGACCTTGACGTTCTGCACCGTAACCGGTATCGGGACGTAGGGGTTATCCGGCATTTTGACCTTTGACCTTTGACTTCTGACCTTTGGCTTCTGCCCTGACCGCTGTATACTGCCTACTGACTACTTTCTTCAGCACGTCGCGGATGTCGAGGTTCACCGGGCAGAGTCTGATGCACCGGCCGCAGCCGACACAGGCCGTCTCACCGTAGCTCTCAACGAAGTAGCTGAACTTGTGCATCACCCGCTGCCGCATTCGGTCCTTGGCTGCCCCTCGCGGGTTGTGGCCTGATGCCTCCTTCGTGAACAATGCCGACATGCAACTGTCCCAGATTCGGACTCGCCGCCCCTGCTTCGTACCCGGTATCGTCTCATCCTGAACATCGAAGCAGTGACAGGTAGGACAAAGGTAGGCGCAGGCCGCGCAGGAAAGGCACTCCAACGCCACTTCGTCCCATAGCGGGCTGTCCAAGAGGCTGGCAAGCGCCGGCTTGACCCCGGACACATCGACTGCCGCTCCGAGCGACTGCTGGGCGCGACTCCTGACCTCACCGGCCTTGTCGAGGTCGGCCTGGCTCGGCCGCTGCACCTGCGACTTGAATGCCGTTTTCAGGAAGCGCTCGCCCTTGTCCGTGCAAGACTCCGCAATGTAGGCATCGCCGATGTCGGTAAGCATGACATCCGACCCCTGGGGGTCGAACGGACCCGAGCCCAGCCAATTGCAGAAACAGGTCTCAAGCGGCGCCCCGCATCCGAGCCCGATTACCAGGTTGTCGTCCTGCCGACGCTGCCAGGGTATGTCTCGGTACTTGCCGGTGCTGAACACCTTGTCGAGCATCAAAAGGCTCCGCGCGTCACAGGGCCGGAGTCCGATAATCGCAGTCGGCTTGTCCTTGCCCGGAGGCGGTTCGGCCGTGCCGTTGTCGTAGTAGAGCAGCGTCTCGGTCTGCGGAAAGAAAGCTGCCTTGGCCGGACCATCCAGCGCCCGTGCTTCAAGAGCGAGTCCATCCGCAGTCTTGACCTCGCGCAGCAGGGTGGCGCCGTCGAGTTCGACCGGCCCGAATACACGGTAGCGCGAGACCAGCGCCGAAACCAACTGGTCCAAATCCTTCTTGTCGACTCGCAGCGTCGAGCTCACAGTATGAACTCCTGTCTGTCGTCCTCGTCGTAGGTGGCCAGGGCCGGCTTGGCGTCGAGGTTCAGGCCAACGGTGTACCCGAACCGTTCCTTCACTTCCTTCGCGATGCGCTGGTTCAGCAGGCTCAGTCTGACGCCGAGCGGGCAGGCCCGCTCGCATGCCCCGCAGTCCACGCACCGGCCCGCGGTATGAAGCGCGCGCACGATGTGGAAGATGGTCGTA
>Ga0116202_10001408_pt1 | contig 14055 bp, 15 predicted proteins | sample LakKivw325mmetaG_FD_94479 | JGI IMG/M metagenome (GOLD analysis project Ga0116202, IMG submission 94479) | Anoxic lake water microbial communities from Lake Kivu, Rwanda to study Microbial Dark Matter (Phase II) - Lake Kivu water 325m metaG | ecosystem: Environmental > Aquatic > Freshwater >...
CACGAAAGGTTACTAATTAGAGGGGGTCTGTTATGCAGAATTTAGGACCTATTTGGACGGAAATTGACCTGGATGCCATAGTTAGCAACATTAAAGCGATTAGGGGGTTGGTTGGGGGGAAAGTAAAAATTATGGGCACGGTAAAAGCTAACGCTTATGGACATGATGCTTCAGAAGTGGCCCATGTGTTGTTAAAGAATGGTGCACCTTACTTGGCTGTGGCTCGGCTGGATGAAGGAGTAGAGTTGCGTAGGGCTAATATCAAAGCCCCTATTTTGATTCTTGGTCTCACTCCAAAGGAACAGGTAGAGGCGTTGCTTTTACATGACCTCACCCCAGCAGTTTGTGACATTGAAATGGTAGAGCTCCTCTCTCAATTAGCAACTAAGATGAATAAAGTAGCTAAAGTTCATATAAAAGTGGATACAGGTATGGGAAGAATAGGAGTACTTCCTGAAGATACTTTGAATTTTGTCCAAAGAATACAAGCCATGAAAAATATCCAGATAGAGGGAATATTCACTCATTTCTCCGTAGCAGATGAGAAGGATAAAAGCTATACTGAAGAACAGTTTGAAAAATTTACCACCGTATTAAACACCTTAGAAAAGGAAGGGATAAAAATACCATTAAAACATGCCGCAAATAGCGCCACTATCCTTGATTTGCCTCATATGTGCCTAGATATGGTAAGGCCAGGGATTATTATTTACGGATTATATCCTTCTGCTGAAGTTAAGAGGGTAATAAAATTAAAACCGGCTTTAAGACTCAAGACCAGAATCGTTTATCTTAAAAAATTACCAGCAGGTAGAAGTATTAGTTATGGCAGAACCTATACTACCACTTCTGAGACTTTGGTAGCTACTTTACCAGTAGGTTATGCTGATGGTTACTCTCGCCTCCTCTCTAATAATAGTGAAGTTTTAATTAGAGGAAGCAAAGCTCCGGTAATAGGCCGAGTTTGTATGGACCAAACTATGATAGATGTTACTCATATTTCTGGCGTTGCGATAGGAGAAGAAGTGACCTTGTGGGGAAATCAAGGTATAGAGGAGACTGCCAAAAGAATTGAAACTATTGTTAATGAAGTTGTGTGTATGGTGGATAAAAGGCGCATCCCTAAACTCTTTATTAAGGATGGGAAACCTTACAAAATCAAGTCTATGTTAGGAGAAAGGTTACTATAAATATATACTGGATTATCAATGTATCCCTTTATACTCCCTTAAAACTTCAAGCACATAATCTACATCGTATTTAGTGTGAGCAGCACAAATCTGGAATCTTATTTCTTCTCCCGTAAAGCCAAGGTGAACTCCGAGCCAATCTGTCCATAGGCTCCTGTGACTAAGATTCTTTTTATAAGCACCTCCTCTATGTTAAATCTGCTCTCCTACTTAGCAAAATTATTTCTTTAATTGCTCTATTACTTCAACAAGTCTTGAGACTAGATGCTCATGAAGCCTCTTTCCTTTTTCTGCAGAGGCTTGTGAAGGATGCCCGATGGGACCACCAGAGATTTCTGCAATTTTTCTCGTGGTTTCCTCCGTGCTAGGAACATAGCACAAAGTATCTCTACGGTCCCTTGGGTCTATATGATACAACTTCGCCTCTCCTAGGACATAATCCCTTGCTTTGCTTATATCAACTAAGTCTGGATATTTATACATCATCTCAGAACCTTCTGATTCTTCAGCATGTCCTATAGCACCAAATCCTAACTTATCGGCAATCTCCTTTTGCATATAAGCAGGGTCAAAAATAACAACTTTAACACCAAGCTTTCTTTGTGCCCTTTCAGCAGCAATTTGCATCCATATCAAGTTGACTATTCTATGTCCATTTATAGTGATGAAGTTCTTGAACCCATGTTTCGCTAAGGATTCTATTTCATCATATAAAAGCTCTATAAGAATCTCAGGCCTTATGCTTATGGTTCCCGGTAATGCCATGTGGTGCGGCGACCATCCAAACCAATTTGGTGGAGTAATCATGACTCTTGTTTTCTCGCTAGCGTCCTCAGCCAAAGATATTGCAGTAAAGGTATCAGTGCCTATAGGCAACCAGTAACCATGCTGCTCTGTACTGCCAACAGGTATAATCACCCTGTCATCCTTAGCTAGGTAATCCTTTACCTCTGACCATTTCATCTCTTGTAAAAGTAAAGCTGACATAAACTCACCTCCTGTTTAATAAGTTTGGCTTGATATTATTATAAACCCAAGTGAGCTACTTTAGCACGCTCATTGTTAAACACCTCTTCAGCAGCCTCTTCTAATACTAGAGAGCCATTCTCCAAGACATAGGCTCTGTCGGCTATTTGTAAGACTTGAGGAACATATTGCTCGACGATTAGTATAGTCAATTCTTCGTCATGCAAGGACTTAATAGTGTGAAACAGAGAGACAACCAGGTTTGGAGCTAAGCCAAGGGATGGCTCGTCGATAGAAAACAACGGTGCTTTTGTCAGCAAAGCACCCCAGTTACTGGTCGCATCACTGAAATTAACTAATCTTCAGGTCTACTGGCACTGTCTGTGGGGTATTTGGTGCCTTTTCAGCCGTGATAGTAATGGTAGCGGAGTAATCGCCAGCGCTCATTCCTGAGATATCTACTGACACAGTTACCTTATCAATTTCGCCAGACGAAATTCCGATAGTTGGACTAAGGCTGAGCCATGCAGCATCACTACTTACTGACCAAGGCATAGTTCCTATGCCAGCGTTCGTGATGGATAAAGTCTGGCTTGATAGGTTAGACCCCTCTTCTTTAGCAGCGAAGCTAAGACTCGATGGGTCGAACCCTATAACAGGTCCCCGTATAGCCTCACTACAAGCCACAAGCGAACTCATCAGTATAAGAATTAATCCTGGCAATAAAAATAGCTGCCAGCTCAATTTACTTTTCATGCGGACCTCCTATTTACCGCAAAATGAATTAAAGGATTATTGCTCAATCAACCTCAGTTGTCAAGGGCTATGACAAAATAAGCAAAATAAACAATATAGCCAAAGGTGAAATGGGGCAACTGCAAAAAATTATGGTAAAATCCATAAAAACTATTGACAAAATTTAACCATTATTGATACCATAGTATTACATAGTAAAACAAAAGGAGGTGTTATATGGAAGCCATAATGAAGGCATTAACGGTTTTTGATGATTTTGTGTGGGGGCCACCAATGATAGTCGTCTTGGTGGGAACAGGCGTGTATATCACAGCTAGAATTGCCGGAATGCAGTTTACCAAGCTCGGTCGTCCAATAAAGATGTTCTTTAGTGGTTGGAGAGGGAAGGAAAAAGGTGAAGCGGCTAAAGGAGATATTTCTCCCTTTCAGGCGTTATCAGTAGCTATAATGGGCACGGTGGGAAATGGTAACATTGCTGGTGTAGCCACGGCCATAGCCGCTGGTGGTCCTGGAGCGGTATTTTGGATGTGGATCACCGCCCTTGTTGGAATGGGTACTAAATTCGCTGAAGCCTCATTAGGAGTTAGAAGTAGAGTAGTAGATGCAGATGGCACTATTCTTGGCGGTGCATTTCTGACTATAGAAAGGCTAGTAGGACCAAAGTGGAAATGGTTAGCCATATTGTTTGCTCTTTTTGGGGCAATATGTGGTTTTGGAATTGGTAACACTGTTCAGACTAATTGTATGGCCCTGATTTTGCACGAGTATTATGGTATTCCCTTTATAGCCACTGGCATTACTTTGGCTATTCTTATTGGCCTGGTAGTTGTCGGTGGAATTAAGAGAATTGGAAGAGTGGCTGAATACCTGGCTCCCTGGATGTGCGTCATTTATACTGTTGGAGCCGTGGTTGTGATACTTATTAATATTACTGCACTACCGGCAGCATTTGGAGCGATATTTAAATATGCCTTCACCCCTCGAGCTGCCTTTGGTGGATTTGCCGGTTCCACAGTAATGATGGCAATGAGATTTGGCGTAGCGCGGGGCATATTCTCTAATGAGGCTGGTTTAGGCAGTGGTAGTATTTCTCATAGCGCAACTAGAATACCTATACCAGCTCGCCAAGGAAGTTTTGGCTTCTTTGAAGTTTTTCTTGATACCATAGTAGTTTGTAGCATGACCGCCTTGGTAATTCTGACGACCGGTGTGCTGGGAACAGGCTTGACCAGCACGGCTTTAACTGCCCGGGGGTTCCAATCAAGCATTGGTGGTGTTGGTGTCGCTATAGTAGCGGCGGGTTCCATGCTCTTTGGTTATTCCACCATGCTTTCCTGGTTTTATTATAGTTCCCAGTGTGGTCGTTATTTATTTGGCAAAAAGGTTTCGCCAGAGGCTGTAAAGAGGTACAAGCTGGGATTTGGAGTGGCATGGGTAATATTCGCCTTTATGGGTGGAATATGGAAGGTTGACTTTGTCTGGCTGCTTACCGATGCTCTCAATGGTGCCATGGCCATACCTAACCTGATATCACTTCTTGTCCTGGGTGGTCTGGTAGGCAAAATGGCCAGAGATTACTTTATAGCAGGTAAGGAAGAGTATACGCCTGAGGTACATATAGAAGAGTTAATTAAGTAGAGGGAAAATCATGGCCTAATTAAATAAGCCCCTTCTTTTGAGAAGGGGTTTATTTAATTTAAGGCCGGGGTTGGTTTTGCCCGGCATAAAGATTTTGACCAATAGCAAACTAAAGGCTAATCTGAATAATGGAAAGTATAATATAAAAAGGAGGAGAGATGGCAGCTAAAGTTATCGAAGGTTTTTATTATAGCCAAACTGATGAATGGCTGAAGGTGGAAGATAACGTAGGGACGGTAGGAATTACTGATTATGCCCAGGATAAGCTTGGTGACATTGTCTACCTTGAGAAAGCGGAGAAGGGGAAGAAAGTAAAACAAGGTGAAACACTTACGGCAGTTGAATCGGTAAAAGCGGCATCTGATATCTATGCTCCAATCTCAGGAGAAGTAATCGAGGTAAACGAAAAAGTTGTTGAAGATAGTTCCATTATCAATAAAGATCCCTACGGAGAAGGATGGATTGCCAAGATAAGGATTGAGAATGCCGATGAATTGAAGAATCTTATGGGAGCTAAAGAATACTCAGAATGTAGGAAAGAGTAGAGGTGCAGTATGAGATATATTCCAAGTACGGAAGAGCAGAAAAAAGAGATGCTGAAAGAGATTGGCGTCTCTTCTTTTGAGGATTTAATTGAGAGCGTTCCCAAAGAAGTTCGTTTTAAGAGGAAATTAAATATCCCGGAGGCAATTTCAGAAGCTGAGCTGGAAGAAAAGATTTACCAGATTGCTAAGAAAAACTCAGATTTTTTCTTAATGAAACCCTTATTGGAGCGGGTGCTTACAGACATCATGTGCCTGAGGCAGAAAAATTCCTCTTGCAAAGAGAAGAGTTCTGGACTTGTTATACACCATATCAACCTGAACTTAGCCAAGGCACCCTGCAATCAATGTTTGAGTTTCAGACATATATTGCCAGACTTACTAAAATGGATGTCGTGATACCTTCTATCTATGATGGTGCTTCAGCAACGGCTGAGGCAGCATTAATGTCCTTCAGGTTAACGCATAAAAATAAAATTATTATCTCATCAACACTGCATCCTCACTATAGAAAAACCGTCAAAACATACATAGCACCACACGAGCCAGAAATTGTTGAATTGCCGTATAACGATGGTTTGGTTGATATTGATAAACTGGAGAAATTAATTGATGCTGGTGTTGCTTCTGTTATCGTCCAAAATCCTAATTTCTTTGGTGGCATAGAGGACGTGGCTGAAATCTGTGAGCTTGTTCATGCTAAGGGTGCTTTATTAATAAATGCCATTGCTGAAAGCATGTCACTGGGGGTTTTAAAAGCTCCTGGGGAAATGGGCGCTGATATCGTAGCCGGAGAAGCTCAATCATTTGGCATGGAGCTAAACTATGGCGGTCCTTATAATGCTTACCTAGCAACCAGGAAACAATTCCTCAGGCAGCTTCCGGGAAGAATTGTCGGTGAGACGATAGACGCGGATGGTAAGCGTGTTTTCGTGATGACCATGCGGGCTAGAGAGCAAGATATAAGAAGAGAGAAGGCAACTTCTAATATTTGTACTAACCATGGTTTAAATATTCTTGCCGCCAATATCTATCTTTCCCTTATGGGAACAGAAGGGCTTTATAAAGTTTCTCTTCTTAATACCAAAGCTGCACACTACCTAGAAAACTTGCTATTAAAATCGGGGAAGTTCGAAAAGGTTTTTCACTATCCCTTCTATAATGAGTTTTTGTTGAAGAGCAAAAATAGTGTCTCTACCTTAAGTGAAAAACTGTTAAAGAACAACTTCATTCCTCCTCTGGAAATAAGCAAATTCTATAAAGAGGAAGGGCTCAAGGATGTTTTGCTTTTTGCTGTAACCGAGGTATTGAGTAGGCTGGATTTAAACCGGGTGGCTGAAATTCTTGCGGAATAAGGAGGAATAAAGATGAAATTAATATTTGAGAAAAGCGTAAAGGATAGAGATGGTTATTCTTTGCCCAAGGATTTATTTGATGAGGTAGACATTAAGAGTTGCATACCGGCTTATGCTGCTACTGATGCTAAGAAAGCTCTTAGTGAAGTTTCCGAAGTTGATGTTATTCGGCACTTCACCAAACTTTCCAAGTTTAATTATGGTGTTGATGATGGCTTATACCCATTGGGGTCATGTACCATGAAATACAATCCCAAAGTTAATGAGAAACTAGCATCGCTAGATAACTTTGTCTGTGCCCCTCCCTTAGCTCCTGAAGAGACTGTTCAAGGTTGTTTAGAGCTAATGTACAATTTAAACAAGCTACTTTGTGAAGTAACAGGCGTAGACCAATATACTATGGCTCCTGCCTCTGGAGCACATGGTGAATTAACTGGCGTTCTCATTATGAGGCAGCATTTTGTTGACCATGATGATAAAAGGCATAAGATGTTAGTACCTGATTCTGCCCATGGCACCAATCCGGCTAGTTGCACCATGGGTGGCTTTAAAATGATTGAAGTAAGGTCAAACGAAAAGGGGACCGTTGATATCAAACAGCTTAAGGACTTAATGGATGAAGATACTGCAGGATTGTATCTGACAAATCCTAATACTGTGGGCTTATACGATGAAGGGATACGAGACATTGAGGGAATTGTGCATGGCAAAGGAGGGTTGCTTTATTATGATGGTGCCAACCTTAACGCCTCATTTGGCATTATGAGACCGGGGGATGCCGGCTTTGACATAGTCCATCTCAATTTACACAAATCATTTTCTACTCCACATGGAGGTGGTGGGCCAGGTTCAGGAGTTATCGGGGTAAAGAAAGCTCTTATTCCGTATCTTCCTACACCTATAGTTACCTTTGACGGTAAGAAATACCATCTATCAGACGTGGGAGAAAAAAGCATTGGTATGGTAAGGGCATTCTGGGGCAATTTTCCTGTACTCGTTAAGACTTATGCCTGGATTCTTTCTATGGGGCCAGATGGACTTGGCAATTCCTCGGAAGCAAGTATTATCAATGCCAACTATGTGCTGGCTAAGTTAAAGAAATATTATCGGCCAGCATACGATCGTTATTGTGGACATGAATGTGTGCTTACAGGAAGAGACTATAAAAAGTATGGAGTAAAAACTTTAGATATTGCCAAGAGGTTAATGGATTATGGTTTTCATCCACCTACAATTTATTTCCCTCATTTTGAACCTTATGCTGAGGAAACAATAATGGTAGAACCACCCGAATCCGAAAGTAAGGAAGTGATTGATGAATTCATTGATGCCATGATCAAAATTTCTAACGAGGCGAAAACAAATCCTGAATTATTAAAAAGTGCTCCCCATAATACTCTTATAAGAAGAACAGATGATGTACTGGCAGCAAAGAGACCAATCTTGAATTATGACGATGAGCTGAAACTTAAAGATGAATTGAAATATAAAGATGAAGATATTAATTTTTAGTTAGGAGGTGGATATGGAAGAGTTGTTATTGACCCCTCTTCATGAGGAACACCTAAAGTTAAAGGCGAGGATGATCCCTTTTGATGGTTTTGATATGCCGGTGCAATATACAAGCATTATTGAAGAGCACTTTGCTGTAAGAGAAAAAGTAGGCATCTTCGATGTCTCCCATATGGGGGAGATTGAATTACGGGGCAAAGATGCGCTTCCTTTCACCGACTACATTGTAACGAATTCAGTAATGAAGATGAGAGACGGAGATATAAAGTACTCTCCATTGTGTTATCCCAATGGTGGCCAGGTGGACGATCTTTTTGTCTACAAAGTAGAGGATGATTTTGTATTACTTGTTGTCAATGCATCACCTAACTATTCCGTGAAGGATTTCACCTGGATTTCACAGCAAAAGGGAAGTTTTGATGTAAAAATTTCGAATAAGAGCCCAGACTACGGGGAAGTAGCAGTACAGGGGCCTATGTCAGAAAAATTGCTGGGGCTTTTAGTAAAATTAGGCGGAGATATGCCTCTTAAAGAACTAAAGCGTTTTAAGTTTATGTATGGGGAGTTGTTCGGTAAAAAGATTCTTATCTCGCGTACAGGTTACACGGGAGAGGATGGGTTCGAAATTTACTCTAAGGCAAAAGACATTGTGGCTCTCTGGAATGGTATTCTTGAAGAAGGTGAAAAGTTTGGCATGAAACCGTGTGGACTGGGGGCAAGAGACACCACAAGGTTTGAAGTTTGTTACTGGCTTTACGGCAACGATATTGATGAAACAATAAATCCACTCGAAACAGGTCAGGGGTGGGCAGTAAAATTTGACAAGGATAAGTTTATTGGCAAAGAGGCACTCCTTAAAATAAAAGAGAGGGGAATTAGGCAGAAGCTTGCTGGCCTCTATATTCCCGCAGGTGGTATTCCCAGACATAAAATGGAAGTGAAGAAAGATGGGAAAAAGATTGGATACATCACCTCAGGGAATTACTGTCCCTCTCTAAAGAAGGTATATGCGTGGGCCATCATTGATCTCCCTTATACCGAGAAGGGCAGTAAAGTAAATGTTGTTATCAGAAACAGAGAAGTGGAAGCAGAGGTTGTTGATACGCCTTTTGTTAAACCATTTGATAAAAGGTAAAAAAATTGCAGAACCAAAAGAAGCTGTTTAGAAACTAGTGATCGAGGTTCGTCCTGAGCCCTTCGTTTTTTGTCATTCTGAGGGAGCGGAGCGAGCGAAGAATCTGGCTCAGGGTAAACTCCGCGAAGGAGCAAGGAGTTTTTCGGAAGTTTTTCAAGCTGAGAAAATTTAATCTTTATTTAGTTTGCCTTACCTTAAACGAGATAGCTAACCTAGGTAAGAAACCAATTCTTTAGGCAAAGCAGTAAGCGATGGAAATTGAATATGATGTCACCATAATCGGCGGCGGCCCGGGGGGATACGTAGCAGCTATTTATGCCTCCCAGCTAGGAGCGAGGGTAGCTTTGGTGGAAAAGGATCGCCTCGGTGGTACATGCCTCAATCGTGGTTGTATCCCGACAAAGTCATTGCTTAGAAGTGCCGAGGTACTACAGCAGGCTAGGAGAGCGAGTGAGTTTGGCCTGGAGATTGACCATATTGAGGTGAATTTGCCCCAGATTATTGCTCGCAAGAATAATATAGTAGATGGGCTGTTAGCTGGAATTAAGCACCTAACACTGGCTGGTAACATAAGTATTTACAAGGGCGCGGGGCGCATTGTGTCTCCCACGTTAGTGAAGGTAAACGATGAGGAGATTCCAACCAAGAGGATCATTATCGCTACAGGCTCGGAGACTGCTTCACTTCCTATTCCCGGTTTAGACCTTCCAGGGGTGGTTACCACTGATGAGATACTAGACGTGACCAAACTCCCCAAAAGCCTGATAGTCATCGGGGGAAACGTCGTGGGCGTGGAATTTGCCACCATCTTCAATACCTTTGGCACTAAGGTGACTATCCTCGAGATGCGACCCTTCCTCCTAGAGTCAGTTGACCTGGAGATCAGCCAACGTTTTGCCCAGATCCTAAGGAGACAAGGCATTACGATCATAACTAGCGCTACAGTCAAGGCAATAAGGCAGGAAGGGACAATGGCTAAAGTGGTCTGGGACACACCGGAGGGAGAACGAGGAATCGAGGCGCAAATGGTTCTCATGGCTACTGGGCGTTCCCCCTATACTGAAGAACTGGGCTTAACTGAACTAGGGATGAAGATGAAAAGACGAGCTATCGCGGTGAACGAGAGACTAGAAACAAATATCCCTAATATTTACGCTATCGGAGACGTAATTGGCGGGCATATGCTAGCTCATGTTGCCTCCTACGAGGGGAAGATTGCTGTCGAGAATGCTCTTGGTCACTCTCGCCGGGTAGACTACCAAGCTGTTCCTATTTGTGTCTTCACCCACCCTGAGATAGCAGGTGTTGGCTTGACCGAAAGTGAAGCCAAAACCAGGGAGCTTTCTTATAAAGTGAGTAGCTTCCCTTTTAGCGCCTGTGGCCGTGCTCATACCACGAGGGAAACGATGGGCATGGTTAAGATAGTTTGCGAAGCAGAAAGTGGAAGGGTACTGGGGATGCACATCATGGGGCCTCATGCTGACGAGCTGATAGCAGAAGGTGTGCTGGCAGTCAAATGTAGCCTCACAGCCAAAGATATCGCCGACACCATGCATGCTCACCCCACACTGCCTGAGGCAGTACTGGAAGCGGCTTTAGGACAGTTGAGTGGCTCGATTCACTTTCAAACTAAACAGGCTGGCTAAACTCGAATTCGTAGGGGATTTTGGAATCAAAGAAGTCTTACCAAGCTTATTATTTGGGGGTGGTGCCATACCAGCTTGCCTTAAACTTGCAACAATCATTGGTAGAGGCGCGAGCTAAGGGAATTAACCCTGATGTGCTGCTGCTTCTCCAGCATCCCTCGGTTTTCACCATAGGACGTTTTAAAGGAGAAGAGGATATAATTGTTCCCCCGGAAAGGCTGGCCCAAGAGGGGATAGATGTCTTTCACATCGGTCGAGGAGGAGGCATTACCTACCATGGCCCAGGACAGCTTATAGGCTATCCTATTCTCAGTCTTGAAGAAAACGGGCTTGGTGTGCGTCAATATGTCTGGAAACTAGAGTCAGTTATCATTAACTTGCTGCATTCTCTTGGTATCCGGGGTCATCGGATTAGCAAGTTTCCTGGTGTCTGGGTGAATGTGAAAAAAGTTTGTTCTATAGGGGTGAGGGTTAACCATGGTATTACTATGCATGGTTTTGCTCTTAATGTAGATACGGACCTACGGTATTTCGAATATATAAACCCATGTGGCATGAAAAAGGTGGGAATAATGACCTCTATTTCAAAAATATTGGGGTATCCTATAGAGATCGAATCCATCATAGGGGGGTTGCTTCATTCCTTTTCAGATATATTTGGTTTCGAATACAAACAGGAGGTTGATAAATGTCCAGTTATGCTAGACGCCCTGAGTGGCTAAAGCTAAAACCTCTGGATTCCACCATACTGACCAAAATGAGGAAGCTCAACCGGGGGCTAAAGCTGCATACCATCTGCGAAAGTGCTCGCTGCCCCAACCGGACAGAATGCTTTGCTCAAGGCACAGCCACATTTATGATCTTGGGGGATATTTGTACTCGCAACTGCACCTTTTGTGCCGTAAAGCACGGAAAGCCTGAGACTCCCGACCCAGAAGAGCCAGAGCATATCGTGTCAGCAGTCAAGAAATTGGGGCTACGATATGTGGTCATTACCTCTGTAACCAGAGACGATCTCCCCGATGGTGGCGCTTCTCAATTTGCCCAGATAATCAAAGCCCTTCGTGCATATGATTCTAATATCTTGGTTGAGGTTCTAGTCCCTGATTTCAGGGGCTCGCTGCCCGCCTGGCAAGTTGTAATAGATGCCTCGCCAGACGTTCTCAACCATAATGTGGAAACGGTACCCCGACTTTACCTTGAGGTTCGCCCTGGGGCTAACTATCAGCGCTCATTAGAGCTCTTGAGACGGGCTAAACTAAATGGTTTGCTAACTAAATCCGGACTGATGTTAGGGTTGGGGGAAAATCGGCAAGAGATTATTGAAGTGATGGCCGACCTTAGGGAGGCTGGCTGTGACCTTATGACTATAGGCCAGTATTTGCAGCCTTCCCTGAAGCATCACAAGGTGGTAAGATATGTTACTCCTGATGAGTTTGCCCAATATGAGGTTATTGCGAAGAGGATGGGGTTCTTAGGGGTGGCGTCGGGGCCGTTGGTGCGTAGCTCCTTCAAGGCTATTGACTTTTATAATGAGGTAAGATTATGTAAAAGCACAAACCATTCCATATGAGTTATCTGCTTACTCATGGTGAGCTTTACCCACTGATGAAATTTGTCTTAAAGTGAGGGGGTTTATATCGGGCAGTTGTAAACATGAAAGTGTTATAATATAAATGAAGGAGGCTAATTCTTTCTGGAGGCTGAAGAGCTAGCGAAGTTAGCGGTGGGAGCTGCTTCTGAGAAGCAAGCAAGTGATATTGTGATGCTTGATGTGAGAGGGTTATGCTCCTTTGCCGATTATTTCGTTATTTGTAGTGGAGAAAGCGACCGTCAGATAGAGGCTATTTGGCGAGGCATTGATGAAGTACTGAGGAGCAAAGGCATTATACCCCATCATAAAGAAGGCACCCCCGATTCCGGTTGGCTCCTTGGTGATTTTGAGGCAGTTATCGTTCATATATTTAACTCTGCTGAGCGGGATTATTATCAACTAGATAAGCTGTGGGACAAAGCAATTCCCGTGGTTAGAATCCAATAAATAGTGACTATTAGCCCACCCATCTATCAATATCTTTGTGATAGTCAAAAATTTCTTCCGCTGAGAAGAAGAGATTTATTTCCCCAGAGGCATTCTCGGCTGAGTCGGAGCCGTGGATTAGGTTATGCTCAATATCGAGGCCAAAGTCACCCCTGATGGTGCCGGGGAGAGCTTTAGCCGGGTCAGTTTCGCCCATCGTTTGTCTTATTAGCTCTACAGCATCTTTTCCTTGAAAAACAAGGGCGATGATGGGACTGGAGGTAATGAAATCAACCAATTCATTAAAGAAGGCTTTGTCTTTATGAATGGCGTAGTGACGTTGAGCCAGGGTTTTATCCATTTGTAACATTTTCAGGGCTACAATTTTGAGTCCTCTTCTTTCAAGGCGGGAAATTATTTCCCCGGCTAATCCTCTTTGTATGGCATCGGGTTTAATAAGCACCAAGCTTCTCTGCTCGTTGGGATTGCTTTGCTTCGCTTGCAATGACAGTTCCTCTTTACACCCTTTGGATTAGGGTAATTAAATCTACTTTTTCTAAAGAATCGACTACACTGTCAGCTTCCTCGAAATCTTGTTTGGGGTGGGTGTTGGTTACCGCGAGGCATCTCATTCTGGCAGCTTTAGCTGCTTTAACGCCGAAGGGGGAGTCTTCAATTACAATGCAATCCTCGGGCTCCGCTCCCAATTTCTCCGCAGCTAAAAGATATATGTGGGGACTGGGCTTGCTTTCCGCCACTTCCCTGCCAGAAACAACACGATCGAAAATTCCCTTGAGGTTAAGTTCGCTACTGAGCAAATCGATGTTTTCCTTTGGTGCTGAAGAAACCAGGGCTTGCTTGAAATTTCCCCTCTTAATCGTGTTTAGTAGCTTAACTACCCCGGGAAATGGCTTGATATTCCCCTTTGCCTTCTCTCGAAAACTTGCCTCCTTTTCCTGGACCATGCTTTTAACATTCTCTTCTGACAATCCTTCTCCGAGAACGTTACGAATTATGAAGTCATTTCTAGTGCCAAATAGTCTGGTAAAATGCTCCTTAGTAAAGTTTACTCCCCTCTTGGCAAAGGTTTCCTGCCAGGCAGCAAAGTGAAATAAAGCCGAATTGGCAATAACTCCGTCCATATCCCAGAGGATTGTCTTTTTTGATCGCCTCCATACGTAGAACAAAGAGCTGCCTTCAGCTATAACTGTGTTATCTTTAAGGGCAAGCACTCCCTTGGTTTCCACTAGTCTTCTTGTCAATTTGGTGACCCAGGCGGAGATTTGGATTGGCTC
>Ga0116202_10001410_pt1 | contig 14042 bp, 15 predicted proteins | sample LakKivw325mmetaG_FD_94479 | JGI IMG/M metagenome (GOLD analysis project Ga0116202, IMG submission 94479) | Anoxic lake water microbial communities from Lake Kivu, Rwanda to study Microbial Dark Matter (Phase II) - Lake Kivu water 325m metaG | ecosystem: Environmental > Aquatic > Freshwater >...
AGGTGGAAACAGCTCAAAATTGGTCATTACAAGAAAAACAAGCTGGTTATAGATCGTTCTAATCGAAAACGTTAAGGTAAAACCTCTCAGAGAACGCTGATCTGCGGATAATCGAAGTCCTCTTAACTATTAATACTTAGATTAACATCCCAGTATTTGTTGAGGTGAATTGTCATGAGAATTAGAGTTGTGAGTTCAAAAGACGAGATTTCGGAGCTGAACCCGAACGAGAGGATCGTCCACCTGGCCTTCAGGCCCTCGAACGTCGACTTCCTAGACCTGATGAGGAGCTGCCCCCGCCTCCGGGCCGTCCAGGTCCCCCCCTCGTACCACAAGACCATGTCCAAGGCGATCAAGCTCTTCCTTGATATGCAGGGGATCGACCTTTTGGAGGGCGACGTCTGGGGCCACAGAAAGGACATCGACGAGTACTACGTCGTCGACGAGGAGGCCATCAACGAGATCGGAAACCTCATCAGCAAGGGTGAGAGCATCGAGGAGACGGCCGCTGCGATCCAGAGGAAGACGAGGCTCGCCCCCGACCTGATCAAGTACATCGCCAAGTCCAAGATCACCGCCTGAAACCTCGGGCGGACCTTGGACCTCCCATCACTCTCTTACCGTTTTTCAGATCAATTTTCCTTCGATTTTGAGATTCTTCTCGATCCTGGCCTCGATCGCGTCTCGCACGACCCGGAAGGCCCCGAGCCGCTCCTCCTCCCTCCCGGCGGCGGCCGCGGGGTCGGGGAAGCTCTGATGGGCCCTCTCGCCCCCGCCGGGGAAGGGGCAGGCCTCTTTCGCCCGATAGAGAGACCATAACCACCCGACACCCTGGAGCTCATTCAGGCTCTTGGACCTCGGGCCTGATACGTCCACGCCCCGCTCCGCCATCGCCCTGATGGCGAGGGGGTTTCTCTCCGTCGGGAGGGTTCAGGCTGCTGCTAACATCGTACCGATCGCCGTGGAGGTGGCGCAGAGCCCTTCGGCACTCTCGCGAGCGGGCCGAGTTGTTGGTGCAGACGAATAGGACGCGGGATTTGGTGGAGGACATGTTACCCGTTCTTGGACGAGATGGATTATAAATTAGCTTTGAAGAGCGAGAGCTCTAGAAGAAGTCCTCAAATTTGGGGAATGCTCGACGCAGTGCCCAGAGCATGTGATGATTGCCGGAGCACGCATGGCCGTCGGCGTCAATCAGCCGGGGCGAATCTTCAGCTCTCCCCTACCGATACACATTTTGACGATGGCCCACGTGAAGTACGGTCACCGTTCGCTGCGCCTCATCGATCTCGTAGATCACCCTATAATCTCCGACCCTTATCCGCCAGCCGTCCCGCCCTCTGAGCTTGAGGCAACCGGAGGGCCTAGGATCCTCGGATAGCAACCTAATCGCATCGCGCGCCCGCTCGTAGTGCCCTCCCGGAAGCTTGGCCAGCTCCTTTGCGGCACGAGGAATAATGAAAATGTTATAAGTCATCTCTGCCCTTTTCGATCTCTGCTATGGCCTGCTCGAAAGGAATCGCCTCTTCGACTGAGGCCTTGGCAGCATCATAGGCTCGAAGGGATTCCAGCTCCTCCAGCTCGTCGAGAAGCTTTTTGTAATCTTCCAGGCTGAGGAGGACGCCTATTCGGTCGCCCTTTTCATTTACTACGTACTGCTTTTCAAACGCAATTGAGGTCATATTATCTTCGTCCTTCAGATTCTTATTCAGCTCGTCTGAGGTTTGGTGGCTGTGGGCAGATCATATAGACGTGTTGATATTTTATCTTATTCAGGGGGAGGGAAGAAAACGCCGCCAGCACCAGCCGCGCCCGCTCCGCCATCGCCCTCGTGGCGAGGGGGTTTCTCTCCGTCGGCTCGGTTCCGGCGCTGTAAACATCGTACCGATCGCCGTGCAGGTGCGCAGAGCCCTTCGGCGTTCTCGCGAGCGGGCCGAGTTGTTGGTGCAGACGAAGAGGACGCGGGGGTTGGTGGTGGGGGACATGATCAGAGCCTCTTGGTACAGTCTCATCTTCGGTCTTGCTTATTCGGATTATACAACATCTCCTCAGAAAGAGATTCAAGGCAGCCCTCAATCGCCTCCTTGATGTTCTCCAGGGCCTCCTCAGCGGTATCTCCTTGAGAATGGCAGCCCGGCAGTGCCGGACAGCTGACGATGTACTCCCCTTCCTCGGCCTCTTCGAGGGCCACCTTGAGCTTCATGAACGAGGATTGGCCTCTGAAGTTGAAAAGGTTTTTCTTGCGGGCTCAGGGAACGAGCGCAGATGACGATTTGTCCCCCCATTTCGCTGAAGCGGAGAAGGAGAGGTTAGGTCCGCACTGTCGGCATCAATTCTACATCGACAGCGCCTCTTTAGCACGGGGAAGGATGAAAATGGTATACAACACCCAACCCAGATAACCTTTAACTACCGCCAAAATAAGAGAATGGAGAGGGGAGGATAGATTTGATGCCCCAAAATCCCCCGAACACCGACCCTGAAGACGCCCCCGCCGACCTCCTCACCAAGCGCGAGAGAAACCAGCTTCTAGCAAACCTCCACAGGACCCTGATCTGGGTGGGGGTCCAGGACCCCGACAAGTTCGAGATCGACCCAGACCTCTTGAGAGAGGAGATGGAAAAAGACCGGATCGGGCCCGGCGACCTCCCGCCCGAGGTCCACCCGAAGAGGGGGGTCGTCGACCTCCGCCACCTCATCTGGAGGCTGATCCACGAGAAGGACTTGACCGAGAAGGAGGAGACGGAGATAAAGGAGCTGATCAGGCTCCTGAAGGCGAGGGAGACCCGCGACGAGGAGAGGCTGAAGGAGGAGCGTCTGACCACCGAGGAGGCCCACCGACTCTTCGAGGAGACCGCCGCCGTCATCAGAACCCTGATGGACCTGAGGGAGATCCTGGAGAAGAGGGAGCATAAGACCGACGTGGGCAGAGAGGTGGTGAAGAAGAAGGTGAACGACGTCAAGAGGTGGAACGCCTTCGTCGACGAGATGGAGGGCAAGCGGTAGAAGGACCGGCGAAGTGGGGCCGGCGGGGGGAGGGGGCCTGGGACCTTTGGAGGCTGTGAAAGCTAGAAGAAGCGCATCAGCTCCTCGGCGATGATTCTGTACCCCAACTCATTCGGATGGTCGAGGCCGGGAAGGATCAGAGATTCAAGGGGGACGCCGTCGGCGACCCGCCGCATCCAGGCTCCCCAGACGTCGACGAACCCCACCCCCATCTCCTCGGCGACGTCTTCGAGGGTCTGGTAGTAGCCGAGGACGATTCGATCGAACCTGGGGGTCAGCAGCGGCTCGGAGCTGAGGAGGAGGACCTCGCACTTTGACCCCTCCAGGATCTTCTCTGTGATCTCGATCAGGTTGCTCTTGAACTCGCCGAGCCGAATCCCCGAATACATGTCGTTTATCCCGAAGTTGACGGTGACGAGGTCGGGGGCGTTCGCGATCACAGACCAGTCGAGCCTCGCCAGGCCGTCGAAGCTGGTGGCTCCGCAGACCCCCTCGTTCTTGAGGGAGATCTCGGCCCGGGGGTACTTTTCCCTGAGGATCCCCATCCAGAAGTGATCGAAGCCCTTTCGGACCGCAAAGCCCGCGGTGATGGAGTCGCCGAAGGCGACGATTCTGACCTGCCCTCCGGCCTCCAGGAGGGCGACGGTCCGCCTCGTGAACGCGCTGCCCTCTTCCTTCATCTCTTTGGATCTCACCTCGAAAGGTCCTCCGGCAGATCTCCGACCAGGATCTCTATCCTCTGCTCCGCCCCGTCGAGGAGAGAGTTGCACCTCCGCACCAGGGAGACGCCCCTCTCGAAGGCCTTCAGGCTCTCCTCCAGGGTGAGCTCCCCCTCCTCCAGCGCCCGGACGATCCTCTCCAGCTCCGCGAGAGATCCCTCCAGGCTCAGGTCATCAGACGCGGCATCGGTCAAATCAGTCGTCTCCATCATCTCCGTCACCTTCGCCACCTTCGATCCGCCTTCCTCTCGATCGCTCTGCACAAGAGCTCCCCGTCAGCGAATATCAGCTCCAACAGCTCGCCAGCCGCCACCTCCGAGGCCCGCCTCGCCAAGCCCCCCTCGGTGAGGGCGATGCAGTAGCCCCGGGAGAGGGTCGATAGAGGGCTGAGAGAGTCGAGCTTTCCCGCAGCCAGCTCCAGCCTTCCGGCGAGCTGATCGACCAATCGGTCCTCCGCCGAGACGAGACGGTCGAGGAGGCGGTCGAGGTTCTGCCTCTCCTCAGAGACGATACCCCGCATCCTCCTCCCCGATAGGGCCCTGCTGAGGTCGACGAACCTCCCCCGCCTCCGGGCCAGGCTAGCCGATAGAGACCGGATCATCCTCCCCTCGATCTCTCCCAGATTCTCCCTCAGCCTCTCGACCTCGGGCCTCACCATCTCCGCCGCCGCCGAGGGGGTGGGGGCCCTCACATCGGCGACGAAGTCGGCTATGGTCACGTCCGTCTCGTGGCCCACCGCCGAGACGACGGGACAGCTTGATCGATAGATCGCCCTCGCCACCACCTCCGAGTTGAAGGGCGAGAGGTCCTCCGCCGAGCCGCCGCCTCTCCCCACGATGATCACGTCGGCGGTCCCCTGAAGAGCGGAGATGGCCGAGGCGATCGACGCGGGGGCGGCCTCCCCCTGAACCGAGGCGGGGGATATGACGATTTTGGCGGGACAGGACCCCAGGACCCTCAAAACGTCCCTGAGGGCCGCGCCGTCGGGGGAGGTGACGACCCCGATGCAGGCCGGATAGGCGGGGATCGACCTCTTCCTCTCGGCGTCGAAGAGCCCCTCGGCCGCGAGCCTCTCCTTCAACAGCTCCAGCTCCAGGTGCTTCTCCCCGAGGCCGGAGTCCCTCCTCGCAGCCTTCACCAGGATCTGGACCCTTCCTTGGGGACGGTAGAACTCCACATCGCCGTATACCAGGACGTTCAGGCCGTTGGCAAGCTGGAAGTCGAGGCCGCCGCAGTTGCCGCGGAATAGGACGCAGGAGATCTGAGAGTCCCCGTCCTTGAGGGTGAAGTACCGGTGGCCCGAGCGGTGATTGACGACGTTCGATAGCTCCCCCCTCGCCCAGAGGTCGCAGAGCCTATGGTCTGTGGTGATCCTCTCCCTGATCCGTGAGTTCAGCTCGCTGACGTTGAATATTCGGTTCAATAATACCAAAAAGAGACTGCACCATATTTAAGGACTCTCGGCGTAGGCCGAAAGAAATGGCCGCACGTTTGAAGATCGAGGGAGAGATGGTGAGGGCCAGGTTTCTTAAGAGGACGAGCAGGTTCTCGGTCCTGGCAGAGCTGGCGAGCGAAGAAGGCGAAGTCGGAAGCTTCGAGTGCCACCTCCCCAACCCCGGAAGGCTGAAGGAGCTTCTCGTCCCGGGGGCGGAGCTCCTCCTCAAGCCCGCAAAAAATCCGGATCGACGCAAGACGAAGTTCGACGTCTTTGCAGTGGTGACCGATGCTGGGACGATGGTCGTAGACTCGCGAGTCGCAAACCAGATCATGCGAGAGGCCTTCAGCTCCGGAGAGCTGCCTTCTTTTTCGGGATACGATCTCGTCAGATCTGAGCCGGATTTCGGCAAGAGCAGGCTCGACTTTCTCCTCGCGGGCGAGAGGCTCTGTCTCGTGGAGGTGAAAAGCTGCACCCTCCTTCGAGACGGGGTCGCCCTCTTTCCCGACGCCCCCACGAAGAGGGGTCGCCGCCACCTTCGAGAGCTGGCGAGGGCCGTCGAGGAGGGCTATCGGGCCTCCGTCGTCTTCGTCATCCAGAGGGAGGACGCCGTGGTCTTCATGCCCCATGAGGAGACCGACCCCGCCTTCGGGGCAGCCCTCCGGGAGGCGAAGGCGAGAGGTGTGGAGCCGATCGCTCTCGCCGCCCGGTACCGCGAAGGATATGTCGAGCTGACGGGCGAGGTCCCCGTCGACCTCTCAGCCCCAAATAAAGTTAATTGATCCCATCTCAAGCAAACTTTATATGGCATGATCGCCCACCCAGCAAAAGAGAATCCGATCCCCGAATAGGAAGTGATATTCTGCACATCATGGAAGGTTTCCTGCCTCATCCCTGGTGGGAGGTCTGGTACGCCCTCTCCCTCCCCGTCGTTGCTTACGGAATTTATAAGATGAACCGGCTCGTGACGGAGAGGAGAGATACTCTGCCGCTCCTGGCCCTCGCCGGAGCCTTCATCTTCGTCCTATCCTCCCTCAAGCTCCCCTCAGTCACAGGATCCTGCTCCCATCCTACAGGGACCGGCATGGGCGCCATCCTCTTCGGCCCCGCCCTGACCGCGGTTCTGAGCCTGATAGTCCTCCTCTACCAGGCGCTATTTCTCGCCCACGGCGGGATCACCACCCTCGGCGCCAACGTCTTTTCCATGGGGATCGCTGGGCCCGCCGTCGCCTATCTGGTCTACAAGGGTTGCGCGAGGTCGAACCTCAACTTCTACCTCTCGATCTTCCTTGCAGCCTCTCTTGCGGACTGGGCGACGTACCTCGTCACCTCAATCCAGCTGGCCCTCGCCTTCCCGTCGGCGACCGGCGGGATAGTCGGATCCTTTTACGCCTTCGGGACGGTCTTTGCCGTCACCCAGGTCCCCTTAGCCATCATCGAGGGGGTCGTCTGTGCCCTGATATTCAAGTACATAATCCAAGTGAAAGGCGATGTGATGGTCAAGCTGAAGGTGATCGACGAGAAGGGGCTCGGAAAGCTGAGGGGGGGGATCTCGGCATGAAAGGAGAGCTGATAGCCGTAACTGTGATATTGTTATTCGCAGCCGCGTTTCTCTACACTGCAAGATCGGACACCAGCGCCGAATGGGGCGGGGCCGACGGCGAGGCGGAAGGGGTGATAGCGGATCTGACCGGCGGCACCTACGAGCCCTGGTTTGAGCCGATATTGGAGCCTCCCAGCGGCGAGATAGAGAGCCTCCTCTTCAGCCTCCAGGCGGCGATAGGAGCGATCGTAATAGGATACTTCTTCGGCTACTACCGGGGAAGACAATCCGCCGAGCCGCATCACGCCGCTGAGGAATGAGCCTAGCATCACGTTGCTGAGGAATGAGCCTTGAACCACGCCCTCCTGGACGACTACGCCCTCAATAGCCCCCTCCGAGAAAAAAACAACAGGCTGAAGCTGGGCCTGGTGGCCGCGGCCCTCCTCGTGGGGGTCTCCTCCACGTCGCCCGTGGCCCCCCTCTTCATAGCCCTGTCCATGAGCTTTGCTGCGATTCGATTCGGAAAGATCCCGCCCAGATTCTATGCAGAGCTGGCCATCGCCCCCCTGGGCTTCGCCCTCTTAGGGGCGCTGATCATCCTCCTCTTCTTCGGGTCCGGCCCGGAGATCTTCTCCTTCAACCTCGCAGGCCACCGGATCGGGGCGACCGCCGAGGGGGTGGACCAGGCGGTCCTCGTCGTCTCCAGGACCCTCAGCGGAACGTGTTGCCTCTTCTTTTTGGCCCTGACGACGCCGATGGTGGAGCTCTTCGCGGTCCTGAAGGCGTTGAGGATGCCCGACTCCTTCGTCGAGCTCTCGATGATGATCTACCGGTACATCTTCGTCTTCCTCGATGTGGCGATCAGGATGAGACATGCCCAGGTCACGAGGCTCGGGTACGAGGGGCTTCATAGCTCCATCCATTCCTTCTCGATGATGGCGGGAACCCTCTTTCTGCAAACCATGGAGCAGGGGGAGAAGCTCTACACCGCCATGGACGCTCGATGCTACGACGGAAGGCTCTCTCTATTCGAGGAGAGCCGGCCGATGAAAGTCCAAGAGCTTTTGGCCGCCTCCGGCTACGTGACGTTCATAGCAGCTCTGGCATACCTCTCTCGAGGAGCCTCCCTATTCTGAGGACCGAAACATGACCCTGCTGGAGACGAAAAACCTCAGATACTCCTATCCCGACGGAACCTCTGCCATCCGGGGGGTCGACATGAGGATCGAGAGGGGCGAGAAGATAGCCTTCGTCGGACCGAACGGCTCGGGAAAGTCCACCCTATTTCTCCTCTTGAACGGGACGCTCCGGCCCGCCGAGGGCGAGGTCCTTCTCCACGACCAGCCCCTCCGATACGATTCCTCCTCCCTCCGGGAGACGAGGAAGAAGGTGGGCATAGTCTTTCAGAACTCCGACGACCAGCTCTTCGCCCCCACCGTCCGCCAGGACGTGGGATTCGGCCCCACAAACCTCGGCCTCCCCAAGGGAGAGGTGGAAAAAAAGGTCGAGATGGCCCTCGAGCAGGTGGGGATCGAGGGGCTGAAAGATAAGCCCCCCCACCACCTCTCCGGCGGCCAGAAGAAGAGGGCGGCCATCGCCGGGGTGATGGCGATGGACCCGGAGGTGATGATCCTCGACGAGCCGCTATCCAACCTGGACCCAGCGGGCTCAGAAGAGGTGATGGAACTCCTCGAAGAGCTGAACGAGATGGGCACCACGATAATCATATCCACTCACGACGTCGATCTCGCATATCGGTGGTCTGACCACGTATACCTCCTGGCCGACGGGAGGATCGCATATCAGGGCATGCCCGAGGAGATCTTCGGGGACTCGGCGCTGATCTTTCGATCCGGGCTGAGGCAGCCCCTCATCATGGAGGTCTACGACGAGATCTCAAAGAGAGAGCTCGCATCCCTCGGAAAAAGGCCGAGGACCGTGCCGGAGCTGGTCGGCCACCTCACTCCGCCAGACCTCCGATGGATGAAGGTTCCTCCCGGGACGGAGGTGGGGGAGACGATCTATCCGGGAGAGGCCGAGAATGCGAAATTGGAGAGAGGCCCAGCTGGCCGGGTGAAAGTGGTCCATCTCCAGGAGGGCGGTCGTGCGGTGGTGGAATCTCTCGCGAGATCGATCAGGATCGGGAGGGTCATCGTCTACAATACAGACCGTCAAGATCATGACGACCTGAAGAGGCTTCTGGAGGAAATCGATCTTGTGGGGGTGATGGGAACCAGGAGCCGAGCCTTCGCCGAGAAGCGCGGCATCTCTGCAGATATCGCCTCGAACGTCATAGACAGGACGATCCTGAGAACCCTCTGCGGAGACGAAGTTCTGATCCTCACCAACGGCGGCATGGTGGAGCACGCCAGAAGGCGCATCGAAGATTACGGCCGCCAGAGCGGGATCGGGATCGAGGTCGCCGTCTTCAACAAAGAGGCACCACCAAAAACGAGACGATCGGAGCCGGTCCCTGCCGACGGCGGGAAGGGAGCCTGACCTTCTGCTATCGTTCGCGGGTCCGATTCGACGGGATCTTTTAAAGACCGATAAATGAGCTGCGAGGGCGGCCATCTTATCATATATTGTGCATATGTTATGATCCATCGCGACGCCCATAGAGAATAATTAATAAAAATGTTTGTATGGGCTCTCTGGGGGGCTGATGAGGCCTGCTGTTGTTACAAAGTCATAAAAGTAGGTGTGAGCGGGTAGGGGAGTGGGGGTTAGTGAAAAATTAGTTTACCCGCTCGTGTATACTCCTCTGTTTGATTGTATAAATAGTTTTCCTACCAATAATTCAAAACATATATTACATATTTCGCCCCTTTGCGGCTCGGTTGGCGATCCTTGCGGCAAAAGCGCCAGCCACAAACCCTGCGTCGATGTTGACTACGACCATCACAGAACAGGACTGGAGCATGGATAATAGGGCCGCCTCGCCCTTGCCGCCGGCGCCGTAGCCCGTCGAGATGGGAAGCCCCACCACGGGAGCTTCCACGAGGCCCGCCACCACCGCGGGGAGGGTCCCCTCCCGGCCCGCGGCAACCACCAGAGCGTCTCTGTCCATCATCTTCTCCAGGGACGGAAATAGCCTGTGAATCCCGGCGACTCCCACGTCGTACTCAGAAACGGTCTCGCACCCCATCATCTCGGCGGTCAACCTCGCCTCCTCGGCGACGGGGATGTCGGCGGTGCCTGCGGCGAGGATGCCGACCTTCCCTCCGGAAGGCTTCGGCGGGAGGCCCCTAGAAACGACGGCGGCTTTCGCCCTCTCCTCCCACCTGAGAGAGGCCCCTTCGGGGAGAGGGATCTCCCTCAGGGCTGCTAGCTGTTCTGGCGATACCCTGGTGATGAGGACCGCCTCGGACGCCTCCAGGAAGGAGAGGGCGATCTCCACCAGGTCTGAGGGGCTCTTTCCCTCCGCCAGGACGGCCTCGGGGATCCCTATCCTGTCGATCCGGCTCGGATCGAGCTTTGCCATCTTCCCCACCTCCCGATAGGATAGGAGATTGACCTCGTGGGCGGCGGCGTCCAACGAGATCTCGCCCCTCGCGAATCTCTCCAGGATATCTTTGAGGTTCGACGTCAACGCCGAAATCTTGTATTCAAGAGGATAAATGGTTTATCCTGGACCGCTTCTTTTGACGCGATGATGGTTAACCTCGATCTTCACATCCACTCGAAGTACTCTGCGGCCACCTCGAGCAAGATGGACCTCGCCACCATCGCCAGAGAGGCCGCCAAGAAGGGCATCAGGATCGTGGCCACGGGGGACTGTCTCCATCCTCGATGGATGGAGGAGATAAGAGAGCTTCCCGAGAGGGGTGGCCTCTTCTGGCTCGGGGAGACCGCCTTCGTTCTGACTTGCGAGGTGGAGGACTCTTCAAGGGTCCACCATCTCATAATCGTTCCCGACCTCTCCAAGGCGTTGGAGCTGGCTTGGGCCTTCTCGGGCCGGGCCACAAGCCTCGACGCCGACGGCAGGCCCACCCTCAGGATGGCGCCGCCCGAGATCGCAGACATCGCCCTGGAGGCCGATTGCCTCATAGGGCCGAGCCATGCCTTCACCCCCTGGACCGGGATGTACGCCCACCACCCGTCCCTGGCGGAGTGTTACAAAGACCGGGCGGTCCAGATCCCCTACATCGAGCTGGGGCTCTCCGCCGACTCCGACTACGCCGACAGGATATCAGAGCTTGAAGATAGGACGTTTCTATCTAACTCCGACGCCCACTCGCCCTGGCCCAACAAGCTGGGGAGAGAGTTCAACCAGATGGAGATGAAAGACCTCTCCTTCGAGGATCTGAGAGATGCGATCCTCCGCCAAGGCGGATGTCGACCGTCTCTGAACGTCGGATTCTATCCTGAGGAGGGGAAGTACAACAGGACCGCATGCACCCGATGCTATCGATTTTACTCGCACCAGGAGATGATAGAGAGGAGGGGGAGGTGCGAATGCGGTGGTCTGATCAAGCTGGGCGTGAAAGATAGGGTGGAGATGCTGGCGGATCGGCCCCGACCGCGCCATCCGGATCATCGGCCGCCCTACCTCCACCTGATACCCCTAGCTGAGATCATCGCCATGGCCCTGAACGTCAAGAACGTCTATTCCCCGAAGGTCCAGACGATCTGGAACGAGCTCGTCAAAGGGAAAAGCGAGATCGAAGTTCTGGTGGAGGCGGACTTGTCAGATCTTGAGGGCGAAGAGAAAGTAATAGACGCGATCCGGGCCTTCAGGTCGAAAGACGTGGTGGTGGAGCCGGGCGGCGGAGGAAGGTACGGTAGGGTGAGGCTTCCAGACAGCCTGAACACCACAAAAGACGACGATCAGAGATCGCTCTTCGACTTTTAATTTCGGAAAAAATGAGGGGTGCCTGGCGCCCCTTCAGGGCGCAAGGCAAGATTCCGTCCCGTCGCATCCGGTGCAGGTCAGGTCCTCGCAGGTCGTCTCGTCCGGCTGGTATCCGACGTGCTCGAGCTCCCAGTTCGGAGGCTGCCAGACGCCGCAGGATACGGGCCCGCACTCACCCTCGACGACGCCTACATCGATGACGCAGGTGGCGTAAACGGGCTGGACGACGGGCCCGTCGGCGGACCTCGGATCCACCTCGACGGTGTTGGTGAACTTGCCATCGCCGGGGGCGAGGGCGGAAAACTCGATCGTCTTCGTCCCGAAGGGTTCGATCTCGATGAGGTTCCAGACGACGACGTCTCCATCGTAAGAGGCGATGGCTGTCGACGAGTCGATGAGATCCATGCCGTCGGGGAGCCAATCAGTGACCGTGGCAACCCTGGTGACGTTATCGTTGTTGGAGATCTCGATCCTGTACCTTACGACGCTCTGGTTCTCCGGGTCGAGCTCTGCGCTCTTCTTGACCGATACGGGACTGCTCAGACAACATGTCAGCCAGTCGATCTCCACTGCGCTGAAGTTACGAGCGCAGACGGTTTCGTTATCGTAGACTCCGCAGACATCGACCCTGTTCACCAGCTCGTCGGGGTGGTAATCGGTGACGTCCAGGCTGAGGGTGATGGTCACCACGTCGCCTATGTTCATATGCGTCAGGGTCCAGTTGGCATATTTGTCAGTCAGCACCTCAGGCCTCAGAGATGAGGGCTGGAGGAATATGGCCCCGGGCGGGAAATAGTCCGTAACGTATACCGGTTCAAGAGCCACGTTCCCGTCGTTCTCGATGGTGATGGTGTAGGTCGCCTCCGTTCTGGTATCGGTGCACTCACTTTCGTTTTCTTCGCAGGGATCGTCCACCTCGACCAGGCTGTCCAGGGTCTTGGTGACGTTCAGGTGAGGTCGATCGTACTTGGGAACTCCGGTGAAGAGGACGTGCCTCTCTATCGAGTAGTCGCCCTCGTACTGCTCGTCAAAGTCGACCTCGGGCTCGCCCTTGTTCGGCTCGAGGAGCGCCCTGAACCTCGCCCGCCCTTCGAAGCTGGCCTCGGTGTTCATCTCGTTGAGGCCCTTGGCGATCGTCTCCTTATCGAGGTAGTCGAGGCTCGTGAACTCCTCGCCGATGTAGCTCACCCTCGGCGTCGTCGAGTACATCCCCTCCTTCCACTTCTGAGAGAGAGCGATCGTCCGATCGTCAGTAAGGCTCTGGTTCATCGGTGCATAGACGAGGCTGATATCTTTTGCGATGTAGTTGGTGGCCGTCTCGATGATCTCCTCGGAGTCGTAGGCGCCCGTCCCAGACTCGTAGCTCCTCTGGCTCTCTTTGACCCGCCTGTCGCCGACGGCGAAGCCCGAGCCTGTCGCGGCCTTCTCGTAGGATACGCTCGACCCGTACTCGTCGACCTTCTGGAGGATCTTGAAGCTCCCGACGTAGTCCTCCCGGATCTCGGTCGTTGGCGTATCGTGGGCTGTTGAGGTGTTGGTGGGCATCTTGAGGAAGCCGATGTGGCCCATTCCGTCGAACTCGCTGTCGATCTTCATCACCGACTCGTTCTCGTCGAGGAAGAAGCTTGACTCCCGATCGATGGTTGTGGCGTACCTGTACCGCTCGCTCATGGATGTGCCCGTCACCCGGTTCTTGGCCCGAGCCTCCTCGGTCCATCTCGACGAGTAGGTCACCGTCCTGTTGTGGTAGAGGCCGAGGGTGGTGGGGCTGTAGGTGGCGGCCATGTCCTTGTCCATGGAGATCGACTTGTTCTCGGTCCTAACCTGGACCAGCTCCTCGCTCTCGTAGGTGCCGGACCCGTGCTCCCGGGTGGCGAGCTCGGTTCCCGGATCGATCATCACCGTCACGCTCTCACAATCTTTGAAGACCTGGCCTGGGATCGTGTCGGTGGTCAGTTCTATGCAGTTGGTTATCACGTAGGACTCGTATGTGGTGCTGTAGTCGTTCTTGACGTTGACGAACCCCTCTCCGGCAACGCCCTGGGCCATGTCGTACTCGAAGTCCTGCTTCTCGGGGACCTTGACTACCAGCGTTATCAAGGTTCTCCAATCGGGGTTGTTCTCGTCTTTCGGAAGGCTGCCCACGTCTACCTTGGCGAACCTCCAGATCCCATCGGCGTCGGGCATCGGCGATGCCGATACGAACTCCACCGGCTTGTCGAAGACGTCCTTGACGGTGACGTTCTCCAGCGTATCGAAATCGGTCTTGATCTGGATGAGGTAGGTGATCTCTTCACAGCGCTTTACGGTCTTTTGGAGGGCGATCTTTCTGACATCAAATCCTGTCGGACAGATTGTAGGCACACACCACGAATCGGTATCGTTGACGTATTCGATCTCATCCTGGTCTAATCCAAAGCCTGAATCTGTGAACTGGACCGTGGCGTTGACCTCAACGGTGTTGTTGATCGAACTGCAAAGCTC
>Ga0116202_10001411_pt1 | contig 14041 bp, 9 predicted proteins | sample LakKivw325mmetaG_FD_94479 | JGI IMG/M metagenome (GOLD analysis project Ga0116202, IMG submission 94479) | Anoxic lake water microbial communities from Lake Kivu, Rwanda to study Microbial Dark Matter (Phase II) - Lake Kivu water 325m metaG | ecosystem: Environmental > Aquatic > Freshwater >...
ATGAACATCTCCGGGGTCAAGTTCAACGACCTGAACGGCAACGGCATCAGGGATGCCGATGAGCCTGGCCTGCCAGGCTGGACGATAATGCTCGTCGCGCCGGACGGGACTGAGACCTCGACGACGACCGCCGACGACGGATCGTATCGGTTCGAAGGTCTCGCCGCTGGAAGATACACCATCAGCGAGGTTTCCCAGGACGGCTGGACGCCGACAGCCCCGGACACCGGATCCCAGACAGTGGATCTCTCCGAGGCGAACGCCACTGATGTCAGCTTCGGGAACGCGATCATTGAAACGCCCTCGGAGAACATCACCGAGCCTGCAGAAGAGGTCACTCTGCTGGCCCTGAACATCTCCGGGATCAAGTTCAACGATCTGGACGGCAACGGCATCAGGGATGCCGATGAGCCTGGCCTGCCAGGCTGGACGATAATGCTCGTCGCGCCGGACGGGACTGAGACCTCGACGACGACCGCCGACGACGGATCGTACAGGTTCTCCGGCCTGACCCAGGGCACCTACATGTTGAGCGAGGTTCCCCAGGCTGGCTGGTCCCAGACCGCGCCGGCGAACGGATCCCACATGGTAACCATGGCCAACGCCGACGTGACAGACCTGAACTTCGGAAACATGGCTGCAACCTTCCGCATCTCGGGGAGGGCGTTCAAAGATCAGAACGGAGACGGGGCTGACGACGGCGAGCCCGGCCTGGTCGGCTGGAGCATCAGGCTTTCAAGGCCAGACGGAACCGAAACGACTGCATCGACCGACGAGGGCGGATTCTACAGGTTCGAGGGACTCTCTCCCGGAACCTACGTATTGAGCGAGGTCCTCCAGGACGGCTGGACCCAAACCGCCCCGGCTGACGGATCATACACGGTCAACCTTACAGATGCCGATGTCATGGGCAGAGACTTCGGGAATAGAGGCAGCACATTCTCCATCTCCGGCGTCAAGTTCAACGACCTGAACGGCAACGGGGCGAACGACGGCGAACCCGGCCTGGCCGGCTGGACCGTCAGGCTGGCCGGCCCGGACGGAACTGAGACGACGAACATCACAGGGGCCGACGGATCCTACAGCTTCAATGGCCTGGCTCCCGGCACGTACACTGTGAGCGAGGTTCTCCAGGAGGGCTGGACCGCGACCGTCCCGGCGGGCGGATCCTACTCCGTTGAGCTGAAGGATGCGGACGCAGCGGACAGGGACTTCGGGAACTACGGCAGCCGTTCCATCTCCGGCACGAAGTTCTACGACCTGAACGGGAACGGTGTTAAGGATGCCGGAGAGGACGGCCTGGCCGGCTGGACGATAAAGCTGGAGCAAAACGGCAACGTCACCAGCGTGGCCACCACCGCCGAGGATGGATCCTACTCCTTCAGCAAGCTGGCACCCCAAGAGTACACTGTGAGCGAGGTTCCCCTGGACGGATGGGTCGAGACGGCTCCAGCCAGCGGATCTCAGTCCGTCTCCCTGACCGACGAAGATGCCACCGGCATCGACTTCGGCAACCGGGGCAACCTCTCCATCTCCGGGAAGAAGTTCTACGACCTCAACGGCAACGGGGCGCAAGATGAGGACGAGCCAGGGATTCCGGGCGCCGAGGTGAAGCTGATGGAGGGCACCAGGCTCATAACCACGACCACCACTGACGATGGAGGAACCTACACCTTCGAGAGCATCGCCCCGGGCACTTACACCATAAGCGACCCCGCGCCAGGCGGCTTCGTCATGACCACCTCGTCTAGCATCACAGTGACCGTGACCACCTCTGTGGTGATCAGCCAGAACTTCGGCATGACCGGCACCCGCTCCATCTCCGGGATGAAGTTTTTGGACACCCACAACCTCGGGACCAAGGACGCTGACGAGACCGGCATATCCGGATGGGGCATCGTTCTGGACGGCACCACCACCTACGGCGGAATCCATGTGACCATCAGCACCACCACGGGAACCGACGGATCCTACAGCTTCGACGGCCTGGTTCCGGGGACGTACAAGATCAGCGAGCTCTCCAGGGGGCCGAGCTGGCACCAGACCTTCCCCTCCGGCGACGGATCCCACACGGTCACCATCGTGAGCAGCGACGTGACTGGAAAGGACTTCGGCAACAGCGTGGCGAACAACTCGATCTCGGGGGTGAAGTACAACGACCTGAACGGCAACGGCAAGAAGGACCCCGGCGAGCCCGGCCTAGCTGGCTGGACGATCAAGCTCCTGGGAACGGTCAACGACACAAAGGTGACCGGCCCGGACGGATCATATATATTCACCGGGCTGGGCTACGGGACCTACACCTTGCAGGAGGAGCCCCAGGCCAAGTGGACGGCAAAGGAGCCGAGCAGCGGATATTACACCGTCACCCTTGATGCCGCCAACAGGTTCGCCGTGGGCAAGGACTTCGGCAACTACAACGCCAAGCCGGTGATACAGACCCTCAGTCCCAGCCCCTCCAGCCCGCGGAAGGTGGGCACACAGATAACATGGACGGCGACCGCCACCGATGCCGAGGGGGACAATATCTCCTACAAGTTCCTCGTCAATGGGGTGGCAAAGACCGACTGGATCACAGGCAACGTCTGGACCTGGGATACCTCAGGCCTGGCCCCCGGAACCTACAGCGTCGAGGTCTGGGTGAAGGACGGGAAGCACTCCATACCCGAGCCATGGGACAACAGGAAGAGCGCCTCCTTCAAGCTTGATCCAGCCAATCTGCCCCCGATCGTCCAATTCCTGTACACTGACAGGCCCAGCCCTCAGTACGCCGGGAGCTGGGTCAAGTGGACCGCCGTGGCCTGGGACCCTGACGGGGAGCCGATCCTCTACAGGTTCCTGTTGAGAGGCCCTGCGACAGGATACGCATGGGTCGATATGACCGGCTGGACGAGAAGCGGCAGCTGGATCTGGAGGACATCGCCAGCCGACATCGGCCTGAGCGATGTGATGGTTCATGTCAGGGACGGCCACCACGCGAGCCCTGCCGGCTACGATGACCGCGCCTGGTCAGACTTCTCGATCCTCCTCGGGTACAGGCCCGACCTGCCGCCGGCGATCACCAGCTTCTCGGCGACCCCGTCTGGGGCCCAGACCGCCGGGACAACCATAAGGCTGACGGCGTCGGCTGTCGACCTAGATGGCGGGCCGGTCTATTACAAGTTCCTTCTGAAGGGGCCGTCGACAGGCAACCTCTGGTGGACGGTCCAGGACTGGTCCACAGCCAACGCGTGGACCTGGAGGACCACTCCCCTTGACGCGGGCCAAAGCCAGGTCGAGGTGAGGGTCCGGGACGGGCTCCACGCGCCCTCCGACGGGTGGGATGACACGGCAGGGACCTACATCACCATAAGGGGGAGACCCACGCCACCGAACCAGCCGCCTTACCTGAGGAGCCTGACGCCGGACAAGGCGAGCCCCCAGAAGGCGGGATCGACGATAAAGTGGACGGCTACGGCCGTCGATCCGGATCGCGACCAGATCTACTACAGGTTCTGGCTGAAGGGCCCGTCCACTGGCAACGCCTGGAGGATCGTCCGCGACTGGTCCACCGCCAGCACCTGGACCTGGTCGTCGGCTCCCGGCGACGCTGGCCTCTACGACGTATACGTTTACGTCCGGGACGGGAGGCACGAGTCGGCGTCCCGGTACGACAGCGCCAAAGGATACGGAGACTACCAGCTGACCCCTGCCAACCGGCCACCGATGGTGACGGCCCTCTCCCCCAGCAGGCCGAGTCCCCAGACGGCGGGATCGACGATCGTCTGGACAGCGTCGGCGACAGATCCCGACGGGGACCCCCTCCTCTACAAGTTCTGGATGAAGGGGCCCTCTACAGGGAACGCGTGGAAGGTCGTTGGTGACTGGAGCGCCAGCCGCACCTGGACGTGGTCATCGGCTCCCGGCGACGCCGGCGAGTACAGCCTCTACGTCTACGTCCGGGACGGAAAGCACGAGTCTGCGTCCCGCTACGACAGCGCCATCGGCTACAGCGGCTACCAGCTCGTCAGCGCCGGAGGCGTCTATCAGCTCACCTCCGGCACCGTGATCCAGGACAGGCCATCCCTCGTCTCTGCCGACGACGGCTATCTCCTAGCCTACCAGTCCTGGGAGACGGGCTCCCTCTACAGCGGCGACATATTCATGAAGAGGTTCGATCCCGGATGGGCCCAGCTGCAGAAGGTGGCTGCCACCAGCGATCCGGCCTACTCGGACACCCCGTCGGCGATCTTCTCCGACGGCTACTACTTCGTCGCCTACGTATCCGACGAGACGGGGAACTGGGACATCTTCGTCAAGAAGTACGACAGGAACCTGAACCTCATCGAGACCAGAAGGCTCACCACCTCCCCGGCCGACCAGGACAGGCCATCCCTCGTCAAAGTTGGCAGCGACTTTTACCTCGCCTACCAGTCCTGGGAGACGGGATCGTCCTACGGGGGCGACATCTTCATCGAGCGGTTCAACCCCGCCTGGACGTCGATGCGAAAGGTGAGGGTGACCACCGAGACGAGCTACCAGGACCGGCCGTCCCTCGCCTACTCGGCCAACGATGATCGGCTCTACATCGCCTACGCATCGGAGGAGTTTGGAAGCCGGGACATCTTCGTCAAGAAGTACGACCGGAGCCTCAACTCCCTCGAGAAGAAGAGGATAACTACCGGCCCATCTATCCAGGACTGCCCATCCCTCGTGGTCCAGAACGGCGAGTTCGACCTGGTTTACAGCTCCCAGGAGGGGGTAAGCTACGACCTGTACCTGGAGAGGTTCGGACCCGGCTGGAGCCTCATCGAGAGGGTTCCTCTGACGGGAACCTCCGGCGACGAACTATGGCCCTCCCTCGTCTACAGCCCCTTCGACGGCCTCCTCTGGGTCGCCTACGTCCTCCAGGACGGCGCGGCCGGCAACATCTTCGTCCAGCCCGCCAGGTCCATGACCAGCTGCTGGGCGGCGATGGACTTCAGCGCCACAGGAGCCTACAGCCCCTTCACCCTCACCGCCAGGTTCCGAGGGCCGACGGGAGAGCTCGCCGACCCCTCGAGCTTGAGGCTGACCTGGAACCCCGCTGACGCCGTCCTGACCGGCGGCACCCTCCGGAGGGTATCGACGGGAACCTACCAGCTCGAGTCGCGGTTCGGATCGGCGGGGCTCAAGACCTTCACCCTCAGCTCCACCGTCGACGGGTGCAGCGCCGAGAACATGGTGACCGTCCAGGTGGTCTGAGCGGAGGAAAAGTCTGAGGAAAGGACAAAAGACTGAGCAATCGGCGGCGCAGGTTTGCGCCGCCGATCCCAGACATTTTTCAATGATTGAGATAACAGCGCACAATTTAGCACCCACCCCTCCGGAAAAATGTCTACAATGGAGGGGACCGGTCGAAGACCGCGATGTAAAGCCTCCTGTTGTACTCGTCTATATCCCTTCGAACGTCCAACGCAGCATAGACGTAGAGGGCCAGGATCGGCGGGACGAGGAGATAGCTCGCTCTTCCAAAGGTATCGCCGGTGCTGATGGGACCGATTCCGCATAGAGATAAAAAGGCCATAAGCAGCAGGAGATCCGCCAGCATCAGGACGATGCCCTTGGCCGCCTTTCCGGAGTAGATGAGGCCACCCCCGGCAAAAAAGAAAAGAACCAGCAAGAGACCCACTATAGGCTTCTTTCGCTCCAGCTCGTAGAACATCGCCCTCTCCATCTCCGGCATCTTCTGGGCGTTCTCCCATATGATCTGGAACTTCTCGTCTTCTCTCATGCTAAATGCCTCGATCATAATAAGTCAGGTCGATTTAAAGGTAAGAGTTTTTCCCCAACCGACGAAAAGTATTTTTATTACATTATGCGTAACTGATATATAACTACAATATATATCAACTAAGAGGTCAAATTCGGGGAGAGCCATGTTAGCCCTTCTAGCCATCATCGCAGGTTCCGTCATCACGGGATGCTCAGCATACAAGATCCACGCTCTCAGGAGGGGACGGGGTCGGAAGCTGCGGGATATGGAGGTTTTAAGAAGGCTTGACATGCCCCCGAAAAAGCAGGTCCGGTTCTGGAGCGCCCTCCTTGTCCTGGGGCTCGTCCTCCTCACCCCCGGCCTCGGCTACCTCCTCGCCGTCGAACCGATCTCGATCACCGGGGGCGATGCTCCCTATTCGAACCTGAGGGCGACGCCATCGGGAACCCCGGCCACAGCACCCCTATCAGAGAAGCTGGACAAGACGCCTCGGACCGTCGAAAAGGAAGGATCGGGCTCCTCTGGCTTCTTCTCTTCGTCTGGAGGCGGAGCAAGCAGCAAACGGTCCTCGTCAGGTGGAGGCGGAGGATCTTCCGGCTCTTCGACTAAAGAGGAGAACACCAGCGTCATCGAAATTCCGCCGGCGGGCCGCGATTACAGCGCGGGGGAAAGCAGTAATCCGATAAGCTACGCCCATGAAACAAACGAGACATCGGATGTCAAGGCGGACGAATCGGGTTCGACCGATCAAAAGGTCGACGAGCCTTCAGAAACGAAGGCCAACGACACCAAACTCGACGAGGGGGAGAGCGAAGGGGAACCGACTACGCTGAAGGATAGGACCCCAACCTCCGCCAAGATCGAACCTTCAATCGCCGAAGCCTCGACAGAGACCGCCATCATCGGGGTTTCGCGAGAAAAGAGCACTGTCCCGGCCTTCTCAGGATATTCAAAGGAGGTTATAGTATCAGAGGAGATAGCGCCAAAAGAGATCTTATCGGAGGAGGTCGCGCCGGAGAAGATCGGCCGCGGATCAGACCAGGCGGAGGCGCCAGCATCGCCCGTGGTCGTAGAGGCGGCGTCTGAAAAGAGGACTGTTCCCCAGACCCCCGAATATCCGATAGAAGAAACCGTCCCCGAGCCGACCTCGGAAGAGGAGTCTAGCGAATCTGCTGCCCCTGAGATCGACCTCGATGAGAGCCCGTCTCCGGATGCCGTCGCATCTTCAGACGAGTTCAAGTCGCCTTCGCCCGCCCCTTCATCAAAGCCGCTCGGCTCTGAGCCTGAGTCGGAGACGAAAACGGCCCCCTCCGCCCCCGAGGCTTCAGAAGGCGATCTATCCAGGATCAAATCGACGGTCGAAGATCCGGCGAAGAGCGAGAGCTCGGAGATCCCCTCAGCCCAAACGGAGGCGCCAGCCGAGGAGGTCAAGAAGCTCGTATTCGATGAAGGCTCGACGCAGGATACGAACGGAACCGCAAACATCTCGGCAGAGAAGTCCGGAGAGGGAGAGACCGCTTTGCCGAATTTGGACGGCCTCTTCGGCGATTTTAACGCGACTTCGGGGTCGTACGTCTTCGGAGGAGACTCTGACTTCATGAGCAGGTTCCAAGACTTCACCTCGAACGCCCAGACGGGAACGGGAACTGCGAAAAACGGCACGCTGAACCCAGTCTCCCTGCTGGAGTTTGAACCGATCGATCTCAGATCGAACTTCCAGAGCGAGTCTGGCCTGACCCCCACCACCCCCTTCATATGAAAACGCGCCTCGACCGAGTCCAGGATTTGGGATGGAAATGGCGATGGAAACCCCGGATCAGAAGAATGGAGGATCGATGCCCAAGATCACCGCCGTCCTGATCTGCCTCCTCTTCGGAGTCTCTTTGGCCTTTGGAGAGGATCTCTCGGCCTGCGACTGGTCTTCTGCGGGAAACGCCCAGGTCGAAAGGGGCGAGTACGATGAGGCGGTCGAAAGCTACGACAGGGCCATCGACCTCGACTTATACAACCCCGACCTCTGGTACAACAAGGGCCTCGCCCTCACCAGCCTTGGCAGATACGAGGAGGCCCTGGAATGCTACCAAAGGGCCACCAACATCAAGCCCTTCGACGCTGACCTCTGGCTCGGCAGAGGGGCCGCCCTATCCAGCCTCGGGAGGTATGAGGAGGCCCTGGAGTGCTACGACCGGGCGATAGAGTTCGACTCGGAGAAGGCCGAAGCCTGGAACAACAAGGGGACGATCCTCGCAACGCTGGCACGGCGCCAGGAGGCCCTGGAGTGCTACGACCGGACGGTCGAGATCGAGCCCCAGGACGCCGACGCCTGGAAGAACAGAGGCACAATCAATAGCCAGCTCGGCCGGCACCAGGAGGCTCTCGATTGTTATGAGAGGGTGATCGAGCTTGAGCCCCAGGACGCCGACGCCTGGAACAACATGGGCTCCGCCCTTCACCAGCTGGGCCGATATCAGGAGGCTCTGAACTGCTACGACAGGGCGATAAGCCTCGATCCTGCCCACGAGTACGCCTGGCATAACAAGGGGCTTTTAGTCCCCACCCTCGACGAGGACACTGAGGAGGCCTTCGCCCTATCGAGAAAGAGGATTTACGATGAGGCACAGGCCGCTCCCCTTCTCTTTGGGAACGAGAACGGTGCCGTTCCCGCCGGGGATGACGAGACGTCACGGGGATGGAAGGTCCCCCTGCTGATCGCGGCGATCCTGGCCGCCAGCCTCCTCTTTCATCTGGGCGGAAAGGGCAAGCCCTTAAACGTCAACTCCCTCCAGTCCTCCCTCAACAGGCTCCTGCTCCTCGGGGACAGATCCCTCAAAAGGCGCTGACCATGAGAACGCTGAAGAAACTTTTGGTGCTCCTCATCCTCCTCGCCGCCTCGGCGACGGCCGCCCCCCACGAGGCGAGGGGGACGGTGATCGGCGTGGAGAGCGGGGACACGTTCGACGTCCAGATCGATGAATCGGATCCTCGGATCGGATCGGAGGTTGAGACGGTGAAGCTGGCGGACGTCAGCCTCCCCCCGGTGGAGTCGGCAGAGGGAAAGGCCGCAAAAGAGTTCGCAGAGAGTCTCCTCACGAACAGGACCGTCTGGCTGGACATAGACGACAGGAGCGGCGACGGCCGGGATTCTCGCGGAAGGCTCCTCTGCGTCTTATATATGGAGAGGCCGGACGGCGGGATCAACCTGACCCACCCCTTCAACAAGATCCTGGTGGATGAAGGCTTCGCCGAGATCAACGACTCCGAGGATGACGAGTTCGATCCCCAAGAATGGTGGCCCCTATGGGTCTTCATCAACGAGGTGGAGGCAAACCCCCCGGATAGCGACGAAGACAACGAGTGGGCGGAACTTTACAACGGAGGCGATGGCGACGTCGACGTGGGGAACTGGACCCTGACGACAGCCGAGGGGTCCGTCGTCACCCTCGAGCCGGGATCGATCGTCCCGGCGGGGGGTTTTCTGGTGGTGACGGCCAAGGGCTACTGGCTCCGGAACACCGAAGAGACAGTGATTTTGATGGACTCTGAGGGGGATGAGGTGGACAGAACCCCGATCCTGGACGACGAGGACGACGACGAATACTGCTGGGCCAGACACCCCGACGGGGGGTTCGAGTGGGTCTACATCGAATCGAGCCAGGGCGAACCAGTTCCTCCCATCGAGATGGCGGCGGCCACCGAATCCGACCTCGCCGAGGATGACGATCTGTGGCTCCGATGGTCCGGCTATACCCCTTCGGGGGCCTGGGACGTCTCGGACTTTCTCGGATGCGGCTGAACTATTATCTTTTCACCCTCCACCCCTCGGCTCACGAGCCAACCCATTTTATAAGCCGAACCGAAAAGATGGAGATGCCGCCATTCTGCCCCATCCGCTTCGTTCGTCTTTATTCCTCCTCCAGCTCCCTCGCCCGTCCGAGCGCCTCGTCGGCCTCATCGTCTCTCCCAAGAGACTTGAGGGCGAGGGACATGTTCTTCCAGGCGGTGGTGTACTCGGGATAGATCTCCACCGCCTTTCTAAAGCTCTTCACCGCCTCTTCGGCCCGCTTCAGGGCGATGAGGCAGACTCCCCTGTTGTTCCAGGTGTAGAAGTCGAAGGGGTCGATGAGGATCGACTCGTCGTAGCACTCCAGGGCCTCCTCGTGCCTTCCGAGGTTGTCGAGGGCAGCGCCCTTGTTGTTCCAGGCCCTCCCCGCCCGGGCGCCGAGGGGCTCCATCTCTATCGCCCGATCGTAAGAGTCGGCCGCCTCCTGGAACTTCCCCAGGGCGTGGAAGGCGTAGCCTCTGACGATCCAGGCCCTGGCGTCCGAAGGGTCGATATCGAGGGCCTTATCCGCCGCCTCCACGGCCTCCTCGTGCCGCGAGAGCTCGTTCAGGGCTATCGCCTTCCCTCGCCAGCTTGGTGCATGATCGGGCAGGATATCCAAAGCCGTCTCGAACGATTCTGTCGCCTCCGAGTGCCGCTCCACCTTCCGGAGGGCCTCGCCGAGGAGGTGCCACGCCTCGAAGAAGAGGGGGTCCTTCTCGACCGCCCTCTCAAGACATTTTATGGCCTCATCAAAGGAGCCGGAGCTGTAGTGGGCGGCACCCTTCTTGTACCAAAAATCCGGGTCTAACAGGTCACCGCCCCCCTGTTCCTCAGAAAAATCGATCGTCACACTCCGCCTTTCGGCTCCTAACGTTGTTAAGGCTTCTCCAGCCCCTTTCGAGCTGCTAGGACCTTCTCGGTGAAGTTTCCGACCAACTCGCGAAACTCCGGGGCGCAGGACCGATATATCTCCTCCAGGTCGAGGTGGCGCGGGCCGCTCTCCTCCATCAGACCTTTCAGATCGATGAGCAGCCTCTGGAGGGAACCGGCCCCAACCCCATAAAATTTTACGTAAAGGGCGGCGATCGAGAGGGTGACGAGGATGACGACCAGCTTCGCCCCCGACCTTCTCTTCTTCCCGGCCTCGCTGAAGTCCGACCTCTCGATCGATTCTCTCTGCCGAAGGTTCCTCTTCTCGGCTACGTTCCTTCGGAGTCGCTCGATCTCTCTGGGGCCCCACAGCCTCACCCCCCGCCTTTCGGCCAGATCCGCCGCGGACCGCGCAAAACCGGAAGATGGCGAAACCAGCACATAGATGCTTCCCGGATGCCGTTCCCTGGCGTTGGCCGCCCGCTCGACGTCGGCCTCGTCCGCTGGCTTATCAGATTTTTTGCAAGTTATGACGTAGGTGATCTCGTGGCCCACCTCGTCGGTCCTGGCGGCGATCATCTCCGATCTGCCATCGTCGGATCTCGTGGTCTTGGAGACCCTGTAGCCGTTCAGCTCGATCAGATCAACGAGTTCTTCCTCGAAACCGTATCCAGCCCCCGGCGGGTTCAACCGTCTCGCCCCCGTTTCATCTCGACTTTCCATCAGATGCAGTCTTGATATTATTTGACCCTTCCTGCAGTCTTCTCCAAAGGCTACGGCCCCCAGAACTGCAGAGATGTATCCATACCAATGCCTTATATATTATGATATTCTATGGTTATTTATAGTTGGGGCAAAGTTCGGCTTGGCCGCCGGGCAACTCCGGATCGGGCGTCCGCAGAGATGCGGCAATTGGCCGACGGGCCGCTCCATTATGGCAAGATATATATTGCCAGGCCTCAATTCGCTGTCCGCATGTGCTTGGACGGTGGTGATGAAATATGAGTTCGATGCAATCTGAGGTCGCCAGCCGTCTGGTCCAGTTCCTCGACCTGGACACGGATGGGAGAAGGCGTTTCGTTCTTGGAGTCATCCTCGAGGCGGGCGAAATTACCGTAAGCGCTCTCTACAAGGCGGTCAAAGAGCAGTTCGAGACCTCACGCAAAGTCGTGGCATCACTCTTGGGGTATATCTGTTCCAAGCTGGGAATCCTCAGAGCCCACAAGAAATCCTACCGTCTGCCAACGGTCTACATCCTGAAAGAGGAGTATACAGATCTGGTCAGGTCAGTCCTCAACGCCACCGCACTTCCCAGCGATTCATGACCCACGTCAAGAACGCTCCACGAACCGCGACCACCCTGAAGATCAGATCCAAGTCGGAACACTGGATCAGCCACTCCAAAGACCCCTACCTCGAGCTGATGCTCCGCCTCTTCCAAGACGAGAAGACGGCCCGCCGAGGCAGGGATTTTCTCAACATGGTGGAAGAGGGACAAAATAAAGGCGAACCTCTGAAGACCAGAGACTGGAAGCGGATAATGGAGGATCTGAACGTCTCTCGGTCGGCCTTCTACTTCATGAGAAACAAGCTTCTCGGAGCGGGGCTGATCGCCGTCCGGTCCGGGGAGTATCGGCTCTCCGGGATGTTCAGCCGCGACCTCGCGGACATGTCCCGATGGTGGTGGACGGCGGTCATGAGAAACGATCCCGAGACGCTGTAGAATTTATTGTAAATTTTATCAGCCAGGGAATTAAAGGGCTTCAGAGAGCTCCACCATCCTCTTCTCGATGGTCGTCACTATCCTGTCGTTGTCCATGAACTCCAGGCCCGCTCCGCAGAAGGGGCATACGAAGTTGTTCTCGCTCGCCTCGTCGAAGACGAAACGGGCACAGCCGTTGACGCATGCGTAGAATATGTTGTTCTTCTCGTAAGATAGCCTCTCTTCGAGCTTTCTCAGGAGCTTTCTCGTCTCCAACTCCAGGGCCCGGTCAAGGTTCTCGACGCATAAAGTCCATAGATATGTCAACCACCCGCTCTCCGGATCCCTCTCCCTCCTGTACTTGGCGAGGCGGTGCTCATAGAGGAGATAAAGAGTCCTTCGGACGGTGTTTAGGCCGATCCGTGTGATCTCTGCCACGTATTCGTCTGTAACCTCCTCGTCGGGCATGCATTCGACGATCTGGAGCCCCTCCTCCCCCACGAGCTTGCAGAGATAAGCGCGGTAGATAGGGTCCTCAATCAAAACCAAGAGATCACCACTGGGTCCTCCCGGAGGGAGATCTGCGGATTCGATAGTTTCAGCCATCTTATTACTCTCTATATGTGCACATTATTGCTTATAGCGATTTCCCTTCCCCTTCCCCTGGTTTGGCGATGGCATTATTTGTAATATCGCTATCCAACGCCCCGGAAAAGGGGAGGGCAAAAAGACCCCGTCCCCTGGATCAAGGATCTCACTGAATGGAAAGGGTAGAGACCAAAGTCCGCTCAAGAGGTTCCCCTTCTTTGGCCCTTTATCCTCTCGACGAAACGGTTCTTCTTGGCGATCGCCCTTTCGGCCGCCAGGTCCACCTTCTCCCTCATCTCGGCGAAGTCCCGGACGGGTCCCTCGTCCACCGCCTTCTTTATGGGGGTGTAGGCCGACTCTCGGAACCGGGGCTCAAAGTCCTTTATCCCATCTCTGGTATGAAGCTCGACGCCCGAGCCCTCCTCGACCCGTCCGATCCTCTCGATCTCAACCCCCGTGGACCTCACCACCTTCATTATCTCCTCGACGGAGGAGGGCGGGGCGATGATGAGGAGAGCGTCTATCGAGACCCCGAGGTAGTCGATCTTGAGGGCCTCCAGCATCTCGAATACCCTTCTGTTCACGAGCCGCGCCATCCTCTCCTCCTCAAAGACGAGCTTCGCCCCCGCGGTCTTCGAGATCTCCTTGGCGTCGCCCCTGATCCCCCCGTTGGTGACGTCGGTCATGGCGTGGATCTCGACGTCCGAATCGAGGAGGGCGGACGCCGCCTCCAGGAACTTAACGTTGATCGTCTCATCGACGACGTCATGCCAGCCGTAGTAGAGGGCGGCGGCGCAGACCGTCCCCCCGCCGGCCCCCTCGGTCATGAGGATGACGTCCCCGGGGGCGGCGTCCTTTCTCGGCGAAAGGAGGTCTGATACCCCAACGGCGCCGACGCAGCCCGTGAGCCGATTTCCGATCACCATGTCGCCCCCGATCCGGAGGGTGGAGCCGGTTATGAGGGGGACGTTCGTCAGCTCTCCGACGGCGGCGATCCCCGCCAGGTGGTCGAAGAGGCGGCTGACGTCGCCGTCGTCGGCGAGATGAATGTCCGAGAACATGGCGACGGGCCGGGCCCTCATGACCAGGATGTCCCGCAGTGTCGCTCTCGTGACGTGAAAGCCCGCCAAAAAGGGGTAGTCGCTGAGGCGGGAGTGCATCCCGTCGACGGATAAGACTAGATACTTTCCCCCGGCCTCGACCGCCCCGGAGTCGTCGAGCTGCCGCGAGTCGATGACGGCGTCCGTCTCCCCGATCAACTCGGTGATCTTCTCGTGGGCGTCGAAGTCGCCTAGGCCCCGAGACCCCACCCCGAATTCGCCCA
>Ga0116202_10001412_pt1 | contig 14038 bp, 14 predicted proteins | sample LakKivw325mmetaG_FD_94479 | JGI IMG/M metagenome (GOLD analysis project Ga0116202, IMG submission 94479) | Anoxic lake water microbial communities from Lake Kivu, Rwanda to study Microbial Dark Matter (Phase II) - Lake Kivu water 325m metaG | ecosystem: Environmental > Aquatic > Freshwater >...
GCTCCAGTGAAGGGATGGTTGTCCTACAAAACTCACGACAGATTTGAAGCGCTCAACAGAGTCTCCACGGAAGAGGCACTGCTGGCAGCCTGGACGCTCGAGCAGTTCGACACTTCCAATCATACTGAGGCGTTTTGCATCGTGGAGAACCCGCACGACGCCATCAACTTCGACTTCTACGCCCACCCCGGCGAGCGAATCTCATACTATGAACACGGATTCTGTTACAGGACCGACGGCCAGGGTGCGGGGCAGATCGGAATCAAGCAATCCGCATCGGCGTCCTTTGTAGGATTTCGAGACGTATCTCGAGGCGTTGTCTGCATCCGCGAGAACCGCAGCCCCGAGGGGGGAATCTTCTTCAACATCGCTGACAATGCTCAGCCCGACGGGCCCTACTCCGCCGCCGACAACTACTCCATATTCAATTCCGATCCGGATATGCAGGCTTTCGAACTGGAGACCGTCGGCAGTGCTCTGCTGGCAGATGGCCTGCTGAAAGGATCGGAACTGGTCTCAATCACAAGTTTTGCCGTTTACCAGAACCCAGGCGATGCGGTCCGACTGGTGGATCAACTGCTGGGCGGCAGATCATAGCAACGAGGGCATAGTGCGACAAACCGCAAGGGATTGACTTGGGCTGCGCCGCGACGTCTAGTTGTGGCACGCAGTGAGAAGGAAAGGAACCAAAAATGGGATATCTGATTCAGCAGGAACGCGACGCAAGGCTCGCGAATCTTCACAAGATTATGAGCGCCAGGGATTTGGACGCTGCGCTCGTGTACTATGACGAGTTCAACATAGGCAACGGCTGGTATCTGACCGGCTGGTGTCCGCAGTTCGAGAGTGGAGCCGTGCTGGTTCTCCGGACCGGGGAGCCGATGATCCTGGGTGGACCGGAGAGCGAGCCATTTGCGAAGCTCGACAGCGCCATAACTGACACTCGCAACTTCCCTGTGTTCATGGTTCCGGACGAGGAATATCCTAACGCAACCATAACTGACTTTCCTGCGCTGTTCTCCGAACTCAAAGGCAGACTTGGCAGTGTCAAACGCATTGGGCTTGCGGGCGGCGGACGGATGCCCGCAGAGTGCTACAAGCAGATCGTTGATGGCTTCGCCGGAGTTGAGCTGGACGACATTACCGACGAGTTCGTGGAGCTGAGATTCATTAAGTCCGACTGGGAAAGGGCGCAGATTCGTGCGGCTTTCGCCATGGCGGACGAATGCTACGACGCAATGAAGAAGATGGTGGCTCCGGGCGTCTCGGAGATTGAGGTTGCGGCAGCGGGAGAATACGCGGCAAGGAGTCGCGGTGCGAGCGGTTTCGGTTTCAGCGCGATTGTCGGAAGCGGCAAGAGGGCTAATGCCGTTGTACCCACCGCAAGCTCCAAGAAGCTTGAGGCCGGCGAGATGGTTATGATTGGCCTCGCTCCAAAAGTGAACGGATACGCCGGAGTCATCGGCGACTTGTTGGCCGTGTCCGGAAAACTCACTGCAGAACAGAGCGAGTGCATCGAATACCTGCGGGAGGCTTTCAGGCTGACGCGGGCTCAGTTGGTTCCGGGCAAGATAGGCAGAGAGATACACGCACCTGCCCAGGCCTACTTCGAGAAGCACGGACTGAGCAAGTACCTGGTCTGTCCTTTCGCACACACGATCGGACTGCACGAAGCTGAGTCCCCGTTCTTCGGACCGAACAGCGACGACGTTCTGAAGCCCGGAATGACGGTCTGTGTGGACGTGAGTTTCTTTGGCCACCCGCAGTTCAACGGTGTCCGAGTCGAAACCGGCTATGAGATCACAGCGACGGGCGCTGTCCCGATGAGCCCAAAGATGGACAAGATCTGCTCCGGCAGTTAGACACGAGGCGGGAGGTGTATGGCGCGCGGTCCAGCGCGCCATACTTTCCTCACAGCCCGGCCATGTGCAGCAACGAAGTCAGAACGGAGCTGCCAGACTAACAAGACCCCAAACAAACGAAAGACATCATATATGGTGAATGCGTTCGGATGGAGACCGGCACTTCTGATGGTCGGAGGGGGCTGCACCGTTGCTCTCCTGTGTTCTCTTCCGTTTACGGGCAAGGCTCCGTCTCACGGTCTCCAGAACGTTCAGGAGCACTTACTGCTCAGCCTGAAGCGAGTTCTTGCCAACTGCCACTCATATCCGATATTGGTGGTGGGGCCGTCGGTGTTTGCCACCTATTTTGTGGTGCAGTCGACAATTGGCAAGAAGTTCCTCACCGACTGTTATTCACTGAGGCCTGAGTTGGCATCAACATACACGTTCTGTATGATGCTGACCGCGATGTCTTCGGCCATAGCCGGGGGATTCCTCTCAAGATGGCTCGGTAATCGCAGAAAACCCATCCTGGTGATATCCACGCTGTTCAACGCAATTGCCGGACTACTGATCATATTCGCGCTGACACATCAACTTGCCTCAGAGTGGATTCTCGCTGCCTATATGCTCTTCGGAGCGTCCTCGTGCGCAAGTGTGATATCGTGTTGCTCGATGAAAGAAGTGAACCACGCCGGCGCCGCTGCCACGTCGGTGGGCACTCTGAACGGCGCTGCCTACGTTCTGGTCGCCATTCTGGTGACCTGCTCTGGACTGGTCCTTGGGCTGTATAGGGAACAGGCGCTTGTCACTCCTGCAGCCATCGTATACCCTGTGGAAGCCTACAGAACACTATTCGCAGGTATGCTGGCAATCTCGGTCTGCGCGTTCGTTAGCTCCCTCTTCATCCGTGAGACCTACGGATGCAATGTCAGCGACGCGCCCCTGAGGTAGTCTCAGCAGCCCGCAGCATAGACTACACTTCGAGCCAGTCGAGCTGGACAATATGGGCTAGTCCACCGACAAACCAATATGCAAAAGACCATCGCGGTTTGGACTTGACAACAGCCACAACAGAATACGAAAATATACCCGGCACTAAACAAGTTCACTGAACGGAAGTCACTACGTGGGCGATGCATGTTTCTGCTGGCAGATCTTGGCCGAAACTGGAACGCTCGCAAACGGGGACTGGCAGCGAGAGACTGGCATGCCTTAGGGAAATCGGGAGGATATTACCGTGCACTTGGAACGGCTGCAAAGAACCCTCTGAGCTGATGTTCAAGGACGTCGGAACACTGACTTCTAAGACAACTGCGGATCAGATACGCACTGTGCGCAGAGTCTACGAGGTGCCGTTCTTCAATTACGAGCGCGGAGATGGTGCGATTTCTCAAGACGGGAACCGAGGGCACGCAAGCCGCCGTCCGGCTGGTAAGATCTATCACGGGACGAACCTATGTCGCAAGCCACGGTTACCACGGCTGGGTGGATATGTGGAGACCGGGCCAGACAAAAGGCATTCAGAAAGAGACCTGGGAGGTAATCCCTCTGGCCCACTGAGTTTCTTTCAATTTGATGCATTACGAAACTCCTTGTCCGTCATCAGCAGGTTGGCATAGTTAGTGAGGATGGCGTCGATTCCCATCTGGAGCCGCTCTCTGGATTCCTCGACAATGTTCTCATGTCCAAGCGATTCTTCATTGGAAAAGAGGTTACATATGATCCCATGTGCGTGTGCCCGATCAAGCACCTCATCCAAACACGGCACACAAACACCCCTCCAGTCTGTCCCGAACCAACTGCCAGCGTCGCGTTCCTTGATATCTGCCCAGTCCATCTCCGTGATGATCCCTTGTACGCTCGTAGTCCGGAGGATATCCGGATCGTGGCAGACCACCAGCTTTCCATCGCGACACCCCCATAGGTCCGTCTCAATCTCGTCAACTACAAGTCCTACAGCCGCCCCGAACGACGCGAGCGTGTTCTCCGGACAAACGCCGCTCAAGCCCTTGTGAGCCACGATGTGCGGGAAGGGCCGCACTTCTCCATTGTTCATTCATGTCAACACTTTCTCGATATTCTTATACGGACGATCAGAACGTCGCCAGTACCTTCGCGTAGCCGGTGAACCCAGTCACCAAAACCGACTCCCTCTCGGCATTGTAGTCGCCGCCTGTCACTTTTGTCGCCCTGGCGCCGACATCTATACGCTGGAGATTGGTGAGCAGGCCTCTTGCGCGAACATCTCGCTCTACGTCGCAATAGGTCCTGAGGTCATCTCTGGGCACCACCGCCACTCCATAGGCAGGGATGAATATTGGACATTCGGAACCCAGATCGCGCAAGAAGAACGTAAACGCGTGCTCTTCCCAGCGCACCAGCACCCTTGTGGGCTCTGAGCCCATATCCAGATTCGCTGCGTTAATGGTGAAATCAAGTCTTAGATCCGAACTGGCCTCGCCAACCAGCTCTCCGCGTTCTACGCCAATCTCAACGTTGCTCGGTTGATCTTTCCAGAGTATAGCTGCATCCGCCATCATACTTTTGCTATCCTTCTTTCTGAACTAATCCGACACGCCCATACTGGCGCTTCTTGCTTCAACTACCGTGTCGCGTCAGCCTTGGCTCGCGTATCAGAAACGTACTTCTGCCAGCCGACCAATCCGAACTCGTTCTCCAATTGGTCGATATCCAGGTCTTCGGAAACCATCGTGATGCGCATCCGGGCTTCTCTGACCATCAACTGGCAGTCGATCTTACTCCCGTACTTCTTCATAATGTCCGGAAGCTTGAGCTGGTTGCCGTCCAGATGGTAGATTCGGCTTTGCATATTCACGTCGCTCGCGATCCACAGGGGATGGTGCCCGAAGATAACAGTGCTGGTCCTGCTGCCTCCTATTGCCAACGTACTTCCGTCGCGATCATAGATAACCGCTTCCCAGGGAAACGCACAGACCAGTGGAACCCCGGAAGTCAGGGCCCAGCTGCTTATAAGCGCGCCGCCGTACGTGTAGGAAGGAAACACAAGAATGTCCACGCCCTTCGCAATGTAGTTCCACATCAAGTCCGGGTAGTTCTCGTCCATGCAGATTGCGGTGCCCACTCGCAGTCCATCAAGCAGTATTGTGTCCGGGGCAATGACTCCGGCGCGTATTCCGACATTCAGTTCGCCCTGTGTGGGCGTGTGTTTTCTGTACTTCCCGACCGTCTTGCCGTTGCGATCCACGTAAACGGCGGTGTTGAACATATGCCCGTCGCTGTCTTCCAGAATCGGGATGCAGATGTTACAGGCATGCTGCGTGGCCAGCTCTGATATCAGCGTGACCGTCAGCCCGTCCAGTGCCTCAGCTCCAAGATTGTCCAACTCCTCAAAATCGGGCACGAGCGCCATCTCAGGCAACACCAGCAAGTCCGGTGACTGCTCAGAAACAAGAGCAGAAATATGCTGTCGCAGACTCTCGCGGCGCTCCGGAAGCCGAGTCTTGGGCTCCGGCTCAAAGGCGCTCGCTGCAACTCGATAGTTCTTCAATAGAGTGTGACTCCTTGCTACAATAGATGAAGACGGCAACTGGCCGGGTGGCCGCGCGCATTTGAAACTACTTCACCAAACTCGACGTTCAATCCTCCCTTTGGTAGCCGCCTCCCGGAAATGAGCAGAGAGAAAACAGGTGAAGGGATATGCACGTCGATGTCGAAGTGATGTAGATGGTACCCGCTGGCGGTTCGACTGGCCGTAGACACTGCTGGTCACTCGCCTGAGAGGGTGTGCGCAGACTATTCCCTACTTAAGCAGGAGTTAGCTCATATATGATAAGCATAGGCACAGTCAACATTGATACGTCCCACCCGTTGGGCTTTTGCCAGTATCTTGAGAAGGGGCAACGCGCCCGTTTCGTCGGCGTCTACAACGACGGCTTCCGAGGCGATGACGAAGTCGAGGCATTCGTGCGCAATCACGGTCTAAGAATGCGCTACTCGAGCATAGAAGAAATGGCCGACAACGTCGACATCGGTTTCGTGCAGAGTGTCAACTGGGACGACCACTTGCGACAGGCCATGCCATTCATCGAACGAGGCAAACCCGTCTTCATTGACAAACCCACTGTAGGCAACATACGGGACTGCCGAATAGTCGAAGATCTGGCCAGCAAGGGCGCGGTGATCCTGGGGAGCTCCTCGATCCGCTACGCCGAAGAAATCGCCTCTTTTGTCGCTGCGCCTGAGGATGAAAGGGGTAAGATCGTCAGCATCTTCGCCACCGTAGGCGTGGACGAGTTCAACTACGGTTGTCACGTAGCCGAGAGCATTGGCGGGCTGGCAGGCCCCGGAGCTGTATCAAACAGATTTGTTGGGCGCAGCGAAGTGGACGGAAAGACCTGTGAGACCTACTTTGTCAGGTTTGCGAGCGGGATCACCGCCACATACCATAGCTTCCTCGGCACGTGGCAGCCGTTTGAGATCGTGATAATGACTACCAAGTCCACCTACCAGTTCCGTGTGGACGCCACGAAAGTCTACGCTGCCTTGCTGGACAGAATCTGCGATTTTATGGAGACGGGAGTTCGAACACTTGCGCCTGTTGAGGAACTGACTGAGTCTGTGAAAGTCATGCTGGCGGGACGCTTATCACGGGAGGCGGGCGGCAGCGAGGTAAGGCTCGCTGACATACCTAAAGACGATCCCGGATTCGATGGGCGAGCATTCGCGGAAGGATACGCGGCTGCGGCGGCGAAAATGTACTTGACAAACTAGGAGATACTGCCCTATGAACGCTGATGTCAGGATCACCATACTGAGAAGATCCGTCAATCATGACTTCCTCGACAGCTACGCCGACGAGGCTTGGGAGCCTTGCGAGAGGCTCGCGGATAACCAGCAGTTCATCTCCAAAGGCGCCAACATGCCCGAGGGGTTCTGCAGTTGGGCTTGGGCGGACATACTGAAATACGTAGTGACCCTGGCTCGAGGCGGGAACATGCGCGGCGTGCCACCGGGGACGTTTGTGACGTGCTGCACAGACGGTTACCGCCCTGTGTTCCTGCTGCTCGAACGCCTGCAGTGATGCTGCCGAAGTCCGTAATCCGATGAGTCCCCATGCGAAGGCATCCCGCCCTCCCTCTCAGATTGACTAATGGTGTATAATAGAGTGTCACTGCACGGATGTCTGCCAATCCCAACACTTGGAGGCCTGCTATGGAGATGAACGGCGGTACTCAGTTTCGGCTTTCACGCCTGGTTCGCACAGTTGCATCGGAGATATACGTCATCTGGGAAGGCGAAACCAGGATAGGGCAAGTCCACGTTCACTATGCCCACGATACAATCCACGCAGCGCTCCTACTGGAAGAGGAGTTGTCAGTGCCGGACGAAGAGACATTGCTGGAGATGGTAGACGAGGACATTGTATCATCGTATCTGCCAAGCTTCGAGCGAGAGGACTTCCTTGTAACGATATACAAGGCCGAAGAAGTTAGCTCTTTCAGCTATGCGTCCAACGACATAGACGGCCTCGGGCCGGATGACGATGAGGACGACTGAGCGCTCCCGGAAACCTCTGTGAGTAGATTACGGTAAACAAGGACAAGAACAGATAAACATGCGAGTATTGAGACTTCACGGACTAAGAGACCTGAGAATGCACGATGAGCCCATACCCACGCCGGCGTCTGGCGAGGCGCTCGTTGAGGTGAAATCGGTCGGCGTATGCGCCTCAGATGTTCACTGGTACAATGAGGGCCGTATCGGGTCAGTAGTCCTGTCCGATCCACTGGTTCTGGGACACGAGGCGTCGGGAGTAGTGGCCGAGCTGGGCGAGGGGTGCAGCGTACTGTCTCCCGGCGACAAAGTAGCCATAGAGCCTGCCAAGCCCTGCATGTCGTGCGAATGGTGCAAGTCCGGACACTTTAACGTGTGTCCCGGAATACCATTCTTTGGAACGCCACCGACTGACGGCTGTTATCGAGAGTACGTATGTTGGCCTGAAGGCCTTCTGCTCAGAATGCCGGACGTGCTGACCTATGACGAGACCGCAATGCTTGAGCCGATGGCAGTTGGATTGTACGCGTGGCAGTTGGCCAAAATGCAGCGAACGGAATCGGCTGCTATAATTGGCGCAGGAGCCATTGGGCTCTCGACGCTTCAGGCGGTCAGAGCAAACGGCACGGGACGCATAATTGTCAGTGAGCCAATTCCTGAACGAAGACATCTGGCGAGGAAACTGGGGGCGGACTACGTGATCGACCCGAATACCGCCGATCCGACTGAGGCAGTTCACCAACTAACGGATGGACGCGGAGCTGATGTAGTCTTTGAGTGCGCCGGTGCGGAGAACGCCATCCCACAGGCATGCGGCGCCGCGCGAGTACTCGGAAGACTGGTCATTGTCGGTATCCCGGACACTGACTGCTATCCGTTCGACGCTGCCGTGTCGAGACGAAAAGAGCTCACTGCGGCCTTTGTCCGCAGATCCAATATGACTACGGAGATGTCCGTGGAGCTTGCCGTAAAGAAGAAGATTGACCTGGCCTGCTACGTCACACACCGGTTTCCACTGGAAGATGCAAAGCAGGCGATGGAACTGATGCAATCAAAACAGGACGGGGTCATCAGACCGGTGATTTCTGTTCACGCATGAACCATGCATCCTCGATGGGGAGCCATTGGAAATCGCCCCTATCGGGGGGCCTAGACTAAGGAGTATAAAGTGTCTCGATACAGACTGAGATTCAGACAGGTTCACCTTGACTTTCACACGTCTCCGCAGATTCCCGGCATAGGGGAGGCTTTCGATAAGAAGCAGTGGCAGGATTCACTGAGGAAAGGACACGTCAACTCAATCACGTGTTTTTCCAAGTGTCACCACGGCGTGAGCTACCATCCGACAAAGGTGGGACAGACGCACCCCAACCTGAGTTTCGACCTCTTGCGAGCTCAGTTTGACGCATCCAAGGAGATTGGCGTCAACGTGCCGATCTATCTTTCCGCGGGAGTGGACAATGTGGCCTCGGTAGCACACCCGGAGTGGCGTGAGGTGGACGTCACAGGCAGCTACTGCGGATGGACTGTAGACATTGCAAAACCCGGTTTTCACGCGATGTGCTTCAACACACCGTACCTGGACTATCTGTGTGAACAGATTCGCGAGGTCGCAAGAGCTTATCCGGACTGTGACGGCATCTTCCTCGACATAATAATGCAGAGCGAATGCTGCTGCAAGTGGTGCCTGGCATATATGGACGACCACGGACTGGACGCAACCAAGAGCGAAGATCGAAAGAAGTGCGCTCTTGCTGCGATGGAGAAGTACTACGTGCAGACCACTGCCGCGTCCAGGTGCGACAACCCGGATATGCCCGTCTTCCATAACAGCGGGCACGTTTCCAAAGACAGGAAAGATTTGCTGAAGTACTTCAGTCACCTGGAACTGGAGTCCTTGCCGACCGGAGGATGGGGCTACGATCATTTCCCACTCTCGGCCAAGTACTGCAACAATCTTGATCTTGACTACCTTGGAATGACTGGCAAGTTCCACACGACTTGGGGCGAGTTCGGCGGCTACAAACACCCAAACGCCCTGCGATACGAGTGCGCAGCTATGCTGGCGTTCGGGTCCAAGTGCTCCATTGGCGACCAGATGCATCCAAGCGGCCATATGGACGACTCCACCTATGCCATAGTCGGCACAGCCTACTCCGAGGTCGAAGCGAAGGAAGCGTGGTGCGACGACGTCGCTAATGTGGCAGACATAGCGGTCATATCGCCGGAATCTGAAAATGGCAAACGCAACGGCAACGCCGAAAGCGGCGTCGGACGCGTGCTTCTCGAGAAGCACTACCTATTCGATCTGATAGATAGACAGGGAGATTTCGCTAAGTACAGATTGCTCATCCTGCCGGATGAGATACTGGTGGACGACGAGCTCAAGTGCAAGATAGACTCATTCCTGCTGAGCGGCGGCAAGCTGCTGCTCACCGGAAAGAGCGGGCTGAAGACCGACAAGAGCGGATTCGCGTTCGATATCGGCGCGAACTGGGCGGGCGAGAGTCCCTGGCAGCCGGACTATCTAGAGGCCGGAGCCGAACTGAGCATTCCGCACGTTTCCAGCCCGCTGGTTATGTATATGAAGAGCCAGCAGGTGAAAGCCACCGACGGGCAAGTGCTTGCGAAGATCCGCCAGCCTTACTTCAATAGAACCTGGAAACATTTCTGCAGCCACCAGCACGCTCCATACGCCGCTGAATCAGAGTTTTCGGCTGCTGTGAGGAAAGGCCACATTCTCTACTTGGCTCACCCAGTCTTCTCGCTGTATAACGTTATGGGCGCAGTAGCCTACAAGAACTATGCTGATGCCGCAGTCCGATGTCTACTGGGCGATGGGTCACTGATCACCAACCTGCCCTCTACGGCTAGAGTATCGATGATGGAGCAGCCGCACGAAAACCGCTATGTTCTACATCTTCTCTACGCCACCAAGATTCTCGAAGGCGCAGACTATGTGCTTTCCGAAGAAGACTACGTCAGCCCTTCTAAGACAGTGGAAGTGATAGAGGACTTGCTGCCGCTGCGCGACACCAGTGTTCGTCTGAGAACGCCGAAACCCATCAAGCGGGTTACTCTTGAACCGCAGGGCAAAGAGATTGAGTTCAGGATGGCGGACGGTCTTGTTGAGCTAGAAGTGGACGAGTTCACCTGCCACCAGATGGTGGTGCTGCACTACTGAGCACACGGGGGCTTGCCGGTCGTCCGCTGACGCGGCCCTGACTGGCCTGGTACTCTCCGATGGACCTCGCCCGATAGGGTGCCCCTGAATCAAGTTCAGGGTCAAATCGCACCCTATCATGCGGAACACCTCCCCCTCCGTTTCGGAGGGGGTTAGGGGGAGGTTGAGGAGGAATCGCGCTCGGTAGCAAGAATGGTGCGGGAGGTTGAAATGCTGGCTGCAGAGATTGGAAACTACCTGGCGAATATCCTACCCGAGCAGTTGCGCTCGGAGAATCTCAAGTACACTCCAATGGCGGAAGACGGTCTCCGGTTTGGAGACGATTGCATCGAGGTCACAGGAGTGCTTGTCTGCTGGATGGCGACAGCCGATGCGATAAGATACGCTGTATCGAAGGACTGCAACGTCATCGTCTGCCACGAAGATCCGTACTATCAGGCATTCGGATCTCCCGTCGAACTGTCCGCCGGCTGGCTTGCAAACAGAAACCGCCTGCAAATGCTTATTGGACACGGCATTGCCGTATACCGGTGCCATTCCCCGCTCGACGTCCTTTATACGGTCGATGCCGCGTTGGATGCGCTGGATATGGACATCATAGAGCTGTACTCCGAATGGATTGCGCGCGTCGCCAGAGTCAATCCAATCTCACTGGAAGACCTGGCGAAGCGCGTCTGCAAAGGCTTTGGCGTCGATCACGTGCGGGTGGTCGGCGACAGAACGGCGATGGTGTCGTCGATTGGCCTGTCTGTTGGTGGCATGGGCCTCAGCTTCAATGGCTCGTTTCAGGAATGGTTGCGCCGTCGCGGCGCGGATGTCATCATAACGGGTGAAGTTGACGACTACGGCACATTCTGGGCTGAAGAGAGCGGCGTAGCGATGATAGCAGCGACGCATCCTGCCACGGAGAGCCCGGGCATTCGGAACTTCTCTCGGAAGCTCGCCCAGGACTTTCCGAATCTGCCTGTCCAGTTCTACGAGTGTCGTGCACCGTATAGTGTGGTTTGATATGTGCGTTGTTCTCCCGAATCTACAAACCGATGTATGAGGTGATGCTATGAAGTACTCGCTTGGTATCGACTTTGGAACGTTGTCTGCACGAGCCGTGCTGGTGGAAGTGGAGTCAGGAAGAGAAGTTGCCTCTGAGGTATACGAATACAGGAACGGGGTAATTGACGAGACGCTTCCAACTTCCGGTGAGAAACTGCCGCCGGACTGGGTGCTCCAGGACCCAATGGACTATCTCAACGCGCTGGAGACCACTGTACCGGCCGTCCTGCGATGCTGCGAGGTCAATCCGGATGATGTGATCGGGATTGGCATCGACTTCACCGCCTGCACAATGATGCCCATCGATGCCAACGGCGACGCCCTTTGTTTTGACCCAAAATGGGCCCGAAACAAGCACGCTTGGGTCAAGCTCTGGAAGCACCACGCCGCGCAGCCTGAAGCGAACAAGATCAACGAAACGGCTGAGGGGCTGGGTTACGACTTCCTGAAGCGATATGGCGGCAAGATCAGCTCGGAGTGGTTCTTCTCCAAAGCGCTGCAAATACTCGACGAGGCGCCAGAAGTGTATGAAGCGGCCGACCGGCTCATTGAAGCGGGAGACTGGGTGGTTCTGCAGATGACGGGCGTCGAGACTCGCAACGCCTGCACCGCCGGGTATAAGGCTCTGTGGGAGAAGGCGTCCGGTTTTCCGCCGAATGAGTTTTTCAGAGCCCTTGACCCCAGGTTTGAGCACGTTGTTGATGAGAAGATGTGCCGCGAGATCTCCCCAATCGGTGCAAAAGCTGGTGACCTCTCGCCCGTAATGGCGGCAATGATGGGACTAAACCCTGGAACTGCCGTGGCAGTGGCGAATGTCGACGCCCACGTCGCCGTGCCTGCCGCAACAGTCACCACGGAGGGCATTATGGTTGCCATTATGGGCACCAGCACCTGCCACATGGTGTTGGGCAGGCAGCCGAGGATTGTCGAAGGTATGTGCGGTTATGTGGAAGACGGCATCCTGCCGGGATTCTTTGGCTTCGAGGCGGGGCAGTCGTGCGTAGGGGACCATTTTGCCTGGTTCGTGGAGAACTGCGTGCCGCAATCCTACCAAGACGAAGCATCGGAGAGGGAGATCACCTTGCACCAACTGTTGAGCGAGAAGGCTTCTCGTCTCAAGCCCGGCGAGAGCGGTCTGCTTGCGCTCGACTGGTGGAATGGCAACCGCAGCGTGCTTGTGGATGCAGACCTGACGGGATTGCTCCTTGGACTCACACTCAACACCAAACCGGAGGAGATATACCGCGCGCTTATTGAGGCCACCGCTTACGGAACCAATATGATCATCGACGCGTTCCAGACAAACGGAGTCCGAGTAGACGAGATTGTCGCGTGCGGTGGACTGCCCGACAAGAATGAAATGCTGATGCAGATATACGCCGACGTCACCAACAGAGAGTTCAAGGTGGCTGAGTCTGCTCAAACCTGCGCCCTGGGCTCGGCGATGTGGGGCGCAGTCGCCGCCGGCCGCGCGCGCGGAGGCTATGACAGCATCAACGACGCCGCCGGCAAGATGGCCCGCGTCAAGGATAGAACGTTCAAGCCTGACCCCGATGCTCACGCAGTGTATGCAAGACTCTTCGCCGAATACCAGAAGCTTCACGACTACTTCGGCCGCGGCGAGAACGACGCAATGAAGACCCTGAAGGCCATTAAGGAACAGCACGCTTGAGGAGTGAACGAGTTGATTCTGCCTGAACTACGAAAACTGGTTTGCCACACTAACCAGGAGCTTTCCAACAAACGGCTGGTAGCAATGACCAGCGGAAACGCCAGCGCGAGGGATCCTGAGACCGGATATGTTGTGGTCAAGCCCAGCGGGGTGTCGTTTGAGGATCTAACGTCTGACTCGATGGTCGTCGTCGATCTTGATGCAAAAGTAGTGGAGGGAACCCTGAAACCGTCGGTTGACGCCCTCACACACACCTACATCTACCGCCAAATGCACGATGTCAACGGAATAATCCACACTCATTCCAACTATGCGACCAGCTTTGCAGCTCTCGGTCAGCCGATACCCGCGGTTCTGACGGCAATGGCCGACGAGTTCGGAGGGCCAATTCCCTGCGCACCGTACTGCCAGATCGGTGAGGAACAAATCGGCGAAGCTGTGGTAGAATACATTGGGAGTTCTCCGTCAATTCTGCTGCAGAACCACGGGGTCTTCGCAGTTGGCCCGACGCTATTCAAAGCATTCAAGGCTGCGGTGATGACAGAGGATGTGGCGAAGACCGTTCATCTGGCAATGCTTCGCGGAACGCCAATCCCGATACCAGAAGAAGAGATTCGCAGAGGGTATACACGATACCAGGAGAAGTACGGACAGTAGATTTGGCTTTGAAACCCAGTATGCTTCGCGGACGTTTGTCCCGAAGGGACGTTGATCTGAGGCGAGTATGAGCAGGCAATCCACCGAACAATACGA
>Ga0116202_10001413_pt1 | contig 14033 bp, 8 predicted proteins | sample LakKivw325mmetaG_FD_94479 | JGI IMG/M metagenome (GOLD analysis project Ga0116202, IMG submission 94479) | Anoxic lake water microbial communities from Lake Kivu, Rwanda to study Microbial Dark Matter (Phase II) - Lake Kivu water 325m metaG | ecosystem: Environmental > Aquatic > Freshwater >...
AGATTCGGGGCGTCGCCGGCGATCAGGCGCCGCAGCAGGTCCGCCACGCCCGCGATGGCTGCTTCCAGCAACGCCTCTCCCTTGTCGCGGGTCGCCAGCCTGGCGCCTTCGTTCTGCACGTCGCTGCGGTGCACGCGGCGGGGATCCAGCGCCAGCATGGTCGAGGTCTCGTACTCGCAGGCATGCCCGGGCAGGCGCCCCAGCGACATGTGCTCGCGCACCAGCTCGGGGTCGTACACGTCCCAGTAGGAGTTGAAGCGCAGGTCGATCTTCAGCTTCTCCCGGTACTCGTCCAGACGGCGCATCAGCGGCTTGACGTTGCCGCCGTGGCCGTTGAGGATGAGGATGCGCCGCAGGCCGCCCCGCTGCAGCGAATGGCAGACGTCGAACACGAACTCGCAGAAGATCTCGGGACGCACCGTGAGCGTGCCGGGGTGCGCCATCCAGTGCTCCGAGATGCCGATGGACACCGGCGTGGCGACCACCACGTGCGGGTGCAGACGCCGCGCGGCCTGCTCGGCAATGTGGGCCACGTGCAGCGCATCGTGGATCATCTCCAGGTGTTCGTGGTGCTGCTCGGTGGAGGCAACCGGGACGACCGCGGCCTGAATGATGCCCTGCTCCATGCGCTCCCGGAACTCCTTGCGGGTCAGGTCTCCCACGAACACGCGCCGGTCTTCCATCGCCACGTCCTCTGCCCCTGCAGGCCGGGCTGCACCCCAGCGCCGCTGCGCGGGCGCCGGCTCCGGCACTGGCCTCGCTGTCGGCTGCGGCCGTGCTGCGGGCCGCATGTCGCGGCAAGAAAGGCGGGCGACAGCCGCGCGTCAAGCCGTGCGTCAGGCCGCGCCGGCCGCGGCTGGCCCCGGTCCGCGCCAGCGCGGTCGCGCTTGACATGCCGGCAACGCGGGCCTTAGGTACGCCGCCTGATCGATCGGCGGGCGCCGGGGCTGGATGGGCAGGCACGGCGCGGGGTCCACTGGCGGTGACCAGGAGCCAAGGGGGTGCCATGATCGGCTTTGCCGTGGTCGGATTGGGCATGGGCAGGACCCGAGCCAGACAGATCCAGCGGGAGACTGCCGGGGCCTGCGTGCGCATCGTCGTCGACATCAAGGAGGAGCTGGCCCGTCAGGTGGGCCAGGAGCTCGGCTGCGACTGGTCGCCGCACCTGGACGACGCCCTCGCCAGAGACGATGTCGATGTGGTCATGGTCATGACCCCGAGCGGCCTGCACGCGGAGGTGGGCATCCAGGCGGCGCGGGCCGGCAAGCACGTGCTCACGACCAAGCCGATGGACGTGACCACGGCGGCCTGCGACCGGCTGATCGCCGCGGCAGCGGACGCGGGCGTGATCCTCGGCGTGGACTATCAGAGCCGGTACGTCGACAACAACGTGCGCGTGGCCGAGGCCGTCCGGCAAGGGTGGCTCGGGCGGCTGATTCTGGGCGAGGTCCGCTTCAAGTGGTTCCGCTCGGACGAGTACTACGCGCACAACGGCGGGTGGCGGGGCACCTGGGCCATGGACGGCGGCGGTTCGCTGGCCAACCAGGGCTCGCACCTGCTGGACCTGCTGCTGTGGTTCATGGGCGATCCCGTGCGGCTGTACGCCGAGACGGCGATATGCACCCACCAGATCGAGACCGAGGACCTGGGCATGGTGATCCTGGAGTTCGCCGGCGGCGCCAAGGGCACCATCCTCGGCACCACCACGTTCCCGAGCAGCGTGTATTTCGGGGCGGAGGTGCACGGCACCGAGGGCGGCGTGCTGATCGATGCCGCTCTGGAGGGCACGATGCGGGTCTTCGGCAAGGGGCTGGAGGAGCGGCTGGCCACCATCGCCAACCCGGTGCACAGCGCCATGGAGGACATGGTGCGGGCGCTCACGCAGGGGACGGCGCTGCGCGTGCCCGGTCACGAAGGACGCCGGACCGTGGCGTTGCTGGAGCACATCTACCGCTCCGCGCGCACCGGCGCGCCCGTGTCCGTGCAGCCGGCCCGTTCCTGAGCGAGCCGGCAGCCGTTGCGCCAGTAGGGGAGGGGAAGGGCCACGCGCATGAAGATCACGGCGATCGATGCCCGCCTGGTGGACGCCAACTTCCGCAACCTGATCATCACCCAGATACACACCGATCAGGGCATCACTGGCATCTCGGAAGTGGTGACCAAGCGCTTCGACGACGCCACCCTGCACGGCATCCGCAACATCGCGGAGAACATCGGGCTCGTCGGCCAGGATCCGCGCCGGCCGGCGCTCCATTTCGAGCGCATGTACCGCGACAACCAGTGGACCACCGGTACGGTGGCGGTGTCGGCGATCAGCGCCATCGAGATGGCGATGTGGGACATCAAGGGCAAGGAGCTCGGCCGGCCCATCCACGAGCTGTTCGGCGGGCCCACGTGCCAGCGCGTGCCGGTCTACTGCCACGTGCCTGCGGGCGGCAGCCCGGAGGAGTTCGCCGACCACATCGGCAGCGCCCTGGCGCGCGGCTATCGGGTGGTCAAGACGACCCTGCCGGTGTACTACGGCCAGGTCCGGCGCGTGTCGCGGGACGGCACGGAGTACCGGTTGGGGGGAGCGGCGTACTCGGGCACCAAGGGCCGGGTGGACGGCAGCCACAACGAGCACCAGTGGACGGACGCGCGGGTGCTGCCGGCGATCGTGGCGTACTTCGCGCACGCGCGCCAGGTGCACGGGGATCGGGTCGAGATCTGGGTCGACTGCCACGCGCGGCTCAGCGGGGCCAGCGCGGCGCAGCTCCTGCGCGCGCTCACCGGCCTGGTCGAGCTGATCGAGGAGCCCCTGCCGCCCGAGGACATCCGCGGCCTGCGGCTGCTGCGCGAGGCGTCGGCGGCCTGCGGCGGACCGCGGTTGGGCGCCGGCGAACGCACGGCCACGGTGTACGATCGCCACATGGCCAGCATGGTGACCGAGCAGGCCGTGGACGTCTTCCAGCCGGACCTGGGCAACTGCGGGGGGTACGGCCAGTTCCACGAGCTGGCCAGTCTGGCCGCGATGCACGACGTGGCCGTGGCGCCGCACAACCCCAACGGGCCGCTGGCCGTCGCCCAGGGGCTGCAGGCCATGTGCTTCGTCCGCAACGGGTACCTGCTGGAGACGGTGGGCAACGCCGCCGAGGACGAGCTGGCGGCGCAGTTGCTGGAAGACCCCAGCCCGCTGCAGGTCCACGACGGGTACATCGAGGTGCCGACAGCACCGGGAGTGGGGGTGAGCCTGCGGGCGGAGGGATTGGCGGCGCGGCCGTTCCAGCGCTACTACCACGCCACGCGCTGACCTGGCATCCGTTGCCGGGGCAGCCGGCGGGCGCTGCGGGCGTCGGGCTGTCCTGCCGGAAGGCGCGGCGGGTATCGCCGGGCGGTGGGGTGCCTGCGGATGGTGAGGGCCAAGAACGAGGAGAGGGAGGAGAGGACAGATGCGCATCGAGCAGGTGGAGCGAATCGTGGTGGACGTGCCCTTCACGCCCCGGCAGCAGCAGATCACCGCGCGCGAGGTGCACAACTGGTCGATCCTGGAGCTGTGCAAGGTCACGCTGGACACGGGGACAGTGGGATGGGGCGAGACGGTGATCCACTACACCTGGGCCCGCGTCACCGACGCGAGCGTGGCGCGGGTGGTCGGCACCTCGCCGGTTCGCTGGCTGCACGACGACTCGCTGGGCGCGGGCCTGCAGATGGCCCTGCACGACGCGGTCGGGAAGGAGACCGGGGCGGCGGTGCACGAGCTGCTCGGCACCAAGGTGCGCGACTGGGTGCCGATCTCCTGGTGGTCGATCGACGCGGCGCCGGAGCTGTGGGCCGCCGAGGCGCGTGACGCCGTGGCGGCCGGGTACACCAGCTTCAAGCTCAAGCCGCGGCCGTGGTGGGACATCGTGGCGCAGGTCGAGGCGATCCGCGCGGTGGTGCCGCCGCACTTCCATCTCGATCTGGACGCCAACGGCACCTGGCAGAACGCGGCCAACGCGATCCCGCTGATGAAGCGGCTGGAGCGCTACGAGGCGGTGGCCATGTTCGAGTCGCCCATCCCGCAGCACGACGTGCTGGGCAACCGGCAGATCCGGGCGGCGGTGAACCGCCCCATCGCCATGCACTTCGGCTCGCCGCCGTACCTGACCAACCTCCGCGAAGGGGTGTGCGACGGATACGTCATCTGCGCGGGCCGTTCCCAGGTCGTTCGCCAGGGCCTGCTCAGCGCCGAAGCGCAACTGCCCTTCTGGCTGCAACTGGTGGGCAACGGTCTGACCACGACATGGGCCGCCCACCTGGGGGCCGTGCTCTCCCATGCGACGTGGCCGGCCATCACCTGTCTGAACCTCTACAGCCACCAACTGCTGCGGCGTCCCATCGAGGTCATCGGCGGGTACCATCGCGTCCCGGACGGCCCGGGTCTGGGCGTGGAGGTGGACGAGGAGGCGGTGGCGCGGTACCGCGTGCCGGAAGAGCGTCTGGCCGAGTGCCGAAGCCGGGGGGTGCTGTACGAGCACCCGGCACCGCGTCTGATCAACACCATCGTGTACCCGGACGGCAGTTGCGTGCATCTGGGACCCATGAGCCAGGGATACGGCTACTTCGGCGCGGGCCACGCACCGGCCTATGTGCCGGGCGTGCGTCTGGAGCCGTGGGCGGACGATGGTTCGCGGGAGTGGCGGGAGCTGTTCGAACAGGTCCAGCGCACCCCGGTGCGGGCGCGCTGGCAGGGCCGCTGACGCCTGCCGGAGGCATGCCTCCCGGAGGAGGGCAGCCGGACGGCTCTCCGGCACCGCAGTCCGGCGGGGGCGCGCGCGCCCGCGCCGTGCCGTCCCCGCAGGTTCGCTCGCTGCCATCGGCGGCAGTGAAAGCGGGGCGCGGCCCCGTCCGCGTTGGGGGTAGTCGCGCGACAGGAGGGGCAGTCCATGCTCGACGAGCTCTACGATCGGCGCTTCTACGGGCTGAATTTCACCTACACCGAGTTCAACGGCATGCCCTACCAGCGGCTGGGCAGCAGTGGCCTGCGCGTGGCGCGCGTGGGGCTGGGCACCTGGAAGTTCGGCTATCCCGAGCGCCAGGACGGCTCTCGGGTCGGCCGCGACGCGGCCTTCCGGATCCTCGATCGCGCGCTGGAACTCGGGGTCACGTTCTGGGACACGGCCAACCGGTACAACGAATCCTCGGGGAACTCCGAGCGCGTCCTGGGCGAGTGGTTCCGGCAGCATCCCGGCGAGCGGCGGAACATCGTGCTGGCCACGAAGCTCGGAGGCGCGATGGACGGCATCACGCCGAATCACTGCGGCCTGTCGCGCGCCAACGTCCTCGACAGCGTGTATGCCAGCCTCGACCGGCTCCAGATCGAGCGCATCGACCTGCTGCAGTTCCATCGGATCGATCCGGAGGTGCCGGTGGACGAGTCGCTCGAGGCGGTCGCGGACCTGCGCCGCCAGGATCTGGTGCGCTACTTCGGCCTGTCGAACGCCACCGTGGCCGACCTGGAGGCCTACGGTCGGCACGCGCATCTGGCCCGCGTGTGCTCGGTCCAGAACAGCTTCAACCCGTTGACGGGCGCACGGCCCGGTCAAGAGGACGTGCTCGCCTACTGCGCCAGCCACGGCATCGCTCTGATTCCCTACAGCCCGCTGCTGCGCGGCCTGCTCACCAACCGCTATCTGCCCGGCAGGCAGGTGGGTCCGGGCGACCGGCTCGTCGACGAAGGCGAGCTCGAGCGACTGCTGCAGGGCGATGTGCGCGAGCGTCTGGAGAAGCTGGCCACGATCGCGGCCAGGCTGGGAGCCACGGTCGCCCAGGTCAGCCTGGCCTACTTGCTGCACCTGCCCGGCATGGGCCCGTTGATCCCGTCCGCCTCGAACGTGGCCCAGCTCGAGGAGAACGCCGGGGCGGTCCGGCTCCAGCTCGAGGCGAGCGTGCTTGGCGATCTTCGGCAGGTTTTCCTGGGAACTAATTCCGAGGCAAAAAGATGAAGATCACGCAGGTCGAGTGCTTCCGGACTGCCGTGCCGCACGTGCCGGCGATCCAGCAGAGCCGGCCCAGCGACTATCGCGAGCGGCCGATTCCCATCATCCGGGTGCACACGGACGCGGGCATCGTCGGGATCGGCGAAGGGGGACGCGGGGAGGAGCTCGACGGACTGGCGGCCGCCTGGGTGGGCAAGGACCCGCTGGCGCAGAAGCTGACGACGATGACCGGCGCCATGGCGATGGCCTTGTTCGACATCGCCGGCAAGGCGCTGGGGGTGCCCGCTCACCGGCTCATGGGCAGCCAGCACTGGGACAAGGTGCCCGTGGGCTTCTGGTCGCCGCCGCTGGAGCCGAGGCAGTTCGCGGCCATGGCCGAGGAGGGCGCGCGGCGCGGCTTCAAGACCCACAAGCTGAAGGCCCGGCCCTGGAACATCGTCGAGACCGTCGAGCTGATGACCCGGGCGGCCGGGCCGGACTACGGCATCATCGTGGACCCCAACTTCACGTTCGGCGATCTGGCCACCAGCCTGCGTCTGGCCGCGCGTCTGGAAGCCTACAACGTGCAGGCGTTCGAGGACCCCTTTCCCTATCTGCCGGGCTGGCACCAGTACCGCGATTTCCGCCGGCACACGCGCATCCCGCTGGCGCCGCACCTGTACGACTCGCGGCAGATCCTCGGCGCCATCCGCGCCGAGGCCGCCGACATGTTCAACACGGGCGGCAGCGTGGAGACCACGCTCGTCAACGCCGGCATGGCCGAGGCCGCCGGCATGCCGGTATGGCTGCAGGTCGTGGGACTGGGTCTGGGCGTGTCGGGGGCATACGGCACGCACGTCCACGCGGTGGTCCGCAACGCCACGATCCCGTCGGACTGCCTGCACTTCACCCGCGAGAACGACCTGATCGGCGGCGCCCTGGCCCCGCAGGATGGTCTGGTGACCGTGCCCACGGGGCCCGGTCTAGGCGTGGAGCTGGACATGGACGCGGTGGCGCACTACCGGGTCGGCTGAGCCCGCCAGGTGGACCGCCGGCCGGCGCGACTCCCGGCCCACTGGCGGCAGCGCTCACGGGCAGTGCCAGTCACGGACAGTGGGAGCCGAACTCCCGGTAGTGCCGCACCGGCAGGGCGTGGTACCGGCGCACGACCGTCTCCAGCCGATCGCAGGCCAGCGCGAAGAGGCGGCGGCCCTTGTCGGCCGTGGCGGCCAGGGCGTCTCCCATGATGCCCGTGTTGGCCAGGGTGTCGCGCCGCCGCTCGGCGAACTCGGCGAACGGCAGCTCGGGCCAGAAGGGGCGCGCGCCGGTGTCGTCGCGCGCTGCCCGCGCCCAGTCGACCAGGTGGGGCCGCAGGTAGAGCTGGACCGAGGTCTCCCACTCGCCGCCGTGGCCCACGTCCGTGTCCGTGCTCGCCCACGCGCGCAGCTCGGCGTCGACCATGTCCCACCAGTTGAAGTGCAGCGAGAAGATGTCTTCCTCGGCCAGCTCCCAGCACACGCTGCGGCTGGGCCCGAAGTTGCCGCCGTGGCCGTTCAGACAGACGATGCGCTGGAAGCCATTGGCGTGGATGCTGCGGAGCACGTCCGCCAGCAGCATCTGCAGGGTCTGCGCCCGGACGCTGAGGGTCCCGGGAAACCCCATGTTGTAGTGGGACAGGCCCGACCAGATCGGCGGGGCGACGATCACCGGGAAATCGTCGATCCGCCGTGCGACTTCGCTGGCCATGAAGAACGGGGCCGAGATGTCCACGTCCATGGGGCAGTGGGGCCCGTGCTGCTCGATCGAGCCGAGCGGCACGATCACCACCGGGTCCCGTTCCAGGGCGGCCACGAACTCGTGCCGCCACATCTCCTGCCAGAAGATCTTCTTGCCGGACCCGGTGTAGGATCTCGAGTACATGATCGCCCTCCTCGTCGCCGCGCCGTCCTGCCGTGCTTGGGGGTGCCGGCGGAGCGCCGCAGATGCCCGCTGTGCAGGCCCGCGAGCGCCCTGGCATGCCAACGATAGCCGGCGGGCGGTGCGCCGGCAACCGGCTGCCTCTGCCCGGGCTTGACTCCTGTAGCGTGCGGCGGCGGGCCGGGCGTTTTCCGGGTTGACACTCCGGCGCCGGCGGCCTAGGTTGGCGCACCGCCTGGGTCGATTCCCCACGAGGCGGCTCCGGTGGCCGCGGTCCAGCCTTCCTGTCCGGCAGCCTCCCACCGGCCCGCACGGCGCCCGCGTCAGTCTGCCTGCTGCAGGATGCGGTGACCAGCGGCTCGGTAGCTCCTCCCGGGTGGGCCCGTAGCTCAGGCGGTAGAGCAGCGGACTTTTAATCCGTTGGTCGCGGGTTCGATTCCCGCCGGGCTCACCACTCTCGATACCCCGCAGCGACACGAAGGACGGAGGGGCCGGAAGTCATGGACAGGAACCGGCTGGGCACACTGAGGGATTTTCACCGGGATGGCTTGCTGAACGACACGCTGCCATTCTGGATGAACCACACCATCGACCGGGAGTACGGCGGCTTCCTCAACTACCTGGACGCCGACGGCAGCGTCTATCACACGGACAAGCCCGTGTGGGTCCTCGGCCGCTTCACGTGGCTGACGGCCCTGCTCTACAACGAGGTAGAGCGGCGCCCGGAGTGGCTGGAGACCGCACGGCACGGGATCGAGTTCCTGGAGAAGCACGCCTTCGACAGCGACGGGCGGATGTTCTACGAGCTGACGCGCGACGGCCGCCCGCTGCGCCAGCGACGCTATCTCTTCTCGGAGACCTTCGGAGTCATCGCCTTCGCCGAATACGCGCGCGCCACGGGCGACGCGGCGCGGCTGCAGCGCGCGCGGGACACCTATCGGCTGATCCTGCACTACCAGCGCACGCCAGGCCTGCTGCCGCCGAAGATCATCCCCGAGACGCGGCGCATGAAGGCGCACGCCATGCCGATGATTCTCGTCGCCACCTCCCAGCAGATCCGCAAGGCGGATCCCGAGCCGCTGTACGACCAGGTCATCACGGAGAGCATCCGCGAGATTCTCGCGCACTTCGTGCACGCGGACAGGAAGGCGCTGCTCGAGACCGTGGGGCCGAACGGCGAGTTCCTGGACACGCCCGACGGACGGTGCATCAACCCGGGCCATGCCATCGAGAGCGCGTGGTTCATCATGGAGGAGGGCCGCCGCCGCGGCGACCGGGCCATGATCGAGGCAGCCTGCCGCGTGCTCGACTGGTCGCTGGCCTGGGGCTGGGACGCCGAGTACGGCGGTATCCGCTACTTCGCGGACGTGGCCGGCAAGCCGTGCGTCCAGTACGAGCACGACATGAAGCTCTGGTGGCCGCACTGCGAGGCGCTCTACGCCACGCTGCTCGCCCACCATCTGACCGGCCGGCAGGAATACGCGGAGTGGTACGAGAGAGTGCACGAGTATGCCTTTGCGCACTTTCCGGACCGGCAGCACGGCGAGTGGTTCAAGTACCTGCACCGCGACGGCACGGTCTCGCACACGCTCAAGGGCAACGCCTGGGCCGGGCCGTTCCACCTCCCGCGCATGCAGCTCTATTGCTGGAAGCTGCTGGAGGAGATGCTCGCATGACGGCGCGGGCGGGCCGGCTGCAGCAGCGGGCATTCGCCAACGACTTCTTGCGCGTCAGCATCGCCACTCCCACGCCCGACAAGCACTTCGTCGCGTCGATCGAGCTCAGAACCGCCGGCGGCTGGGAGACGCTCCTGCGCGGGATCGAGGGCCGGGAGTTCTCGGCGTCGTTCGGCAACGCGAATGCGTCCACCTGTTGCGCGGCGCCCCTGCCCTCGGGGGGCTGGCGGATCGAGATGTCCTGTCTGGGCGCGACGTGGGAGGCTCGCGAGACGATCGCCCTGCTGCCCGCTCAGCCCTGGCTGCGCCGGGAGCAGACGTGGCGCATCCTCGCCGGTTGCGAGGGCGCCATTCACCCCGGCTGGCAGTTGCCCGCGACGTCCGGCCTGCGCTACACCTTCCCGCTGTTCGCCCACGAGCGGCCGCTGGCCGGGTTGCCGGCCATGCGCGCCGACGTGGCCTGGGCCTTGCCCTTTCCGTTTCACGTCTGGCATGCCGGCGACTGGGTGGCGCTCTATGGCGTGGATCGCAGCCGTTCGGGGGGCACGCTGGACTTCCAGCCGGCGCCGGAGGCGGGCGGGACCGCTCTGGACGGGTCCGCTCTGGACGGGGTCGCTCTGCGCGTGTATGTGCCCGACACGACAGCGCAGATACCGGACTTGTCGGAGCAGTTCTACAAGTACCCTCTGCCACCGAAGACGGCCCGCTTCGAGCGCGGCACCGAGATCGTCCTGTCGGAGGTCATCGGCGCCCGCGTGCTGGAAGCCGGCCAGGAGCCCCTGCTGGAAGCCGAGCGCCTGGCCGCCGATGTGCTCCTCGCGCCGCGCGCCATGCCGGACCTGCAGCGCGTGGCAGCCGGCATCGCCGCTTTCTACCCGCGCTGCGAGCTGTGGGAGCCGGATGCGCTGGGCGAGGGGCGCGGTTGGTTCCTCAACATGTGGACCTACACCCATGGCGGCACGCCGCAGCGCACCGGGCCGGGCGGCGGCTACTTCGACCTGGGCTGGGGCGAGGGCATCGCGGCCGAGACGTTCGTGGGCCTGACGCGGCACTGGCGGCGCACGGGCCGGGCCGACTTGCTGGGTTACGTCGACGAGATGACCCGCAGCCTGGGGCTGTTCCAGTGCGGCGCGGGGCCGGACGCGCCATTCTTCGACCGTTCGGATGGGCGCCGTTTCGGCGATTTCGGCCTGCAGCGGCGCTTCTGGACGCACTCGCTGGGCCACCTCGGCAGCCAGTTGCTGCGATGCTACCTGGAGAACCCGGGCTACCCCAACGCGGAGGCGCGCCAGGAATGGGGACGCGTGGCCGCGTCCATCGCCCGCTACTGCGCCAGGCAGCAGACCGCCGACGGCGATCTGCCGGATCTCGTGGATGACGCCGGCCGCGCCATCGTCACCGGCAAGCGGCGCATTGCCGCGCGCGTGGTGGTGGCCGGCCTGTGGTCGCTGACGAGCCGGGTGACGGGCGACGCAGCCTGGCTGGAGCGCGCCGTGCGACTGGCGCGCGCGGTCCAGCCGGAGATCGACGCCTACGCGTTCTACAACCAGATGATCGACGCGCTGTCGGCGCCGATCGACCTGCTGGACGGCGAGGCCGCGTACTACGCGCTGGAGGGGCTGGTGCCGCTGTACGAGGCGACGGGCGCGCCATGGATGCTGGCGCTGTGCCAGAAGGCCGTCGCCTTCGGCCTGTGCTGGACCTACTTCTACGATCTGCCGAGCGCCTACCGTGGGGTGGCGCGCGGCGGTCAGGCGTGTCGCATGCCGGACTTCCCGTTGATCTACCCGATCGGGCCGGCCAAGGCCGTGGAGCCGTTGTTGCGGCTTGCCCGCGTCACGGGGGACGCCTTGTACGCGCGCATGGCCGGGGAGATGGTGGGCTTCATCGGCCAGTACCAGATCGACCAGCCGGACCGGCCCTGGCACGGCGGCATGGTCCACGCCTTCGACCAGCACAGCGGCCGCTTCTGGGGGCCGGACAAGTGCGGCCAGGTCGATACCGGCATGGCCACCGGCAACAGCCTGGCCGCCATCGAGTGCTGGCTGGACAGCGACAGGGGGCTGCGCGCGTGAGCGTCGCCTGCAGACTTCGTGCCCTTCGCTCCGCGCCCGTTCGCCTCTTCGCGCGCGGCGCTCGCCCGACGCCTGGTCGGGGCTTGCGCTGCGGGCAATTTGCTTGACCAGCCGCAGCCGCCCCCACTATCATAGGCCGCGCCGACCACTCGGGCCGCACTCGTGGGCGGGCGGTCCGTAGTGCGTCGCGAGAGCCACCCAACCCGTCCGCTGCCCGGCGAACCGCTATGGGGGAGACACCCGAGGACCTCGCTGCGCGGGAGCGATCCTTCGCGGAGTTCTTCAGCGCCGCGACCGGCGGCCTCGCGCCGTATCGCTGGCAGCTCCGCGTGGCCGTGGATGGTCTGCCCGATGTGCTCTCCGTGCCTACTGGCCTCGGGAAGACGGAGACCGCGCTGGCCTGGGCGTGGCGCCTTCTGGTCGACAAGCAGCCCGAGCCGCTGCACCTCGTGTTGTGCCTGCCGATGCGCAGCCTCGTCACCCAGACCGTGCAGCGCTTGCACGGCTACTTCGACAACCTCAGGGCGAAGAGGCCGGAGGTCGATGTCGGCGTCCATCAGCTCATGGGCGGCGCCATCGAGGACGAATGGGTGCGTCAGCCCGACAAACCCTGGGTGCTGGTCGGTACGCAGGACCAGCTCTTGTCGCGCGCCCTCAACCGCGGCTATGCCATGAGCTGCTTCGCGTGGCCCGTCCACTTCGGGCTCCTCAACAACGACTGCCGGTGGCTCATCGACGAGGTCCAGCTCATGGGGCCGGGGTTGTGGACCACCGCGCAGCTCGACTGGATGCGCCGGAAGCGCTTCCCGGCACTGAAGCCGTGCCCCACAACGTGGATGAGCGCGACCGTCGGCACCTCCTTCCTTCACACCGCCGATCGCGAGCGAGAAGGCCTGGCCGAACCGCCGCCGGCGCAGTTGGCCTTCGACGCCGCACTCGCGACTGCGCTCGCCACGGACGAGAAGCTCGAGTGGTGGCGTGCAGCAACGCGCCCCGTGGGGTGGTGGCAGCCGCGGGCGGCTGCGGAGATCGCCGCCGCGAAGAAGCGCGGTGCCGCGCCGTCGGCCGCGGTCACGGCCGCACCCATCGCCGCGGCCGTGGTGGCAGAGCACGTGGCGGCCACGCTCTCGCTGGTCATCTGCAACACCGTGGAAACGGCGCGTGCGGTCTTCCGGGCGCTGCCGGCCGGCAACAAGGTTCTTCTCACCTCGCGCTTCCGTCGCGTCGATCGCGCGCGCCATGAACGACGGCTCCTGGAGTTCGACGCCAAGCGCAAGGCGGGCGCGCTGCCGCAGGACCATCCTGGTCTCATCTGCGTAAGTACCCAGGTGATCGAGGCGGGGATGGACATCTCGGCCCACCGTCTGTGGACGGAGCTGGCACCGTGGCCGTCGCTGCTCCAGCGTCTCGGTCGGTTGAACCGAAGAGGGGACGATAGAGGAGCGCAGGCGCGGGTCTGGGAGTCTCCCGCGGACGACCGGAAGAAGAAGGCGGACCGGAGCGGTCCGTACGCGGGCGCAGACCTGGAGCGGGCCAGGAGGCTGCTGACGGCGTTCGTTCCCCTCGCGCAGGAGAAGCCATTCGCGGCGGCGCTCGCGGAGCTGAACGCGCGGTATGCCGACGAAGTCAGGCAGGCCCTGCAGCCCGAGCTGAGCCCGCTGCCCCGCGCCCTCGAGGTGTACGGCCTCTTCGCGACGGAGCGCGACGTCCACGGCGGATTCACGGACGTCAGTGCCTTCGTGCGCGGCACGGATCCTGAACTGGACGTGACAGTGTTCTGGCGTGACTGGGATCGCGACCGCCCGCCATCCGGCGAACAACTCGACGGCCCGCCGCCGGAGCCGGCGCAGGAAGGATGCCCCGTCTCTTTCGTGCGGGTCCAGGAGATGCTGCAGAAAGGCAGACGTCGCGCATGGCAGTGGGACGAGGAGGGCGACCGCTGGGAGCCCGTGCGCCCGCAGGAAGTCCGCCCCGGCATGCTGCTGATGCTGAAGCGCGACGCCGGCGGCTACGACGCGAACGAAGGCTGGACGGGTGACGAGTCCGACGTGCTAGCCGAGGTGCCGCGCGCCGGTCGCGGCACGACGCTGCACGACGATGCCCGGAGCGAGGTCGGCTACTGGGCGACGCTCGCAGACCACCTGCAGGATGCGCGCGAAGAGGCCGAGAAGCTGGGCGACGCGCTGGGCCTGACCGGCGCCATACGGCAGGCCGTGGTGGAAGCCGCGGGGCTTCACGATCTCGGCAAGGCGCATCCGCAGTGGCAGGGTCAATTGCCGGACCGCTCCGGCATGCCGCAGGCGCTGCTGGCCAAGTGTCCACGCATCCTCGCGGTCGACGTGAAGGGCGATGGCGGCGCTGCGCGCGCCGCCATCGCCCTTCACGTCGACCGCGAGGATGCGTGGACACTTGGCCAGCAGCGCCTGCGG
>Ga0116202_10001415_pt1 | contig 14025 bp, 13 predicted proteins | sample LakKivw325mmetaG_FD_94479 | JGI IMG/M metagenome (GOLD analysis project Ga0116202, IMG submission 94479) | Anoxic lake water microbial communities from Lake Kivu, Rwanda to study Microbial Dark Matter (Phase II) - Lake Kivu water 325m metaG | ecosystem: Environmental > Aquatic > Freshwater >...
ACGTTGCGCGCCCATATCAGTTAGACGCGCAAAGGACCCGTACGTTCTAGGGTATTCGAGTTCTCCGACAGGCTCCTAGAAGCTAGAGGCTAGAGCACAGAGCGAAGGCGGAAGTCAAAAGGCAAAAGCCAAAAGTCAGAACGGGGGAATAGGACGAAGCGAGAGGCGAGAAGCTAGAGGCGAGAGGGCAGAACGAGGACAAGGCGGAAGGGAGGAAGCGAGGAGGGAGGAAACGCGGAAGGGAGGAAGTCTGAGCGGCAAGTCAAAGGTCAAAAGGCAGAAGGCAAAAGTCAAAACGGGGGAATAGGACGAAGCGAGAGGCGAGAAGCTAGAGGCGAGAGGGCAGAACGAAGGAGGAAGTCAAAAGCCAAGAGCCAAAAGCCAAAAGGCAAAACCGCGGAGACGGACGAAGCTAGAGGGCAGAGCGAAGGCAGAAGGCAAAGGCCAAAAGGCAAAACGGCGGAGAGGACAAGGGATCGGAGTTGCCTATTTGGCTTCGGGTTCGACTTTGGCGAGGTGGGTGGTGGCGGTGAGGCGGGCGAGGCGGCGGATAGGCAGGCAACACTCTAGGTTCCAGATTGTAGATTTGAGATTGGCGCGGCGTAGGGACGGCGCGTCTAGGTCGCGTTTACAAGTTGCGAGAGCGGCACGACCGTGACGTTGTCCGCAAGCGGGTAGCGTTTCGCGCCAGGGTACGCGATGAGGAGTTCGTCGAGCATGAGGTCGGCAAGGGCGATTCGCATTGAGAGCGTGAGCCGGGGCGCGTCCACGCGTTTGCACTCCACCCCGATGCGGCGGCCGCGTTTGAGCAGCAGCAGGTCGAGTTCGGCGCCCTGGTGCGTTGCCCAGTAGTACGCCTCGTCGGGCCGGAGTGCTTTGATGACTTCCTCGACCGCGTAGCCCTCCCAGGAGGCGCCGACCTTGGGGTGAAGCTCCAGTTCGCGCCGGCTGCCGATGCCAAGCAGGGCGTGCAGCAGCCCGCTGTCCCGCACGTAGACCTTGGGGGCTTTGACCTGCCGTTTGCCGAGGTTCTCGAACCAGGGCGGTAGTCGCCGCACCATGAAGACGCCGGTCAGCAGGTCGATGTAGCGCCGGACCGTTGATTCGCCGACAGCGAGGGCACGGGCCAGTTCCGCACCGTTCCAGGTCTGGCCGTGGTAGTGAGCAAGCATGGTCCAGAAGCGCCGCAGCGAGACCGCGGGGATCGTCAGACCCAGTTGCGGAATGTCTCGTTCCAGGAACGTCTGGATGAACTGCCGCCGCCAGCTCAGCGAATCCATCTCGCTTCGGGCCGTGTACGCGAGCGGAAAGCCGCCGCGCAGCCAATGGCGGGCCTGGGCTGCCGCGCCGAGGTCGGCCAGCCGGAAGCCCTCAAGCAGGACGGTTTCCAGACGGCCGGCCAGGGTTTCAGAGGAGTGACGAAGCAGAGCCGGGGATGCGCTGCCGAGAATCAGGAAGCGGGCCGGAAGGGGTTTGCGGTCCGCCAGCACGCGAAGCAGCGGGAACAGCTCCGGCCGGCGCTGGATTTCATCAATCACCACGAGACCTTTGAGCGGGCGTAAGGCAGTATCCGGTTCGGCGAGCCGGGCCATGCTGGCCGGCTCCTCCAGGTCAAAGTAGTTGAGTGACCGGGCGGGCACGAACTGCCGTGCCAGCGTCGTCTTGCCGCACTGCCGCGGGCCCAGCAGGGCCACGACCCGGCTGCGCCTCAGCGCCGACCGTACCTGGGCGACATCGATCCTGCGATTGACCACAGAGAATCATAACCATGAAAATCCACCAGTCAATGGCGGATTTTCATGGCAATTGTGAGCGGCCGTCAGGCGGGCTTCGGCTCGGGCTCGACTTTGGCGAGGTAGGTGGTGGCGGTGAGGCGGGCGAGGCGGCGGACACGGGCGATATAGTTCTGGCGTTCAGATACGCTGATTGCACCGCGGGCTTCGAGCAGGTTGAAGAAGTGCGAGCATTTAATGACGTGGTCGTAGCCGGGGTAGACGAGGCCGAGCTTGAGGAGCCGCTGGGCTTCTGACTCGAACTTGTCGAACATCTCGCGGTAGAGGTTCACGTCCGCTTCCTCGAAGTTGAATTTGGAGAACTCTTCTTCGTTTTGGCGGTAGACGTCGCCCCAGGTCAGGCTGTCATTCCACTTCACGTCGAAGATAGAATCAACGTTCTGCACGAACATGGCGATGCGCTCAAGACCGTAGGTGAGTTCGACCGGGATGAGCTTGAGGTCAATCGAGCCGCACTGCTGGAAGTAGGTGAACTGGCTGATTTCGATGCCGTTGAGCTCGACCTGCCAGCCGAGTCCCCACGCGCCAAGGGTCGGCGATTCCCAGTCATCTTCGGTGAAGCGGATGTCGTTCTTCTTCAGGTCGATGCCGATGGCCTCAAGGCTCTTCAGGTACTGGTCCTGGATGTCGGCAGGCGCGGGTTTGAGCACGGCCTGTAGCTGCCAGAACTGCTGGACCCGGAGCGGGTTCTGGGCGTAGCGCCCGTCGCGCGGCCGCTTGGAGGGCTCGATGTAGACAACGTTCCACGGCCTGGAGTCGAGCACGCGGATGAAGGTCGCGGGGTTGAAGGTGCCGGCGCCGACTTCGGAGTTGTAGGGAGAGAGGACCGCGCAACCGCGGTCAGCCCAGTAGGACTGGAGCTTGAGGATGATGTCTTGGAAAGTCATCTTGAGGAGACGGATAGTTCAGAGTTCAGAGACCAGAAATCAGAATTCAGAGAGGTCGGGCATTCTGCACTTTGATATCTGCATTCTGACTTGTGAACTCTCCAAGTCATCTTGAGGAGACGGATAGTTCAGAGTTCAGAGACCAGAAATCAGAATTCAGAATTGCAGACCGGAAGTGAGTGACCACGGATGAACACGGATGCACACATATGTACCTTTGCATCTTAGAGACCTAGTTCGGCGGCGATGGCCTGCATGGCGGCGACGCAGATGGTGGTGAAGTCTTCGAGGGAGAGGCCGAGTTCGGAGCAGGTGGCAATCTGTTCGCGGTTCGCGCCGGCCGCGAATTTCTTTTCTTTGTAGCGGCGCAGGACGAAGTCGGTGTTCACGCTCGCGAGTTTCTTCGTGGGGTGCATGAGCGCAGCCGCGACAATCAGGCCGGTAATCGGGTCAGCCGCATAGAGCGCGCGGTCGAGCTTCGACTGGATGGGCACGGCGCAGACGTGGGCCTTCACCGCCTGGATGATGTCCGGTTCCACGCCCTTCTGCGTGAGTATCTCGGCGCCGACGTGGCCGTGCTTGGACGTGTCGTCCTTGGTCTGGTCGTAGTCGACGTCGTGCAGCAGGCCGGCCAGCCCCCACTTTTCCTCATCCTCGCCGAGCTTACGGGCAAGCCCGCGCAGGCACGCCTCGGTGGCGAGCATGTGCTTCAAGAGGTTCCGGTTCGTGACCATCGCGGTCACCAGTTCATACGCTTCAGTTCGGGTCATATTGCTCCTGCGGAATTATAGGGAGGAGAGGCGGCAAGTCAAAGAGGGATGAAACAGGAAAGGAGGAAGTGGGAAAGGAGGAGGGATGAAACGCGGAAGGGATGAAGCAGGAAGGGACGAAGGATGAAACAGGAAAGGAGGAAGCGAGAAAGGAGGAGGGATGGAACGGGAAAGGATGAAGGAGGAAGGAGGAAAGAGGAAGGAGGGAAGAGGAAAGAGGAAAGAGGAAAGAGGAAGGGGGCTAGGAAAGCGAGCGAGGAGAGCGGACGCGCTGTTTGACCTTGCGCGCGCAGGCAACGAGGATGGACATGAGTTCGCCGGCTTCTGTCAGCAGGTCGCCAAGGCGTTCGGGTTTGACGGCGCCGGAGTCTCGCAGAAGTTCCAGCCAGTACACGGTTTCGTCGAGTTCCTGGATGCCGCATTCAACCTTGCTGACGAACTCGGCGTCAGAGCGGCTGCGGCGGGCCTCACGCCAGTGTGCCCCGACCGAAGTCCCGGACCTGATGACCTGCCGGCCGATTGTCCTTGCAGTCAGTGTAGCAGGCAGCCGGTTACAGAGCTTGATGACTCGTAGCGCGAACTCCCTTGTTCGCTCTCCCAGGTCCCGAGGCGTGTCGCCAGGGTTTCCGGTCTGGCTTTCCGTCTTCATCCCTCAGCCCTCATCCTTTCGTCCGTCCTTCCGCCTTCATCCCTTCCTGATTCAGTCTTTCGAACGCCTTCTGAAGGCGTTCGATCTCTTCGTGGTGGGTCATGTCGAGGTGGAGCGGGGTGACCGAGATGTGGCCGGAGTAGACGGCCTCGAAGTCGGTGCCTTCGCCGCCTTCGAACGCCATCTCGCCGTCAATGGTCCATGATATGCCGCCGTCGGGCAGCGTGCCTTTGACGGCCATGTCGCGGTAGATGCGGCGGCCGAGGCGCGTGACCTTGATGCCTTTGACTTCGCCGGCGGGGATGTTGACGTTCAGCAGGGTCTTGGGCGGCAGGACCCCGTCGAGCAGGAGCGGCACGAGCGAGCGGAGGAGGCGGATGGCGACATCGCGGTTCTCGCCCGACTTCAGATAGGAGACCGCGACCGATGGCATGCCGAGCATCGTGCCTTCAATCGCAGCCGCGACCGTGCCGGAGTAGAGGACATCGTCGCCAAGGTTGGGGCTGTCGTTGATGCCCGAGAAGACGAGGTCGATTTCCCGCTTCAGGATGCCGTGATGAGACACAAGCATGCAGTCGGTCGGCGTGCCGTGGACTGCGAGCCAGTGCGGACGCAGGCGCCAGACTTTGATGGGCTTGCGCAGGCTGAAGGAGTGGCTGGCCGCAGACTGGTTCACGGCCGGCGCAACGACCCAGACCCGGCCCAGGCCCTTGAGCCCGTCGTGGAGGTCTCTGAGGCCCGGCGCCTCGACGCCGTCGTCGTTAGTCAGGAGGATGAGCGGTTTCGTCCCGGTCTTGGGCACACGTAGGTATACTCAGGGCAGGGGAAGAGTCAAATCAGGCAAGGTAGAGGCAGAGGTAAAGGTAGAGGCCTTGAAGGACAAAGGACTAAGTAGCAAGGACAAAGCAACATGAAAGGGCAGAGTCCGATTTGGGACTTTCCTATTCTCCTACTTGTTTTGTCCTTATGACTTCGTCCTTTCGTTGAGCGGCGTTTGACAGTGCTGGCCGCGTGGCTAGAATGAGCGTCCTGCCGGCGTAGCTCAGTTGGCAGAGCAACGGAATCATAATCCGTTTGTCAGGGGTTCGATTCCCTTCGCCGGCATCTGGAAATGACGAATGTCGAACGTCGAATGACGATTGTGACGCGACTATTGATTCGCGAAGAAGACAACGCGCGGCGGGGCCGATGGCCCCGCTTCTGCTTATTCGGGAGGCAAAATGGGTCTTGAAGAAACCAAGTCGAAGTACGTCTGGATAAACGGGAAGTACGTGCCGTGGGCCGAAGCGAACATCCACATCTGCTCGCACGTGATTCACTATGGCACGGGCGTGTTCGAGGGCATCCGCTGCTACAAGACGCCAAGGGGGCCGGCGATTTTCCGGCAGAAGGAGCACACCGACCGGTTGTTCAACTCGGCTAAGATATATCGGATGGACATCCCGTTCACGAAAGACCAGGTGAACGCGGCGATGGTTGACCTCATCAAGAAGAATGAACTCGAGGAGTGCTACATCCGGCCGATCGTCTACCGCGGCTACAAGGAGCTCGGCGTCAACCCGTTCGGCTGTCCGGTTGACATCGCGCTCATCACGTGGTACTGGGGCAAGTACCTCGGGCCGGAAGCGCTGGACTGCGGGGTTGACGTGATGGTCTCGTCGTGGAGCCGGATGGCGCCGAACACGTTCCCGGCGATGTCGAAGACCTGCGCCAACTACATGAACTCGCAGCTCATCAAGATGGAAGCCATCAAGTACGGGTTCGTGGAGGGCATCGCGCTCGACGTCAACGGCTTCCTGTCCGAAGGTTCGGGCGAGAACCTGTTCATCGTCAAGGACGGCGTCATCAATACGCCGCCGCTGCACGCGACCATCCTGCCCGGCATCACCCGCGCGACCGTCATCACTCTCGCCCGCGAGCTGGGCTACACCGTCAACGAGACGATGATGCTGCGTGAGTTCCTCTACATCGCCGACGAGGTCTTCTTCACCGGTAGCGCGGCCGAGGTTACGCCCATCCGTTCAGTCGACAAGATAACCATCGGCGCGGGCAAGTGCGGGCCGGTCACGAAGAAGCTGCAGCAGGCGTTCTTCGCCGTCATTGACGGCAAAAGCCCGGACAAGCACAACTGGCTGACGCACGTCAGGTAGGGATGAAACGGGAAGGGATGAAAACAGAAGGATGAAGCCGGAAACGGATTGCACTGGTCCTGCGTTGTTCCTCCTTCATCCTTCATCCCTCATCCCTTTGGCATGAGAGTCGCGCTCGGGGCCGACCACCGCGGGTTCGCGCTGAAAGAGGAACTGAAAGCCTGGCTTTTGGCGCGGGGTCACCACGTGATGGACTGCGGACCCGAGAACGCGGACCGGGTTGATTACCCGGACTACGCCTTCAGGGTCGCCGACGCCGTCGCCCGGCGCAAGGCTGAGCGCGGCATCCTCATCTGCTCGACCGGGATCGGGATGTCAATCGCCGCGAATCGGTTCCCGAGGGTGCGGGCGGCGCTATGTTACAGCGTGCGGCTGGCCCGGCTGTCACGTGAGCACAATGACGCCAACGTGCTGTGTCTCGGTGCCGACTTCACCTCCGTCGAGAAGGCGAAGCGGATGGTCGGAGTCTGGCTCAAGACCGATTTCGTCGGCGGCAGGCACGAGCAGCGTCTGGCCAAGATAGGTCGGCGCCGCTGATAGCGTCATTCTCAGAGCGAACGCCCGGCCTGAAGGCCGGGCGTTCAGTTCTTGAGTATCGTCTACTGAGCGGCGCCCCTGGTCAGGGCGATGGTTACCAGGATACTCGCGACCGGGATGCCGACCGCGCTGAGGATGGATATGTAGTCCTGCCACCACTTTATCCCGACGCGCGGCACCATAACGACATCGCCCGGTTCCACGACCGGGTTTGTCCGGGTCGAGATGCGATGGCCCGCGCGCAGCACGTAGCCGGCCCGGGCATTGGCATAGGAGGTCGGGCCGCCGGCCTCGCCGATGTAGTCGCTGGTCCGCAGGTTCGGACTGAACGAGAAGGAACCCGGCTTGACGACTTCGCCCTCAACGTAGACGGACGTGTTGATGGCCGGGACGATGATGATGTCGGTGTTCATCAGCTCGATGTTCAGGGACGAGTCGCGTTCAAAGATAATCCGGCGGAGGTCGATGGGTATCTTCTTGCGCGCGCCCGCGCCGCCCACCACCAGTCGCTCAATGTAGCTCATTGAGAGGTCGGCCCAAGGGGTGATGCCGCCGGCCCGGGAGATCATGTCGAAGACCCGCTCGCCCGGCTTGAGTTCGTAGATGCCCTCGCTGACCCGTTCTTTGTCCGTGGTCAGGGCCGAAGTGCGCAACCGGTACTCACCCCGGCCGAAAACCGCCCCTTTGACCGTCACCAGGCCATCTACCGCCGGAACCTGGATGACGTCACCCGACTCGACGAACGGGTTCGCCAGCAGGTCGCCGCTCGTCTCGAATCGCTCGATGTCAACGACGGACGCGAGTTGGCCGTTGCGGATGACCCGGATGCGGGTCCTGGAACCAAGCGGCGAAAGGCCTCCGGCCCGAGCTATGACCTGCGACACCCGTTCAACCGGTGAAGCGTTGTACGCGCCGGGAAACTGGACCTCGCCGGTCAGGAAGACAATGCCGGAGCGCAGTCCGGTCAGGGTCAATTTGACCGATGCCTGCCGGAAGTAGCGGAGCATCATTGTGCTCATGGTGTCCTGGGCCCGCGCCAGGGTCAGGCCGGAAACCGTGGCGACATCGACCACTTCCAGCCGGGCGCTGCTGACCGGGATGCTGACGTTGATTTTGCCTTCGTAGGTCACCCATGCGTCGTATGAGTAGGTGACGCTGCCCTGGAGTGTGACCAGCAACCGGTCGCCAGGCATCAGCACGTACTTGTCCGAGATAATCGGGCTCTCCACCCCGACAAGGTTGGAGATGGGTGACACGCCAAGGCCGAGCGCGCTGGCCGACGGGGCGTTGGTCGCCGATCCCTCCTGTCCGAGGGCTGCCGGCGCTGTTGCGAGCAGAGCGAGGAGGAGGACCGACAGGGGGCTTTTCACGCGGCCATTCTAGGGAGCAGGCGGCAGACTGTCAAGTCAGGAGCAGGAACCGTCGCCGGCGGCCGCCAGTTGAGCAAGCGCGCTGGCGAGTTTGACCGCGCCGGCGGACAGAGCGGCAACGGCGATGCCGAAGACTGGCACGAGGATGAGTGCGGTCAGGATACCGCCGAGGCTGCCGCCGACCAGGTCGAGGGCGGTCAGGATGCCAGCGGATTGGCGAATGGCGAATGGCGATTGGCGTTTGGCGGCGGCGGACCCCGCAAGGGCGAATTGGCACCCGAGGCAGGCACCGGCGAGGCAGTTGACCAGCAGGAACAAGGAGGCCGGGCCGCCTCGAGTGAGCGGGATTGCCGCGACCGCACAAGCTGACAGCACCAGGTCGGCGGCAAGGAAGCGATAGACGATGGACGAGGGACGAGGGACAAGGGTCGAACGGCTGCCGAGGTGGCCGCCAAGCACGGTGCCGAGCATGAAAGCGGCAACCAGCAGCGCCACGCCGGAAAAGACCGAGCCGTACCTGACCTGCCACGCGAAGAGCAGAAGCGTTGAAGCGGCCGCACCGGAGAACCCCGAGGTCAGTACTGCAAACCCGCGGCTGAAACGGGGTCCGCGTATCCAGGCACCGGCGACGCCCACGAGCAGGAGCAGCACACCGAGCATCAGCAGCAGACGTGCCGACAGGCCGCCGAGCCGCGCATAGAAGGCCCCGAAGGCGGGCGAGACCAGCCGGTTCTCGCGAACCATGTTCAGGAACAGCTCACGCGGGCCGGCCAGGGATGAATGGCGAATGGCGCACTGTCCGACAGGGGCCGCTGCGGCCAATGGCGAATGGCGATTGGCGATTTGAGAGGCAAGGGTCGTTTGGCGGAAGGGGTCGAGCAGGCTTGCGACGTAGCTGGAGTCGAGCAGCCTGGGCGGCTGTGGGAGTCGACTCAGACGTGACAGGATAGACTCGGGCTCAGCGCCGATCTCCCGGTTGGATGCGAGGAAGAGCGGGAAGTCAACCGCCAGCGGCAGGACGTGGTCGAACACGGCGGCAAGGGTCTGCCGCCGGGTCGAGACGACGCGGACGAGGTCCGGCGAGAGTGCGCTCGGGTTACCTGGAGTCGCGGTCGCCATCATCCCGCCGGGCGCGAGACACGACCGGCAGAGGCGGTAGAACTCCTGCGAGAAGAGCCGGCTTGAGCCGAGACTCACGGGCACGGCGTCGGTGAGAATGATGCAGTCGAAGATGTCGCCAGTGGTGCGGAGGAACGTAATGGGGTCAGCAACAACGAGGGAGAAGGGAGGAGGGAGGAGGGAGGAGTCGGGATGAGAAGTAATGAGTGATGAGTGACGAGTGAGGAATGAGGAGTCGGACGCGAGGGCGGCGAGGGACGTGCGGGCGAGGACGGGGTCGAGTTGGACGGCCACGACCTTGATGTCCGGTCGGAAACGGGCAAGCGAGGTCGGTATTAGGAGGTCGGAACCGAGCACAAGGACACGACGGGGCGCAGGATGGCAGAGGACAGGCAGCAGCGAGAGTTCCTCGGTGCGTTCGGTCTGAGTCGGCGGCACGGTCAGTACTGGCAGGCCGTCGTAGAGAATGAGCTGCTGGCCCGCACGCTCAAGCCGGACAATCTTGCCATAAGGCGAGTTGGCAACCGACACGACCCGCTGCCCGCGCCAGGCCGCAGACCATACCAGCTTCTCGAACCGCAGGCCCAGCACGACCAGCGCCAGCGAGGCTATGGCGGCCAGTCCGAGTGCCCACTTCGTCCGTTTTGCGGCTGCTCCCTCCTCTCTCTTCCCTTGCCCGTAGCGCGCCACGATGAGCGGCAGCGTGGATAGAGCCACCACTGTGAGCGACTGGAGCCGGTTGAGCACGAGGAAGCAGGCGACGCCGGCCAGAACGGTGCCGATGCCTTCCCAGACGTAAGCGGAGCCGATGCCCTGCGGCCGGTTTGCTGCGGCGGTCACGAAGAGCGCACCGTGGGTGGCAGCGGGAAGCAGCACGACCGCGAAGGTGGCGAGCATCAGCAACGGAATCGAGAGCGCTTCGCCCGGCAGAACGCCGAGCGCGGGCCGTATCAGCACGGCCGCGGGAACCGCAGCGAGCGACGAGAGAATCGACAGCACAGAAAGTGACGATGGACGATGGACGATGGACGATGGACGAACACGACCCGCAAGCCAGGCCCCGAGGGCTTCGCAGAGAAGCCAGGCGGTGAGCGTGACCCCGGCAGAGAACTCGTTGCCGCCGTACGCGGCCATCAGCTCGCGCAGCAAGACGAGCTGGCTCGTGACTCCAAGGCAGCCGATGGCGACAAGCAGAAACGAAGAACGAAGAACGATGAACGGTGAACGATGCTGGACTGCGGGCATGGCAGCTAATCGTAGGGCGGCGGGAGCAAGAGTCAACGGCGGAAAGGATGAAGGCGGAAGGATGAAGGATGAACGCCCGCTATCCATTCTACCCGTACCTGTCCGTTTCGCGTCTTTTGTGACTTCGTGGCTTTCAATGCCGGGTCTGGGGTTCGTGGCAGGACTTGAGTCGCTTGGGCTTTCTGCTAAGATACCCGCCGTGGGTATCGCCCGGCTCATTGACCACACCCTGCTCAAACCCGATGCGCTGCCGGCTCAGATTGAGCAGTTGTGCGCGGAGGCGGTTGAATGGGGCCTTTGCACCGTCTGCGTGAATTCGTGCTACGTGCCGTTGTGCCGGCGCGCCCTTGAAGGGAGCCGGGTCAAAGTGTGTACCGTGGTCGGATTTCCGCTGGGCGCGATGCTGCGCGAGGCCAAAGCGGCCGAGGCGGCGGCCGCGGTCAACCTCGGGGCCGATGAACTGGACATGGTGATGAACATCGGCTGGCTCAAGGCCGGCGCAGATGAGATGGTCGTTTCCGACATCCGCCGCGTGCTCGACGCGGCGCAGAAGCGGACGGTCAAGGTCATCATCGAGACCTGCCTGCTGACCGACGAGGAGAAAGAGCGAGCGACGCGGCTGGTCGTGGAATCGGGAGCCGCGTTCGTGAAGACCTCGACCGGGTTCTCAGCCGGTGGGGCAACGGTCGAGGATGTGATGCTGCTCGCTCGGGTCGCGGCCGGCCGGATTGGCGTGAAAGCGTCGGGCGGCATCCGCGACTACCCGACCGCGCTCAAGATGATTGAAGCCGGAGCCACCAGGCTTGGCACCAGCTCCGGCGTGACAATAGTACAGCAAGAGAAAGCGACCGGCTCTGATGCTCGATGAGAGCCCGGCCCGGACCGCCCTCGGGCCTGGTCTTTCGTTGGGAATTGGGACTTGGTCATTGGGACTTCGTCCCAAGGAGGAAACATGGCCTACGGCAAGATGAAGGAGTTCCTGCAGACGGAGCTTAAGGGCGTCCGCGAGGCAGGGCTCTACAAAGAGGAAAGGTACATCTACGGACCGCAGGGCGCCGACATCCACGTCGAGTTCCCGACCGGCGCCCCGCAGAAGGAAGTCCTGAACTTCTGCGCGAACAACTACCTTGGGCTTTCGAGCCACCCCGAGACCGTGAAGTCGGCGCACAAGGCGCTTGATGAGTGGGGCTACGGGATGTCGTCGGTGCGGTTCATCTGCGGGACGCAGGACATCCATCGCCAGCTCGAACAGAAGATTGCCGCGTTCCTCGGGCTGGACGACGCGATTCTCTACTCGTCATGCTTCGACGCCAACGGCGGGCTGTTCGAAGCCCTGTTCAAGGAAGAGGACGCCATCCTGACCGATGCGCTCAACCATGCCTCGGTGATTGACGGCATCCGGCTCGCCAAGGCGAAGCGGTACATCGTCAAGCACATGGACATGGAAGACCTGGAGAAACAGCTCTCCAGTCCCGAAGTCAAGGCGGCTCGGTTCCGGGTGTTCGCCACCGACGGCGCGTTCTCGATGGACGGCGACGTCGCCCCGCTCGCGAAAATCTGCGACCTCTGCGAGAAGTACGACTGCCTCGTCATGGTCGACGACTCGCACTCGACCGGGTTCATGGGCAAGCACGGCAAGGGCACGCACGAGCACTGCGGCGTGATGGGCCGCGTTGACATCATCACCAGCACCATGGGCAAAGCGCTCGGCGGCGCGTCCGGCGGGTTCACCGCGTCCCGCAAGGAAATCGTCGAACTCCTCCGCCAGCGCTCGCGGCCGTACCTCTTCTCCAACACCCTGCCGCCGGTGATCGCGGCCTCGGCCACCACCATCATCGACCTCCTGTCGCGCACGACCGAGCGACGCGACAAACTCGAGTGGAACACGATGTACTTCCGCAAGGCGATGACCGACGCCGGGTTCGACATCCGGCCGGGCGTGCATCCCATCGTGCCGATTATGCTCTACAACGCCAAACTGGCCCAGGACTTCGCCCGCGACATGTACGCCGAAGGCATCTACGTCATCGGGTTCTTCTACCCGGTGGTCGGCAAAGGCCTCGCGCGCATCCGGGTTCAGCTCTCGGCCGGACACGAGAAAGAGCACATCGACAAAGCGATTGCCGCCTTCATCAAAATCGGCAAGAAGTACGACATCCTGCACAAGTCCAAGGATGAGATAATCGCCAAGTACGGCCTGTAGACCGAGAGTCACTTCAAGCGGGGCGGCCTCGTGCCGCCCCGCTTTTCGTCGGTCTCCAGCCTTGACCGGACCCTCTTCGACCCCAGAACCGACGTTGAGCCACGAAATCACGAAGGACACGAAACTGATGGGTGCAGGACGACTCTGGCCGTTTCATCCTGCTTCGTGTCTTCGTGGCAGTCAATTTCGGAATCAGGGTTCGACACTTTCGTTGACCCCGTATCGGCTCCGTTCTATACTCATGAGGTATGGTATTCCACGTCGTGATCGACAAGGCCGAGGACGGATGGCTCGTCGTCGAGTGTCCGGCCCTGCCGGGTTGCGTCTCCCAGGGCAAGACCGAAGAAGAAGCCTTGAGAAACATCAAAGAGGCGATCACTGCGTGGCTCTGGGCCGAAGACCAGAAGGCGGCGGCCAGACTGCCCAGCGACTCGCAACGCGCGCCCATCGTCGTGGCCATCTAGCGGCCGATGGCCCGCCTCGCCAACATCCCCGGCACGAGAGCGGTAAAGGCATTTGAGCGGGCCGGATGGAGCAAGCTTGGTCAGGTCGGCAGCCACGTCGTCATGGTGAAACCCGGCGTGCGGGTCAACCTGTCCATTCCCCAGCACACGGAACTCTCGGTCGGTACGCTACGCGCACTCATCCGTTGCAGCGGACTGACCGTTGAGGAGTTCCTGCAGCTGCTCTAGCAAAGGCCTCGCAGCGCCGGTTCTCGCCCCCGCGACAGTCGGGCCTTCGCCTCCGCTGCGTGCTCCCTCAATCTCTATCCCTCTTCGCTGACCTCTGCCTTCGTCTGTCCGGCATTGGAGCGTGTTTCAGACCCGAACCGGACGACCAGCCACGAAGGCACGAAGGAACGGACCGCGTATGCCACACAGTTGACGCAGATGGGCCGGACCCGGACCGAGCGCATCCACAGATTCCACCGATTCCACAGATTCCCGTCCTGACGTTCTGCCTTCTTCCTTCTGGTTTCTGACTTCTGCCTTCGTCTGATCCTCTTTCCTGGCTCCAGCCCCTATCCTTGGCACTGGACCACTAGACCACTGGACCACTCGACCACTATTCGCAGACGCCTGCCGGATTACCGTGCAGATGGCTCACCGGGGAACCCACAGGACAGCCCGGCCCGTCGCTCTGCAGATTGCCCGCTGGACTATCCTCAAGGTGATTCTCCGGGCAGCCTGCTCGAGGGCCGGCCGGACTGCGGTCAGGATGGTCCGCCCGATGGCGGAGAAGGTTCTCCGGTGGATGGCCTGCAAGATGGTCGAGCAGGCAGTTACCCGGACGGCTCTCCGG
>Ga0116202_10001416_pt1 | contig 14019 bp, 10 predicted proteins | sample LakKivw325mmetaG_FD_94479 | JGI IMG/M metagenome (GOLD analysis project Ga0116202, IMG submission 94479) | Anoxic lake water microbial communities from Lake Kivu, Rwanda to study Microbial Dark Matter (Phase II) - Lake Kivu water 325m metaG | ecosystem: Environmental > Aquatic > Freshwater >...
AAGCATCTTCACCCAGGCCGTGCACGCCGGGGAACGTGGCCCACGGCCCGATTTCACTCCCGTCGTCACGCCTATCTACAATTCGGTCGGCTACCTGTACGAGAGCATGGATCAACTGGACGCGGTCTTCGCCGCCGAACGCGAGGGTTACGTCTATCCCCGCTATGGCACGCCCACCAATGCCGCCCTGGAGCGGGCGGTGGCAACCCTGGAAGGCGGCGAGGCGGCCCTGTCCTTCGCTTCAGGTATGGCGGCCATCCACGCCGTCTTGCTGGCCACGGGCCTGGAGGCGGGCCAGGCGGTCGTAGCCGCTCACGATGTCTACGGAGCCAGTTATGCTCTTCTTGCCAACCTCTTCACCTCCCTGGGCATGCGGGTGCGCTTCGTAGACATCGCTGATCTGGCGTCGGTGGAACGCGCCATCGCCGAGGAGAAACCCAGGGCCGTTTTCTGCGAAACCATCTCCAACCCCCTGCTCAAAGTGGCCGACTTGCCGGCCGTGGCCGAGCTGGCTCACGCCCACGGAGCCGAGATGGTCGTGGATAGCACCTTTGCCACCCCCTATCTCGCCCGGCCTCTGGCCCTCGGCGTAGACTACGTTGTCCACAGCTCGACCAAGTACCTGGGCGGCCACGGTGACGTCCTGGGCGGAGTGGTGGTCACCTCTGCCGAGAGGCGGAAGCGCCTGTGGGAGATCATCAAGCTCACCGGCGGCAACCTGGGCCCTCACCAGGCCTGGCTGACCATGCGCGGCCTCAAGACGCTGCCCCTGCGCATGGCTCAGCACTGCCGCAATGCGACGGCGGTGGCCAACTGGCTGACCGAACATCCCAAGGTCGCTAAGGTCAACTACCCCGGCCTGCCAGGCCACCCTCAACACGATGTGGCGACTCGCTTATTCCGAGAAGGTTGTTACGGCGGGATGGTCTCTTTTGAGATAGCTGGCGCCGGCCGGGCCCAGGTTTTCCGATTCATGGAAGCCCTGAAGCTCGTCTTGCCAGCCACCACCATGGGCGACGTCTACAGCCTGGCCCTCTACCCGGCTCACTCCTCCCACCGCGCCCTTTCCCCGCAGGAGCGCGCTGCCATCGGCATCGGCGAGGGGCTGGTGCGGCTGTCGGTGGGCATCGAAGACGTAGAGGACATCATCGCCGATTTGGACCAGGCGTTGGAAAAGATGCCGTGAAACGTCAAACGTCAAACGTGAAAGTCTATGACGTTTGACGCATGACGTTTGACGTGCTTACAGGTTGAGGAGATTACGTTGACCATAGCCATCCAATTCGACAACGTTTCCAAGAAATTCACCCTGCGCCACGAACGGAGGCGTTCTTTTCAAGAGGCGGCGTTGGCTTTCCTGCAGGGCGCCGCCCTGAGCCCGTCGAAGGGTCGAGGCAACTCGCGGGAGGAACTGTGGGCCTTGAAGGACGTCAGTTTCGCCGTGGAGCGCGGCAAGACCCTGGGGATCATCGGGCCGAATGGCTCAGGGAAGAGCACCGTCCTCAAGCTCATCAGTCGCATCCTGGAGCCAACTTCAGGTCGGATAGACGTTGGAGGGCGGGTATCGGCTTTGATCGAGCTGGGAGCTGGCTTCCATCCTGACCTGACGGGGCGTGAGAACGTCTATCTCAACGGGTCTCTTCTTGGTTTCAGCAGGAGGGAGATGGAGGCCAAGTTCAAGAGAATCGTTGAGTTTTCGGAGCTGGAGAAGTTTATTGACGTGCCCATCAAGCACTACTCGTCTGGCATGCACATGCGGTTGGGGTTTGCGGTGGCTATCCACGTTGATCCCGACGTCCTATTGATTGACGAGATATTGGCGGTGGGGGATCAGGCGTTTCAAAACAAGTGCCTGAGCAAGATCGCCGAGCTCAAAAGCCAGGGGGTGACCATCATCTTCGTCTCCCACGACCTGGAGGCAGTGCAGGATCTATGTGACCGGGCCATCTGGCTGGAGGACGGCAATATCCAGCAGGTGGGGCAGGTGGACCGAGTAATTGCCAGCTATTTAGCAGCCGTGGAAGAGCGACTAGAGGCCAAGTTGGATCACCAGAACATAGGTGCGCCTAAAACGCAAAGCGGAATGCTGCGGATATGCGATGTAAAGATGGTGGATGTAGAAGGGAAGCCACGATGGACGCTCCGTTCCGGCGAGCCTGTGCGTATCCGGATCGTGTATGAGAGCACAGAACGGGTGGAGAGACCAGTCTTCAGCATTCTGATCCATCGTTCCGATGGAATATACATTTCCAGCACAAACACCTACAACGTTGATCCTTTTGAAGTTGGCCCCATTGAGGGCCGAGGTGAGCTGGTCGTTACAGTTGACCGACTGGATTTGTACGAAGGTGATTATCTCCTATCCGTGGGGGCTTACGTGGAACCCGACCCACCCTTCTGGGCAACCCCGGCAGATTTCCTGGACAAGCAATACAAGTTCCGGATGCTTTCATCGAGTGGGGCCCATGGCATCCTGGTGCTGCCGGCCAGGTGGGAACACCATCCTGGTGTCCGTAGTGTCAAAAAGGAGGAAACGCCCTGAGATGGAGATGGATCAACTGGAGGGGAGGTTTTACGAGTACATGCACCACCTGGGCCAAGCCGACGAGGATTGGAACAGGGAGGTACTTGAGTTTTACGTGCCCTACTTCGCCCACCGCCACCGCGTACTGGATGTGGGTTGTGGCCAAGGGCAGTTCATCGAGTTGTTGAAAGCGGAGGGTGTGGCTGCAGCGGGCATTGACGTCGACGTGCGCATGGTCGAGGTTTGCCGGGGGAAGGGACTGGACGTTGCCAGAGCGGATCTCTTCAACTACTTGCCTCAGCGAAAGGAGCAGTTCGACGGGATCTTCAGCAGCAATCTGATAGAGCACTTCTCCGCACAGGATGCGATTCAGTTCGTGCGGATGGCCTTTGATGCACTAGTCCCTGGAGGCATCATCCTGATTTCCACCCCAAACCCCGGCAGTCTAATTGTTCATCTGAACGAGTTCTGGCGCGATGCAACCCATGTTCGGCTGTACAGCCGTTCTCTACTGGAGTTTCTGTGCGCCTGGGCTGGGTTCGAGGACGTCCAGTCAGGGGAGAATCCCCGAACGACCTGGACACCCTCGCCGGATCTGCAGGCAGTGCCGGAGTTGCTGGATGGGCTTTCCTCACGAAAGTGGTTCAGTCTGTGGAGTGCGGTAGCGGAGAAGACGAGGGACGCGCACCAGCGGCCTCCTCTGCGGCGACTGATCCTCTCCCTGCGCCGGCGACTGGCACGCTTTCTGGCACAGACAGTCCTGTTTGAGGAGTTTGATGCCGCCGCCGACGCTCTAGCCGAGCTTGAGTCCACCTCCGCTACCCTGCGGCGCGTTGAGCGCGCCCTGTACGAGAGCGGGAGCTGTGCGCTCCTTGCCGCGCGTGAGATCTATGTCAAAGGAATAAAGCCCTCTGTTGGGTCAGAAGAATCACAATGAGAGTTGCTGTTTTCACCCCCTATCTTCCCTATCCGCCTGACACAGGCGGGAAGATCCGAAGCTACTACCTTTTGCGGGCGCTGACGGCGCGCTTCGAGGTAGACCTGTATACGGTCTACTATGGGGAGGGGCCTTCTGAGGAACACGTCAGAGCGCTGCGGGAGCACTGCCGCCGCGTTGTTCTCTTTCGCTTGAGGAAATCCTGGCGTACTCGCGACCTCGTGTGGCGCACGCTGTCTCCCCTTCCTCGCGTAGTGGACCACTTTCACACCTCCCACTCTTTGGAGCAAGCCAGACAGCACCTCGGCAATGGCGGATATGACGTCGTCGTCGCTGATGAGATGTGCATGACACCCTACGCTGAGCTAGCGCCAGACCTGCCTCGTGTTGTCAGTCGGCAGAAGGTTGATCATGTCCACTACCGTGAGATCGCGATGGCGCGGCCGTGGGGTCTAGAGAAAGTACTCGATTTTATAGAAGCGACTAAGCTCCAACGGTACGAGCGAGTAAAGATGCCTCTTTACCAGACTTGCCTGGCCTGTTCTGAGAAAGATGCGCAGCTTATCTGGCGAGATGCACCTAAGGTGCCCATGGTGGTGATACCCAATGGCGTAGACTTGAGCACCTTTGTGCCCTCGCGGCACCCAGAATCACAGTGTACCATGCTGCTTTACGTGGGAGCGATGGACTATTACCCGAACATAGACGCAGTGCAGTTCTTCTTCAGGACCATGTATGAACCTCTCCGCCGGGCGGTGGTCAACCTGCGCGTGCAAGTGGTGGGACACACTCCCCCACCTGAGATTCGACAACTGGCCGAGCTGCCTGGCGTGGAGGTGACCGGCAGTGTCCCCGATGTCCGGCCCTATTATGAGCAGGCTACGGTATTCATTGTTCCTCTGCAACTGGGGGGCGGCACGCGGCTCAAAATCGTCGAGGCAATGGCAGTGGGGCTGCCGGTTGTGTCTACGACAATTGGGGTGGAGGGCTTGGATGTTCGTCCGGGTGAGAATGTTCTGATCGCTGATGACCCGGCTTCCTTCACCGACGCCGTGCTGAGGTTGCTCAAGGACGCGGACCTGCGCGACCGTATTGCGGAGGGTGGTCAGGTTCTTGCCCGCCGCTATGACTGGACGATACTCACGAGACCCTACGTTGACCTGGTCGAGGACGCAGTCAAGCAGTGGAGGCAAACAGACAGGTGAGACGCATCATCCGTATGGTTGCTCTGTATCCTCCCTACATCGTGGGCGGCAACGAAATGCTCACCCGCGACATCGCCGAGGCGCTGCTTGCCCGGGGGTACGAGATTCATGTGCTTACTGCACGAGGGCGTCAACTGGATGGCATCCCTTATATCCACCAGGTCTTCAACTACAGCCTAGACCGCAAAGACGAGATATTCAGAGGGGGGAGGAAGCTTTCGCCGGTAGAACTCTTCCGCCATCATGTGTTCGATCCAGTGACATATCGCAACGTTCGGCACGTAGTGCAGCAGCTTCGACCTGATCTCATCGTAGCCGACAATTTATTCATGGCCTCGGCGGCGCCACTCTTGGCCGTCCGCGACGCGCCCTGCCCGGTTGTGGCTCAGGTGGCGGACAAGTGGCTGCTTTTCATTCTCCTTGATTGGGGACTCGCCATCCAGCCCGGCACGCCACTAACAAGGCTCGTCGTTGATGCCGTTCGGGTGCTCGTCCAACGTCCCATCGCATGGCGCGTGCGGCTTGATGGAATTATCACCGTCTCCAACTTCATCCACGGTCTCTACGTACATGCCGGGTTCCCGCCCGAGGTTATGGAGACGAAGTATCTCGGTATTCATAACGAGGTCTTCTTCCCTGGCCCACCGCATCGGCTGAACGATCCCGTGCGGCTGGTCTTTGTCGGCACGCTCTGGGAAGGCAAGGGTCCCCAGGTTGTCGTCCAGGCGTTGCGAATCCTGGCACAGATGGAGGACATGCCCCGCGTTCATCTCGATGTCTTTGGCGATGGTACTGACCACTTCAAGCGATACCTGCGCAAGGTCATCCACGAGCAGGGTGTAGAGGAGATGGTGACGTTTCACGGGTTCGCCCCATGGGAAAGGCTGGTCCAGGCCATGCACCAGTCCGACATCTTCGTCTTCGCCTCCATCTGGGACGAGCCCTTCGCCATCACGCCGCTTCAGGCATTGGGGTGTGGCCTGCCGGTGGTAGCAACTCGCGCTGGAGGGACGGCGGAAGGGTTCGTAGACGGAGAGACGGCCTTGCTCATTCCGTCTGATGACGCTCGGGCGATGGCTGATGCAATCGCCCGTCTAGTACGCGACGAACCCTTGCGCCAGCGGCTTCGCCGGAACGGTATCCGCGAAGCAGAGGAGCGGTGGAGCTTTGAGGCGTACATGGAAAGGCTGCTGGACTTTTATCAGCGTATCGCCGAGCGTTGGAGACAAGATCGGCCTCATCGCATTTGGGTGTAGGGGAGGGGGTCAATCTGATATGTTTGATAGAGTCAAATCGCTTGTTTACCGCATCCTAAAACACGATTGGAAATCCTCTATTTCCATCAAGGGAGATTCATCCCCTTACGAGAACTTATTACCAGTTTCAAACTACTCGGATGATGAACCCTGGGTGAGATTTGATAACGTCAATATGGAGCGAAGCCTAAGCAGTTACATAGCAGATGACACATACCCAATTCCTTCAACTTCTGACCGTGAAGGCTATCATGGCTCACGACATTATGACTATTGGCTAAGCGGCTTAAAGGATTACTTGTGTATCAAACAGGCTTTGGGGAATCAAAACGTCCATCTGGGAGGTTCATTTAGTATATTTGACTTTGGTTGTGCATCAGGAAGAGTGCTACGGCATTTCTTGTGTCATGAAAAAGGACTCGACTTATGGGGTGCTGACATTAACTTGAGGCATGTGGAATGGATTCGACAATTCTTGGGTCCTTCTTTGAAAGTATTCCAGAATACAGCACTTCCCTCTTTGCCCCTTGAAGACAATGCATTTTCATTGATCTGTGCGTTTTCAGTTTTCACACACATTGATGCGTTTGAGTTAGCCTGGTTGGCAGAACTGAGACGAATATTGAAGAAAGGCGGATTCGCTTACTTAACCATCCACAGTGAGCATACTTGGAAAACGATGGGGCCAACACGAGCCCTTTATCATGACCTCCTTGCGATGAAGGAACATATTCTTGAGTACGAGGTCACATCCGGGTTGTTCGAGAAGCCAATGCCGTCTGAAAGAACTGTGTTTACGTGGAGAACTGCTTCTGCCAATAATGCTATTATATTTCACTCCATTGACTACATTAAGAACGTTTGGGGGAGATTCTTTGAGATTGTAGATATCGTGTTCGAAGGCCATGATTATCAAGATGTAGTCCTCTTGAGAAAAAGATAGACATATTAGGCGACGTCTGCGTAGTGGAGGCGATCCCATGAGGAAATCAGCGATAAGTGACTGCATAAGGATTCTTAAGCACTATGGCGTTGATCCGTCGTGTGGCGAAGCAATAGATGTAGGTGGAACAGAAACTGTATATCTCGACACAGCCTTGGCGCGTAATCCTTTGCTTGAATTAAGCCCAAACTTGACCTTTTTAGATAAGGGCTTCAATGTGGAATTCATTGGGACGAAGGCGAATGAAGTGCTGGATTTTCTCGATTCAAGCTCGATCTCACACCTGCAAGGTGGCTTCGACTTGGTCTATTGCTTTGACACCCTGGAACATGTCTCCAATCCCTTCCTTTTTTGCGAGCATTTGATTTACATTACCAGGCCTGGAGGATATATCTATGTGGCGACAGTATTTGAGTGGTCGTATCATCCGTCTCCCGAGGACTATTTTCGGTTCTCGCCGGCTGGGCTCCGAGAATTATTTCAAAGCCCTCTCAACAGGCTTAGAGACGAGTTCAGTGTGCTTTGGTGTGACTGGGGCTCTGATCGTAAGGGAGTTGCTCTATTAGGACAGCGCTGTCCCACCGGTTTTGCAGTTTGACAGCAGGTGTTCAGTATGCCTGAGATGTCATGGGGTGCACTTCACTATGTGCAGGGGGTCACCCTTCAGCTTACCAGCCAAATCCATCGTGGTAGAGGTGCTAATGGACGCTCCCTTGGTTGGTCCTATTGATGCTCCGAATACCGCAGCGTCTAGGCGAGCGATCTTGGTCCTGGTTTTCATAACCTCAGTACATCACAATGATGAAGCAGAGCGGGCTCCCATGCCCGCGTTTCGGCGGCATGGGAGCCGCCTCTGCTGGTAGATTGTGATCTACTGAACCTACTTGTTCCTTTGGTCAATAGCTAACTGGCCTGCCTTGAGACAGGCCTAGTGGTATTGCGATGACTTCATTATAGGTGAGCAGCCATCATCTTCCGAAGCTCCCGCTCTCCTCAAACACGTTCTTGGCCACGGGAGACCTGGTGAGGGAGTATGGTTCTTGACATTCTTGCTTGATGGGAGCAGTGATCGAAGAATTCAGAACCGTCTGTTGCGGTTCATGCAGGGGGGGCTTCATGCATTGGTAGGTGTGCTGGCGGCCGACTTGCTATGGCGAGAAACCTGGAGGTGGACAGTATTCCTATCCGTTCTGCCGTTTGTCTTGTGGCCCTTCAATGGGGAAGCAACCCTTTGGCGGGCGGCGGGCCAGTATCCTTTAGCAGCGCTGTTAGGACTCCTTGGTGTCCAGGCAATCCGTCGTAGCAGTGAACAGCCAACCCTTTCATCCATAACAGGCCCTTCACTGATTGCATTAGGAGTGTTGACCAACCAATCTGCCGCATTTGCAGGAGCGGTCGTGTGGGTTTTCGTTGTCGGACTGATCGTGTTAAGTGATGCGCAGATACGCATAAAACGCGTGCGCCGCGAAGCTATCATGCTCGTGTCGGGATATTGCATTGGTGGGGTTGCCAGTTTCCTTATTGCGCGGCTAGTCGGACATCCGCAGCTTGCTTCAAATATCCTGGGCAAGCTGGTCTACTTGCTGCATCTAAACCGCCTGTTCATTACATGGCCTGAGTTCTACCCACCATGGCTGAGTGCAGCACATATACTCCTCCTTAGCATGTTGAGTCTCGTCCTCGTCCGCGCCTTTCGCGAGAAGACCTGGACAATTCAGCAGGCATTGCTAGCTATCACTTTTATAATGACAGGTCTCGTGACACCGTATGCTGCCATTGTGCTCGTAGCACAGACCTGGCCCGCGTGGCGAGTAATGTACTTGGCTCCCTTCTTGATCACGGGTGTCGTGACTATTCTGGCTCAGGTTTTGGCTACCTGGAAGGTTGGCCGCACTGTTTCATTGGCGTTAGTCAGCTTGATATTAGCAGGTTACGTTAAGATGGCTTGGATCAATTCGTCGGAGTACGTGAAAGTCTTTGAGGCGGATCTTCAGCTACTGCGACAACTGGAAAACTATGCCACCCGGGAGCATGTCCAAGACGGTGCGATCTATGTGGCGACCTACCCGGAAGCCCAGATTAGAAACTGGAATCCTTATGGTCTAGAGTACGTTCATGGAGATTCGAAACTACCAGCGTTTTTCAGGAGCTGGTCGGCGCATCCCTTCGTTCGTCGTTTCTCGTGGTTACGCCCCACGCAAGACACCGCTATACGAGCTCAATGTCTAGACAGGTGTTTCCTCACTATGGACAAGACAGGTTTTCGCTTCTACAAACTGGATGCCGCTAGCGCCATCTGCGTTTGCCCATCTTGACCTACTTGAGGTATAGAACGAGTGAACGTTTGCCCAAAGGTGATTACCGAATACTCGATAGCAGGATAGAAATGGCAAAAGGACTGCAACGTGATCTTGTCACCCTGAGTGCTCCCGAGGTAGTGTGTGGGGCAATCGCAACAGTGCTGACAGTGTGGAGTCTGCTCGCCGTCGGACTGGCTCAGGCCAGCGTTTTCCAGGGCTGGGCCTTGCTGGCGGCATGGCTACTCGCCAGCGCAACAGGCTTGGCATTTCTCCGGGGTCAAAAACTGCGCCATTGGCGGTCATCGCAGCGGGAAACGCTCTTTCTCGCCCTGATACTGGTCGCGGGTCTGCTCCTCTTCGGCTGGCCAGCGGAGCACTTCCCCCTGTTGGGCGATTCGGCCATATATCCAAACACGGCTGCAATGTTGATCCGCACGGGTGACCTCACTTATCACTATGGTCCCCTAGATGGGTTGACTTTGCGGCAGAAACAACTGTTCTACGTCCCCTCTGACCGGCAACTGCCCCACATCCAGATACAATCGTATCGGGGGCTTCTGTATGGGGCCTACTACGTCATGAACCCCAGCCAAAACACGATCGTTTCCTCGCGTCCTCCGTTGGCTATTACCTGGATGGGATTGTTCGGAATGTTGTCGGGGGCACGGGGGATGCTGTATGTCACCCCACTCTTCGGTGCAGCCAGCCTGGTCATGGTCTATTTCCTCGGAAAACGGGTGTTCGACGCGGGCACGGGGGCACTGGCCGCCCTGTGGCTCTTGGTTAGTTTTCCTCAATTGCACTTCTCGCGCACGCCGTATGCGGAAGCGGTGGGCCAGTTCTTCGTCTTGACCGCTTTGTATGCTCTGGTGGCCTACTGGCAGACGCATCGGTTGACATACCTCGTGGCAGGGATCGCCGCTTTTACTGCCGCCTTTGCCACTCGCATTGACGTCCTTTTTGCCTCGTTTACACTGTTCTTTTTCTTCGCTCTTCTGGCCGTGCAGCGAGATTGGAAGGGGCTAGCTGCAAGCGCGGCAGCTCTGGCCGCGGCGATGGGCTTTACCCTGTGGACGGTAAATCGGCCGTATGTAGGAGCTACGAGCGAGCTGATGCTAGCTTGGCAATTTCGCTTTCTGCACCGACTGGATCCCGGCCTTGTGCTGGGCCTGAGCATAGGCGGCCTCTTGAGCTTGGTCTTGCTTGTGTTGCTGGTACGTCATGTGCCCATGATCCGCCTGTGGCAGTCTTTTCGCTGGGGCTTTTCCCTGGCTGTAGTGTTGGGTGTTGTGTATGCTCTGCACATCCGTCCGACGATGCCAGAATACGTGCTGGTGAACGGGGAGCTGTTCCCGACGCACGACGAAGAACTGATGGCTGTGACGGCGCAATACCTGAGCCCCCTGTTTTTCTGGCTTGCGTCGCTGGGGGTGGTACTCGTACTGTGGCAAAACCGCATCCGGCTTGAACAGCTCCTCCTGACCGTCTTCATTGTGTCTCTCGGTGCGGTTTTCTTCTGGCAATACACCACGGTGAAGGTATACCCGGTGGCACTGCGCCGGCTGGTGTCGGAGGTGTTGCCGGGACTCGCTTTGTTTGGCGCCTTTGGATTGCGCTGGCTCGGCCAGCGGCCCCGAGGGAGATGGCCCGCGATGGCCCTGGCAGGACTGGTGTTGGTGTCGTTGGTCAACGTTTCGGGACCCTACTGGTTCTACCAGGAAGCAACCGGCGCGTGGGACTTCCTGGACCGGCTGGCAGAGCGTATCTCCCCCCATGCTGTGGTTCTGTTTGAGCCTCAGCAGAACGATTCCATTGTAGGCTGGTTCGCCGCGCCGCTCTGGTCTTTCTACCAACGCCATGCGTTGCTGCTGAACAGCGGTGAGACGGATGTTGCCGCGCTGCAAGACGCGATATGCTTCTGGCAAAGTCAGGGAAGGGAGGTCTACATCGTTTCCCAGAAGGATCCATCGGGCTGGTGGCCAGGAGAATTCCAAGGCCGCCGCGAGGGTGAGGTGGTCTGGGATTCCAGCATCATCGGCCAGTCGCGGCCCTTCCCGCCATATGTGTGGCGCTTTACTTTCACCTTCTCCATTTGGGGATGGGAGGGAACCTCTTGCTCATCGTGAACGGGCTGAGGATGACGATTTGACCAAATTCTATCACATGCGAATCGCGAAATAGGGCAGTGAAGTGACCGTGAGATGAATGTACTCCATGTCATTCCCAGATATTATCCCTTCGTGGGTGGCTCTGAGCTGTACTTCCAGGAAATCTCCAAGAGGTTGGCCTGGGACGGCCATCGGGTTACTGTTTACACTACTGATGCCTGGGATTTGGAACATCTATGGGCCAGGAACAAGAGAAGGATTGAAGAAATGCATCATACCCACGATGGCGTTCAGGTGCACCGTTTCCCTGTTCGTCACCTTCCCTTTGGCAGCTTGATCTACCGCGGCACCAGGCGAGTGATGAGTTGGCTTTCTGGGATGCCTTTGAACACTACCACGTTGTTGTTTCCCCTGTGCCTTACCACACCCCTCGTGCCGAGCCTTTACAAACAGTTGATGCCAGATAATTCTTATGATATAATTCACGCCACCGGCTTTCCTTTCGACTCGCTGGTCTATGCTGCCTTCAAGTTCGCCCAAAGGAGGCAAATCCCCTTTATCATCACTCCCTTTACTCATCTGGGCGAACCAGACGATGAGATCGTTAGAAAGTACTATACTATGCAGCATCAGATCGCGATCATAAAGAGGAGCGATAGGGTTATCGTCCAGACGCACATAGAACAGAACTACCTGGCAAAAAGAGGCGTCCCTGAGGCGAAGATGGTGAAAGTTGGGGTGGGGGTCAATGTAGACGAGATATTGGGAGGCTCAGGCCATAGGTTTCGAGAGAAATACAATATCAAGAACCCCATCGTGTTCCAACTTGGTGCCCAAGCTTATGATAAGGGGAGTCAGCACACTATTGAGGCGATGAGACAATTGTGGGAACAAGGCTACGATGCCTCTTTGGTCCTGGCCGGCCCTCCGATGGGCCCGTTTCTCCGCTATTTCGAGGCTCTGCCCGGTGAGGCGCAGCAGAAATGCCGCCTCCTGGGCTTTATCTCCGATGAGGACAAAAGGAATCTGCTGGATGCGGGTGATGTCTTTGTTATGCCCTCCCGAACAGATTCCTTCGGCATCGTCTATCTGGAGTCGTGGCTCTACAAGAAGCCCGTCATCGGGGCGTTGGCCGGGGGAGTTCCCGAGGTGATCAGCCATGGCCAGGACGGGTATCTGGTGCCCTTTGGCGATGTGGCCCGCCTCGCCGATTGCATCGCCACCCTGTTGACGGACAAGGAACGGGCCCAGCGGTTCGGGGAAGCGGGCTGCCGGAAGGTGTTGGCAGAGCATACTTGGGATAAGAAATATGGCCTGATCAGCCAGGTGTACCGACAGCTTGGAGCGAACCTTGGCTGGTCGGATGAATCTTGATCGGGGGTACAAGGATATGGAGATGATCAGCATCATCATTCCAGTGTACAACGAGGAAGGGGCCATCGGTGACGACCTGGACACGATTATCCAGACCATGAGCACGAGCGACATCCCCTGGGAGATCATCGTGGTGGACGATGGCTCCACCGATAGAAGCGCCGAAATCGTGCGCCAGAGAGAAGGAGTGAGGCTCATCCAGCACCCCTACAATCGCGGCACGGGCGCGGCGCGAACGACGGGCCTCCAGCACGCCAGGGGCGACGTCATTGTGATGACCGACGGCGATGGGACTTATCCCAACCAGGACATCCCCCGCCTTTTGGCTCAGATGGACGAGTGCGACATGGTCATCGGTGCCAGGAGGGTGGAGGCCGGCAGCCTCAGGTGGCTGCGCTCCCCGACCAAGCTCTTCATCCGCTCGTTGGCATCGTACTTGACGGGGGTGAGGATCCCTGACCTGAACTCTGGCATGCGTGTCTTTAAGAAGAGTGTCGCCGAGAGGTTTCTCGATATTCAGCCCACTACGCACTCCTGGGTGGGCACTCAGCTCATCGCCTTCCTCTCCGAGGGATATGCGGTCAAATTCGTCCCCATAGACTATTACAAGAGAAAGGGGCGGAAGTCTTCCTTCCACCCCATCACCGATACGTATAACTACATCTCCCTGGTAGTGCGGACCATCATGTACTTTAACCCCCTTAAGGTCTTTTTGCCAGTGGCTTTGACCCTCATTGTGGTGGGGGCGATTAAGCTGGTTCGGGACATCATCTATTACCGAGGCCCTTACATCCCTGGGGTCACGTTGATGCTGATCCTGACGGCCATCCAGGTGGGGGCGATAGGGCTGCTGGCAGATTTGATCGTCAAGAGGGCCAGATAAAGTGGGATATTAGACGTTGGGTATGGGAGGGGAGTCCTTGCGGGTCTGCTACTTTGGCACCTACCGGGCCAACTACTCACGTAACCAGATAATGATCGAGAGCCTGCGGCGTAACGGGGTGGAGGTCATTGAATGTCACGAGCGACTGTGGTACAGCCTCGAAGATCGGGTGCAAGTAGCCAGCGGGGGGTGGGTGAAGCCGAGATTCTGGTGGCGCGTGCTGTGCACCTATGCCCGGTTACTTCGGCGTTATCGGCGTGTGGGAGACTACGATGTTCTAATTGTGGGCTATCCTGGGCAGTTTGACGTGTTTTTAGCCCGTCTGCTCAGCCGTCTACACCACAGACCCCTGGTTTGGGATATTTTCATGTCCATCTACCTGATTGCCCTCGAACGCGGACTGGCGGAGCGGAGCCGCACAACCATAAATCTGATCCGCCGGGTGGAAAGGATAGCCTGCCGCTTGCCCGATTTGCTGATCCTGGACAC
>Ga0116202_10001418_pt1 | contig 14008 bp, 12 predicted proteins | sample LakKivw325mmetaG_FD_94479 | JGI IMG/M metagenome (GOLD analysis project Ga0116202, IMG submission 94479) | Anoxic lake water microbial communities from Lake Kivu, Rwanda to study Microbial Dark Matter (Phase II) - Lake Kivu water 325m metaG | ecosystem: Environmental > Aquatic > Freshwater >...
CCGGAAACCGTGGCCCCGGCAGGAGGATTGGCCGGATCGTAGGTGGTGCTGTCGCTATAGATATCCCGGGCCCGGTTGGTTCCCACCGTCTGGCAATAGAAGTAATCCATGGAGCTGTAATACTGCGTATCCATGGGACGCTGCACCATCATCACCAGATTGCCCCCGGTGTAGGTGTAGACCGTTTGCAGCGGGATCATGATGGTATTCTGCCCGCTGGGATAGTTCACATTGCCGTCGAAAACCAGGGTCAGCTGGGTAGAGGGTATCCAGCCGGCGGCAAGATCGGGATTCTGGGTGGTCCCCAACCAGATGCGGGTGGGCATGTTGGGCAGGTTGCTCTGGAAGTTGTTATAGAAGCTCAGCGCCATGATGTTGCCCACCATGGTGATCTCGGCAGGGTAATACAGCGTTTCATAGAGGCTGTTCCTCCACCACATGTTCACTGGGATCTGGGCTTGCTGATCTCCCGCCCCAATGGTGATCACCACCACTCCGGCTGGCATCACCGTTATGCTCAAGGGTTGGGTGAGGTCGTTATTGGGATTCTCATCTCCAGCCAGCACCACTTTCCCCCGCAGGATCAGAGGCCCTTCCTCGGTCGGGGTCCAGGTGAGGGTGAAGTCTATCACTTCACCCGGCTGGATCGGAGTGCCGGGGATCGAGACCAGTTCCACATTGGTGGAGGTGATCAGCTTCACCTGATAAGTGGTCTGGGGATTGCTGCCCCGGTTGCGGATGGATACCGTATAGTTCGATGGCGTTCCCACCGAGGGGGTGGTGTTTCCAACCAGGCCGACCGCCGCCAGATCGTTCTCCGCCGGTTCCAAAGGTAGGAATTCGTAGATTGTTCCCAGCGCCGGATAGGTGCTGATCGAGGAATTCTCCACAGTTTGAGAGACGGTGGCAGGGGGGCCGGGAGTTACACTGTAGAACCAGTTCACCCCGCCCGGAGCCATATTGATGCCAATCGAGGCGGAGGCGTTTTGCGGTGCTCCAGATTCAACTCCATATATGAAATCCACCTTTCCGTTCTCATAGAGGCGCACCTGCAGTTCATGCGAATTTCCCGAGTAGTAGTTCCACTGCAGTCCACTGTATTGGATGGTGAAGATGCGGTTCGGAGCGGTTCCGGAAAGCAGATACTGGCAGTTTCCACCGGAGAGGCTGGTATCGTCCCATAAGGGTGCCAGAACCGGACGCCAATCCAGGGATGAGAGCTGATTGGTGAGATTGCTGTGGGTGAGTGAGGTGCCTAACCCCACCCAGCCGTTTGAGGACACCCTCACCTGGGTGAAATTATCCTCTCCATAGGGAAAGTTGAATCCGATATTGATGAGTTCCGATAGCATATCATCACCCAGGATGCTGGTGATAGCTGTTCCTGTGATCGCCGTGTAGGTACCTGTGGTGGCATTGAAGGTATAAAACTCGTCAATGCCGGCAAAGGCAAGCGTTGCGATCGCAGCCATCATGAAGATAAGCAATAGCTGTTTCATGACAGACTCCTTTGTTTATTGTTACTTTGCTATAAACATCGTCCTTTCAACCCTTGCGGGCTATCTATCTATATTGCTATTACTTATATTAGTCGGGGCGGCTCTTGGCACACACGATTCCCATGATGCCAAGAGGCAACTACTTGTCAACAATAATCTGAGCTTTGTGTCTCAGATTTCTGAGTCCACCTCCTGATCAAGCTTCCGGAGGCTTCTGCCGGGCCAGGATGCTGTTCGTGATCCCTTGTGCCAGTAGCTCATCCTGTTCCGCCAGCCAGGCATCGATCCCGCTCTCGCGGATGCGTTCATTATTTTTCATTAAAAAGGGATAGCGGCGAGTGAAAGAAAGGATCAATTCACAGGGAAAATCGGGACAGAACGCGCAGACCTGAAGCCCTCTTTCCACTGCGCATTTCCGGATTTCACACTCCGGATTCCCACATCCACCAATACACAAGGGACTGCTCTGATCCGTAACCGCCAGGCTGTTCAAAACCTCCCAAAACTTGGAAAATCCTTCATAAATCTGGTCACCAAAACGTTCCCAACCGTCATCCTTCATGGTTTCCAGCAGCTGCCCGGCCTGGCGGGGCAGGGTTGCGATCAGGCTGCACAGTTTGCAGCTGAGACCACAGTAGGCTACATAATCATGGGGTGCTCTTGTTCCCATCAGGTTACTCCTTGTTCGATGATTATATCATTATAGAATTCCGAAGCAATATTCATTCCCTGTGCCCGATTATATAAAGCGTGAATGGGAAGATAAATCGATAAGCTGTCAGAATCTTTGAACTGGTTTGTGAATAGCCTCTCGGCTATGGCCTGCTATGGCGTGTATCATACTCAATTATCTGGAATATATCAGTTTATAAACATGATCACTCCTTAACAACCTGCAATACAATATGATGCCTTGTCCTTTCCCTTGTCTTCCCCGTTACCAATACGGAATCATTACGGAGTCATTACGGATTAACTCCGTAATGACTCCGTAATGATTCCGTATTGGTAACGGGAGCGAACCGGTGGAGAAATATATTGAAACTGAAGATAAAACCGCTTGAGTGGATTGAAAAAGCTGTTATGATTGTTTGTTGGGATCAGAAACTGGAGGGGATATTACTTCGCCGCTTCTCTACCAAATCCGCTCACCCGCTGCAGTGTGGAGGCTTTCACCCAACCGCTGCTGCCGTCGGGCAACAAAACTTGGAGAAAGCTGCCTGAACTGGAGCGGACAATCACGATCAAGCCTTCCGGGAGCATTGAAACTGGCGCTTTGGAGGGATCCGGGGCAGCCAACAAAGCGGTTGCTTCCAAGCTGATCACGGCTTTGCGGTTGTTCCGGAAACGATGGTATTTGACAGCGAGAGCAGAACCGGACACCAGCAGGATCACCAAAGCCAGCCCCAGCAGCAGCACCGGCAGCCCTTTTTCCTTATCCGGAGAATAGTGCAGCAGCCAATGCCCGCAAATCACCACCAGCAGCAAGGCCAGCAGAGCGATCAGGGCCAGACGGTTCAGCGAAAGGAAATCATAAACTGTGAACAGGATCTGGACCAGGAACAGCCTGGGCGGGGCCTGATACTCTTGTGGAAGCTGGTTTTGGATGAAGTCAAGGTTTTCCCGGGCCGGTTTGTGGCTGGAATCGAGGTTGAGTGCCCGCAGGAACCAGAGCACTGCATTTCCGCTGCTGCCCAGGTGATAATGGCAGACGCCGATGTTGTAATACAGATCTGCATTGCGGATGCCTGAATCCACCTGCTTTTGCAACTGCTGAAGGGTCTGGCGGTAACCGTCACCATTGGCAGGGATCGAACTGCTGAGCGTGGCTTCGGCTCCCAACAGAACAATTCCAAACAGGAAGAGTGGCAGCAGGATATACTTCATCATTAACGCTCGGGTGCCTGCGGGGTCTGAACCGGAGGCCGGTTCGGATGTTCGTTGTAGCGGGTGAAACTTCCAACGGTGCGAAGCCTGCCAAATCCCGCCACCAGCCGCTTCAGCAAGGCCAGATCATCCGCCAGCACGGTGGCCTCGATCCCACCAGGCATATAACGTGCCTTTTGGCAGGCGGTTAGAAACTCAGTGAGCTTGTTCAGCAAATCCTGGGGCAGTTTCTGCTGCCGCAGCTGGTCCAGCAGTTCAGCAGTGGAAAGGTGTTTGGAGATGCGGAATTTCTTTTCCAGATAGTCCTGCAAGCCCTTTTCCGCCTGGACATAGAATTCGGGGGATAGTTCCTTAGCCGCTTCCGTGGCTGCTTTCAGATACTTTTCCAAGATCCGGGAGGCATGCTTCTGAGCATAGGTGGCAGGATCTTTTTGTCGCAATCTTCTCTCATAGGCCACTATTGCCGAAACGGGCAGGGAAAGCAGCAGGACAGCCACCACCAGCCAATACCAAAGCCGGGCCGCAGGGAAAAGGTGCCGGGGATAAACGGTTCGGGCAAGCAGAGGATTGAGGGTCTTGGGTTTGTCGCCCTGGAGGATATTGGAAAAATAGGAAAGCACATTGGCAGGCTTGACTTTTACAACCTGCGGGGTGGAAGTGAAGCTCTGATAGGTTCCGGTAGCGGTATCAAACCAACTGAAGACCAGCCCCTTCAGCTCAAATTCTCCGGTTTCCTGGGGCACGATGGTGAAGTAGATCAGCCTTGTCCCCTCGATCGGGGTGCCCAGCCTGTCCTGCGTGGTGGCTTCGGAAACCTGGAACTTGGCGGTTTTAGGATAAGCCGGTGAGGTGAACTGGCTGAAATTGCCCCTGCCGCTGATCTTCAAAGTGTAGGTGATGGCTTCGCCCAGATTGATCTGATCGCCCAAATAGGAATCGCTCAGCTCAAATCTGCCCACGGCACCGGTGAAGCCCTCAGGCGAGCCGGAAGGCAGCGGTTGCACCTCGATGTAAGCATCGTTGGATACCACCGAGCGGTTCAGATAGCCATAGTCGAACAGACGCATGGTGCCGGTCATGGTGGGAACCTGCAACCTGCCCGTGACCTGGGGAAAGAGGACGACTCGCTTGAGCAGTGAGCGTCTGAAGCGTTCGCCGTTGAATGTGGTGTCCTCGAAATCCAGCACCGTGGGCTGTTCATAGATGGCCTTGCCATAGCCCTCGAAGTCCTTTTCGCTTTCCAGATTGAAAGAGCGGACGCTTTGATTGGTGTAAAGGAAATAGGATACCACTGCCGGCTCGCCCCGGTAAACGGTTTGGGAGGAGGGCTGGCAAAGGATCAGGGAGGTGCCTGCCCCCCGGAAATAGGGATCGAACTCCTCGAACCAGGGTGTGGGGTCAGTTCCGTATTGGGGGATCGATCCCCGCGGCGAATCCACCACTTCAATGGCGATGGGCCTGGTGCTGTAATTTGTGGAGCCGATCTGCAGGGAAAATCCTGGTATGGTGAATTTCCCGGTCCTGACCGGTGTATAGACATAGGTGTAGGTGCGGGAATGCTCGGTGCTGAGTTTGCCATTCACAAAGGAAGTGCTGGAGGAGGAAGAACTTAGCATGTTGCGGAAGCTGAGCCCCTCCACCTGGGGCGGGGAGGGTTCTGAGATGCGCAGCACGGCGTCACTGTTGATCTTCAGGATCAGTTGCAGTTGGTCGCCCAGGGTGATGGTGTTCTTGTTCACCGAGCTCATCACCTTGATGCTTTGGGCAGAAAGGATCAGGGCCAGGGACATCAGGATCAGGACCAAGAAAGTTCTTTTCACCACCATCTTCCCCTCCTGGCCGGAGCGGCATTCTGGCGATCGGCCTGGCGGTCTGTGGATTCCTTCTGATCAAGGGCTTCCAAGGTGTTTTTATAATCCTGCTGGGGATCCTGCGGAGGCTCCTCCTGCTCTTCCTCACCCTCCAGGGGAGGCGGTGGAGGCTGGTAGCCCTGGCGCATGAGCACCAGTTCATAGTTGGACTTGGCATCCTGGTCGTCCGGATCGATCAGCATGGCGGTTTTGTATTGTTCCAGGGCATCATCCAGTTGTTCGTTGCGGTAGAGCGCATTCCCCAGATCGTAATGAGCACCCGCCTGGTTGGGTTTTTCCTTTACGGCATCCCCCAGATGCCGGATGGCCCTCTCCTGATCTCCGCGACGATGCCACAGCTTGCCCAGGCTGTTTTCCGGGATGGGATCACCATCATCCCTGTTCAGAGCTTTCTGCCAGATGCTTTCTGCGGTGGAAAATCTTTGCTGAATATACATCTGGGATGCCAGGCCGTGCTGAAAGACATGGCGCCGGAAAATGAGTTCGAAGGCAAAGAATAGCAGGATCAATACTGCCAGGACCAGCAGAATGGTGCGCAGCAGATGGTGCTTTCTCAAGTTTGCTCCCTGGGTTTGCGCAGAGGCAGGATCAGGCTTTCCAGCAGCAGGATCAGCAAAGCGAAGACGGCAAAGATATGGTATTGCTCCCGGAGCGAGGAAATGCTCTTGCTGCGCTGCCGGCCTTTCTCGGCGGTGTAGATGTTCTGCAGGATAAGTTCCAGTTCGCTTTGACCGGGTGTTACGGCATAGAATTTTCCTCCGCCGGCGCTGGCTATCCTTTGCAGGGTGTTCACATCTAGCCTGCTGAAGGCCTCTTCTCCTGTTTCCGGATCGATCACCACACTGCCTTCAGCGGTGCCCACACCCATGGTGTAGATCTTCTTGCCAGTTGTAGCCAGCCTGGCGGCCTGCTGCACACCGGAATTTTCCAGATCCTCGCCGTCTGAGATCAGGATCAGGATGTTGCTGCCCCCCGCTGCGTTGAAGGCCTGCTCCGCCAATTCCAGGGCTGCTCCGATATCGGTTCCCAGTTGCACGGCCGAGGCTGTGGTCAGGCTCTTCAACACCATGGAAACGCTTTCATAATCATCGGTTAGCGGACATTCCAAAGTGGCTCTGCCGGCAAAGGCGATCAGGCCCACCCGGTCGCCTTCCAGTTTCTCCAGGAAAGAGGCAATCTGCAGCTTGGCCCGGATCAGCCGCGAGGGGGACATATCCACGGCATCCATGCTTTTGGAGATATCCAGGCAGATGATGATGTCCAGCCCCTCAGATTCGAACTCCCGGTGCTCATAATCCCATTGCGGGCGCACCAAAGCCAGGATCAGGAAGATCAAAGCCAGTATGAGCAGCGATATCTTCAGAACCGTGTAAAATGGTGAAAGCCGTGCCAGATAATGCGGGGCAAAATGAGCCTCGGCATACTGGGAAAACCTTTTCTCCCTGCGTCTGCGCAACAGCAGCAACAGCACTGCCAAAGGAACGATCACCAGAAGCAAGAGCAAATGCCAGGGATAATACAGGTTCATCAGTTCACTCCGGCAGCACGGGCATGACTATTAACCGCAGCAGCAATTCCACCACCAGCAGGGCTCCGGCGATCCAGAGCAGCAGCATGAATTTCTCCGCCCAGATGTAGCGGATCTGTAGATTGAACTGGGTTTTTTCCAGATTGTCGATCTGATTCATGATCTCCTGCAGCTGATCGGTATCGCTGGCCAGGGAAGCGTTACGGGTGCCGGTGAGCTCAGCGATCCGGTTCAGGGTGTCCATATCGAGTTCCACCAGCACCTTCTGGTAGCGCCGGCCAAAGAAGGGGTCATCCACAGGAAAATCCACATAGCCGTTTCTGCCCACCCCGATGGGATAGACCTTGATGTTAAATGCTTTTGCCATGCGGGCGGCGCTGATGGGATCGATCTCTCCGGTGTTGCTCACGCCATCGGTGATCAGGATCACGATCTTGCTCTTGGCAGTGCTGTCCTTCAGTCGGGCGACCGCCTTGGCCAGGCCCATTCCGATCGCCGTGGCGGAGGCTTTTTCATTCACCTGCAGCTTGTTAAGCTGTTCCAGCATGGCGCTGTGGTCAAAGGTGAGCGGGCTCTGGGTGAGGGCATATTCGGAGAAGGCAACCAGGGCAAAACGGTCGTTGGGGCGATTGGCGATGAACTTCTTCGCCACATGCACCGCTGCTCCCAAACGGTTGGTGGGAGCAAAATCGACCGCCAGCATGGAACCGCTGATATCCACTGCCAGCACGATATCCACTCCCTTTTTGCTGATATCCCGCACGCCTCTTCCCCATCTTGGTTGGGCTATCGCTATGATCAAACATGCCAGGATCAGCGACCTCAATACCGGATAAAGGTATCTCCAGTGCCTGTGTCGGCCGACTGTTTGACCCAACAGGGCAAGGCGGGTGAAGGGAAGCTTGAGCCGGCGTTTATCCTGCCACTTGATCTGAATCCAGAGTTGGAGGGGTATGACCAGCAGCCCCAGCAGCCACCAGGGATTAGCGAAGCGGAGCATTGCCTCCTCCTTCGGCTGCCATCAGTTGCTGCGCTTCCAATACTTCAAAGGACTGCAACCAGGAGCGCAGCCAATCCTGGGCTGATTCGATCTCCTCCATCTTCGGTGTATGCCTGGCAAATTTAACCTGATCACAATAGCTCAGGAACAGCTTGACTTCGGAATCCCGCTCCACCCGCAGGGATTGCAGCGCACGTTTGATCTCGGAAGTGGTCATTTCCACTGCGCTGAACCGGTATTTACTCTCCAGAAACTCCCTCAGGATCATGGACAGGCGATAGTGGTGAAGCACAGTCTCTCCTTGGGCCACCAGCTCTTCGGCCAGCAGTTCATCCAGCTTCTGAAGCGCCAGCTTCCAGGCGGGAGGAGGGATTTTGACCTCCGCTGGGGCTTCAACAGGCACTGGTTCAGGTTGGGCAGCCCTTTTACGGCTGAGCAGAACAAAGGAGATGATCAGCAATACAAACAACACCAATAAAAGGATATAGACCCAGGTGGAAAACTGCAGCGGGTATTTGGACAGGGGTTTGATATCCACCAGCAGCGTGTCGTTCTCGGCACGAACAGGGATGATGTTGAGCCGGAAGCGGTCGGTGCGATAGCTTTGCCCATCCGGGATCACAGGCTCGACCTCCAGAGCCGGAAAACTGTGTGATCCCGGCAGCAGGGGTACGATGGTGAGCTGGAACCAGGCTTTGTCCGTGCCCCTGGAGATGCGTTCGCTCTTCAGAACATGGAAATTGGTGAGGGTGTCCGGCACAATCACACGGTTGATAGAGAAATCGCCCACAATATTCAGCTGAAAGCGATCCCCCACGCTCAGATCGTCCGCCCCCTCCAGGCTTTGGGACAGCACGCCCGCGCCCAATCCACATACCCAAACCACCAGAAGGCACCACAGCACCAGACGGTTCACCGGACTGCACTCCTAAGGCGTTTGCGCTGTTCGAAGAAATCCCGCAGGATGTCCACATAGGAATCGGTGCTGCGAATCAGGATATGATCCACCTTCATCTGTTTCAGGCTGTTGGACAGGGTTTCCTGCTGCTGCCGCACAAGCTGTTGATAGCTTTTCCTGATGCGGAGGCTGGAGGTGTTCACATAATTGCTGGCACCGGTCTCGGGATCGCGCAGGGCGATGATCCCCGCCCGGGGCAGTTCCAATTCGGCTTCGTCCAGCACCTGTACTGCGATCACATCATGCTTTTGGGCAAGTATCTTCAGGGGTTTCTCAAATCCGGCATCCATAAAGTCCGAAAGGATAAAGACCACGGCTCTTTTCTTCAGCATCAGGTTGGCATATTCGAAGGCTCCGGTCAGTGAAGTATTCTGATGGGCTGGTTCCAGATAGAGGATGTCCCGCAGTATCTCCAGAGCCTTGTTCAAACCTTTGCGAACCGGAAGATACTTTTCCAGCACATCGGAATACATGATCATGCCCACTTTGTCGTTGTTGGAAAGAGCCGAAAAGGAGAGCACGGCGATGATCTCCGCCAGGCGTTCCTTCTTCAGCATCACCCGGGTGCCAAAATTTTGAGAAGCGGAAACATCCACGATGAACATCACATTCAGCTCACGGGTTTCCCGGAATTTCTTCACATAGGGTATGCCCAGGCGGGCAGAGACGTTCCAGTCGATATCGCGGTAGTTATCACCGGGCTGGTACTCGCGCACTTCAGCGAATTCCAGCCCCTGCCCTTTGAAGCTGGAGTGATATTCGCCCCGGAAGATCTCGCTAACGATATTCCGGGTCTGGATCTCGATCTTGCGGATTCGTTTCAGGATTTCGGCCGGAGTCCGGGCAGGCATGGATCGCCTCTATGGAACCTCGATCTCGTCAAAGATGCGGTTGATGATCTCCTCCGTGCTGATCTGTTCCGCCTCCGCTTCATAGGACAGGATGATGCGGTGCCTCAGAACATCCCTGCCGATGGCTTTGATATCGTCCGGGATCACATAGCCGCGATGTTCCAAAAAAGCATGGGCTTTGGCGGCGCGAGCCATGTAGATGGTGGCACGGGGGGAAGCCCCATACTGGATGAGACCGTTCATCGCTGAGATTCTGGGATAGCGTTGTGGATAACGGGTGGCCTGCACCAGATGCAGGATATAGTCCTTCAGCTTCTCCTCCATATAGATCTCGCTGATCACCTCCCTCATCTGTTGCAGTGCGCGGGGTTCCAGTATCCTGCGCACCGGAATGGGATGTTCCGCCACCATGCGGTCGAGGATCAGCCTCTCTTCTTCAAAACTGGGATACTTGATGCGGAGTTTGAGCAGAAACCGGTCCACCTGCGCTTCGGGAAGGGGATAGGTGCCCTCCTGTTCGATCGGATTCTGGGTGGCCATCACGAAGAAGGGATCGGGAAGCAGATAGGTGGTGTCGCCGATGGTCACCTGGCGTTCCTGCATCGCTTCCAGGAGAGCTGACTGCACTTTGGAGGGAGCACGGTTCACCTCATCCGCCAATACGAAATTGGCAAACACCGGGCCCTGCTTGGGCGTAAATTCACCGGTTTTCTGGTTGAAGATCAGGGTGCCCGTAATATCGGCAGGCAGGAGGTCCGGCGTGAATTGGATGCGCTTGTAAGAGGCGTCGAACACTGCGGACAGGGTGCTGATGATCAGGGTTTTGGCCAGTCCGGGCACCCCTTCGATCAGCACATGGCCATTGGACAGCATGCCAATCAGCAGGCGGTTGATGATGGTCTCCTGGCCCACGATCACCCTGGCGATCTCGCTGCGCACCTCATCCAGGACAGCAGAACTGTCCAGCACTCTCCGGTGTATTTCTTCAATTAGCATGATTTCTCCTTCTCTGGTGGGACATTAGCTGAAACTGCGATTCCGGTGCCTCTTCCATCGGTTTTATCTTTCCACTCACAAACAAAAATCGGGAACACGGCAGATTCCGCAATTCCCGATCAAGGTCTGGAAAGCTTCGTTATCGAACCTTCATCAAGCACTTGGATCCGACTGCCAGGTTACCATCACTGTTCCACTGCCTTGCGCACTTTGTTGGCTTTGAGGCAGGAAGAACAGACCTTCACTTTTTTCACGGTGCCGTCGATCTGGGCACGGATCTCGTGAAGATTGGGATAGAAGCGGCGCTTGGTGGCATTCAAGGCATGGCTGCGATGATTGCCGACCTGAGCTCCCTTTCCACATATATCGCATATTTTTGACATGGTTCACCGTCCATAAAAATCGTTAGTTTGAACCATAAATTTCAGGGCGCGGTTTTTGACAAGGATTTATTTGATCGTCTGCGGGATCCGGATGTCAAAACGGCTGCCCTGAGGTTGCAGGGGAATGTATTCCAGCCTGCCCTCGTGCTCGTTCAGGATCTTTTTGCAGATCGCCAGCCCCAGGCCGGTGCCATGAGTTTTACCATGGGTGACGAAGGGTTTGAATAGTTCGTTGCGGATGCTGGCGGGAATTCCCGGCCCGTTGTCCAGGATGCTGATCTGAAGCCAATTTGAGGACAGATTGGTGGTAATCCTGATCTCCCCGCCATCCTCCAGAGCCTCGGAACTGTTTTTAAGCAGATTCAGCAGCACCCGGCGGATCTTGGATTCATCGAAATGCACCAGCTCCGTAACCTTGTTATCCACCACCAGATCGATCTGCCTGCCTTTCAGGGTGGGGCCATAGGTTTCCCGCAGTTCCTTCAGCATGGCATCCAGATCCACTTGTTGGATCAGTGGTGGAGATTCGGTGCCTTTGGCAAAATCCAGGATCTCACGCACTAATTGGTCCACCAGTTTGGTCTGTTTGATGATGCTGTCGGTAAATTCGGCGCTGTCCGGGAACAGGCTTTCGATCAGTTGGGCGGTGAGGACGATCACCGTGAGCGGGGATTTGATATCGTGGATGATCTTGCTGGCCGCCATGCCGATCGCCAGCAGGCGGTTCTTGCTGATCATCTGGTTCATCAGGTCCACGAATTTCTCATTGGTGTCCCGCAACCTGCCGGAAATGGTGCGGATCAGGTTGAACATCACTATCGGCTGCGAAAAAGTGATATTGACGAATTTCTCCCGCGGCAGCACCAGCAGTTCCACATCCTCAAGGGCAATGGCGGTGGCTGAACGCGGCTCCTCATCGATGATGCTCATTTCACCGAAAAAATCGCCCGGGACCAGCACCGAAAGCTGCGCAAAAGGAGTCTCGGAACTGTCCAGCCCTTTGTTGATCTCCACTTTGCCCCGGCAGATGAAGAAAAGATTGTCTCCCTCGGTATTCTCGATGATGATCGGATCGCCTTTCTTATAGCAGATCCGCTGCAGGTCTTTGGTATAATCATTGACCACTTCTTCACTGAGACCGTTGAATATCCCCACGTTGCGTTTTGGCTTTTCTTCCGGAAGCATGGATTCCCCTTATATCTGAAATTGGAATTCTCTTTGTTGGCATCAAATTCGTAGGGCAGTCTGTGTCAATGTTTTTTTTGCTCCGGCAATCTCCCACCATTTTTGTCCCTATCGCTCCCGTTAGCATTACGGAATCAATACGGAGTCATTACGGATTAACTCCGTAATGACTCCGTAATGATTCCGTATTGGTCATGGGAGGGATGACGATTCCCATGCCGATCTGCACTACCAAATCACCATACCAAATCATCATGATCATTGAGAAGGAAGATGATACCAGAATTTGATCAGCCAAAAGCAGAGACTATCAATAACGGCAGCTACACTTGGGCAATACGATCCGCAAACTCAATGTAACTGCTAATGAAAGAGGTAAGTTACAACGCTGGCCAGTAATCATGCTTGACAGCTTTGGACTCCTCAACAGCATGGCAAAATTCCACAGTGGAGATCAGAATGAATAAACCTTTCGCTGCAGCTGTCCGGAAGGCATCAGGCAGAATGAGCATCATGCTCTTTCTGGCTCTGGTCTGCCTCTGCGCGGGATTGGGTGCTGAAACTCTTAATACAGAAGTGAAGAATCACTTCAGCAGCGAAGCCATCTTCTATGGAGACAGCGCCTTGCCGACAGCGGAAGCTGGGATCACCTGGAAGCCTGAACTTTACTCCGGATATTCGCCTCTTCCGGGGCTGAGGCTTGCAGGTGAACTGAGTATGGATTCCCGGTTGCGCCTGGTCTTCGACTCGGACAATTCCTCCCAGAGCATGGATGCCAGCTTGTATCGTGCCTGGCTGGCGGCGTCCACTGTGAATACCGAACTCAAAGCCGGACTGCAACATATCCGCATGGGAGTGGCGCAAATCTACCGCCCTCTGCAATGGTTCGACCAGATCCGCCCCGACGATCCCAGAGCGGAAACCGAAGGTGTTCAGGCTCTCACCTTGCGCCACTTCTTCCCCAATCCCGAGCTGAGGATTTGGCTTCTGCCTTCTGCAGACCGATTAAAAGGAAATGAAGTGCTGCCCTCAAAGGCAGATGAATGGGAATTTGGCGGACGCCTGGCCTGGAGAAATCCCCTGGGGGAAAGCGGATTCAGCTATCATCAGCGGATGGTGGCAGAGCCCTTTTCTGGAAATGGTATCAAGGAATACCGGGCTGCCTTCGATCAACGAGTGGATGGATTCATGGGCGGATGGCTGGAGTCTTCACTTTCCGTGCTGGATCACGGGATCGGCACCAGTTTTCTTCTTTTTTCCACGCCTGAGAAGCTGCGTCTGGCAACGACTCTGGGCTGCGATTACACCCTGGGTATCGGCAATGGAGTGTATCTGCTGCTGGAACAGTATCTTCAGTATGAAGCGGCAGAGCTTGGCCGGCTGTCCAACTCCCAACTGCACACCGCCCTGCTGATGAGTTATCCCCTCGGGTTGCTGGATTCGATGCAGCTGCTTGGGATGTATGACCTCAGGGAGGATCGCCTGCTGGGCAGCTTGTCCTGGCGGCGCAGCTATGACCTTCTGAGCCTGGAACTGACGCTGAACCTGGATAGCGGTTACCCCGCATGGCAGACCCAGACCCCGGCCCTGCATCTGAGAGTGAACTATGACATTTGAAGGATCACTCCTGATACCATATCTTAACAAGCAGCCCAGCGATATGGATCAGAGAATCATCATCACCATAGCACCTGGTCTTGAACAAAACCCCCGGCGCAGGATTTCCGGGCATGGCCAGTATCAAATATAGAGAGGAAACATGAAAGAGGAAATAATCCGCATCAACAAGATGGGCAAGGCTTTTCCCACCGGGGAAGGACAGTTCTGGGCGCTCAGCGATATTGACCTGA
>Ga0116202_10001420_pt1 | contig 14001 bp, 15 predicted proteins | sample LakKivw325mmetaG_FD_94479 | JGI IMG/M metagenome (GOLD analysis project Ga0116202, IMG submission 94479) | Anoxic lake water microbial communities from Lake Kivu, Rwanda to study Microbial Dark Matter (Phase II) - Lake Kivu water 325m metaG | ecosystem: Environmental > Aquatic > Freshwater >...
ATATGGAGGCTAGCAGAATGCCATGGGGTGGATGTGAGGGTCGAGAGGAAGTCTCCAGAAAGGGAGTTGGGGTACTACTCGATTACCGTTTCGGCAGATGAGGTGCTGCCCATCAGGAGATTCATCACAAGCCTCTTCCTCCACATTGGCGTGGCCGATTCTCCCATTTTCTATGTTCGCGCCAAGAACATGCACAGGCTCCCTGGCTTCTCCAAGAGGCTTGCGAAAACCCCCATGGAAAACTTCGCAGTATCGAATGCCTAATCTGCCACTCACCGTTGTGGGCGATCATGTGGAGATTTTTCCGCTTCGCCACAATAATAGCACAACCACAGATACCACTGCTATGGTACCAATGGCAGCGTAGATGCCATACTGCGTTAGCCATGAGGGTCCTTCGCCGCTTGGCTGAACCTGGGCATCCGCCATGGTTTTCACTGTTACCTCCCCCGAGTCCTGGAAGAGTGCCCCTGTGTCATAGACCCGCACCCAAAAGTAATAGGTGGTATTGGGCTTTAGGTCGGTCGCGATATAGAACATGGTCTGCCTGTTCGTGATCTGGGCGAGGGATGCCCCATGGTATGGACTCTCTGAGACATAAACCGAATAGCTCTTGAAATCCGCAGCTGTGCTTGGATCCCATTCTAGCAGCACGCTATCAGCTGTCACATTGGTCGCCGTGAGTCCTTGGACGGGCGGAGGATGGCCATTTATGGCAATGCTGTAGAGGGCAGCCGGCGCCCCTGATGGTGATGTCGCAGTGTTGTTCCCGTCGCTTGCCACAATGTAGTACTCTAGTGATGTGTCATTGCCCATTGGGGCAGTGAAGGTGGCATTGTAGGAGTCTATACAATCGGGGCACTTCATCAGATCAAGCACTGCAAACTGAGGCTGCCCCGCTACACGGTAGTATGCCCGGGCGTAGGCTACCACCGTGTCATCCATGATTAGGGCTACAAGGGTGATCTGGGACCCTTCGTCGCCCCGGATGGGAGAAGAGTGCAATATTGTGGGGGGTGTCAGGTCGGTGGAAACCGTGAATGAGACACTGGCGGTCCCCATATTCAGGCTGCTGTCATTAGCGTATAGCATGAGAAGGTGCCTACCCACCGAGAGGCCCTCGAGGGTGGCTGTGCCATTGACGGTTATGGGCAGGGCCCCATCGATGCTGTAGCCGGTCCAGACCACAGTCTCGCTTGCATTCCACTCGATTTCCAAGGCTTGAACATCATAGGTCACGTTCCTTGGGGAAACTATTGTAATCGTGGGAGGAGTAACATCCGCGGAGCTTGCCTTCGTCTTGACGACAATTTCGTTCGAATTCGCGTAGGTTCCTTCATTGTTATAGACCCTGACAATGAAATAGTAGGTTGTGTTTTCATTCATCCCGCCCGATGATAAAGAAGTGCCATTCTGGGCGTAGATGTTCGCCACCACGGTACATGAGCACCCATAGCTCCAGGAGGTTGTGGTCCTCCGCACCTCATACCTACTGAAATCAGTATCATTGCAGCGCGACCATGACAGGAGGGCAGAGTTCTCAGCGACGTTGGTGGCGGGGGAGAGCTCAACAGCCGTGGGTGCTGCCGATGGCTGGACCATGATGGATATAACCGGGCTGATGGTTTCTGCGCTAAAAACCATCATCATCACAATGGGTAAAACCAAGAAGGCAGCTTTACTCATGGATACTGTCCCGCAAGGTGTTACATGTTATATTTGCTATATAATAATTGTCAATCGCTCATGTTCGGAACAGCGATCTCCCCTAGCCCACCACGGTCATCCACTTCCGTACCCTCCAAGACTTCACAAGGCCGTTCAGGACATAGGGATCTGCCAATGCGAACTCCTCTGCGGCTTTGCCTGACGGTCCGTTGAATACCAGCACAGCCCCATCGGCAGGGTCCGCAAGAGCCCCTGCCATTACAAGCTCTCCACGCCCAAGGGACTCGTGGACTTTCTTGAGGTGTTCTTCACGGTAGGGGGCCCTCCTCTCAATATAGTTTTCAACAACATCGTAAAGCAGTAGGTAATGCACCGCTCCATCCCTCCTGGCAGTAATCGCCATTGGAGAAATAATAAACTTGCCTACTTTTACCTCCCATAGTTCAAGGGGTCATGGTCCAAGGCGCTTCCTGGAGCCCGGCAATCTCGGGTCTGCAGGCACCATTCGGGAATGCTTCGGGTCGTAGATGCCGGATCAAAAAAGTGTTTAGGGGGTTGTTCCCCAATTGGAATGAGGGAATGAAAAATGAAGACCGACGTAGAATATCTTAAATACATGTGGCCGATGCGGACTTTTCTCATCACAGCAATGGGCAAAAATGGAAAGCCTAACATAATCGCGGTCAGCTTTTGCATGCCCGTATCCAAGACCCCTCCCCTCCTGACCTGCGCCATAACGAAGGGGGCCCATTCGTCCAAGCTAATTGAGGAGGCCAAGGAGTTCGTGGTCAACGTGCCGACGGAAAAGTTGAATGAAGAGATAGACTACTGCGGCTGCCATTCGGGGAGAGACGTCGACAAATTCAAGGTGACGGGCCTAACCCCGAAGCCTTCCCGCAGGGTCAAGTCTCCCATCATAGATGAATGCGTTGCTCACATGGAATGCGAGCTGAGGCAGGTCATCGAAACGGGCGACAAGAAGATGTACGTGGGTGAGGTCGTGGAAGCCTATGCCGACGAAAAACTTGAGAAGGGAAAGAGGGCAGTTAAGTACGCCGAGGGCGACTTTCCCACTAGGGTCTATTCCATAAGGTTTGTGGAGTAGGGCGCCACCTTGCCGAGGGCTGTACGGAGCAGAAGCCAATGAAATACAATTTTCCAGCCGGATTCCTGTGGGGGACCTCCACGTCAGCCCTGCAGATCGAGTCCTCCTCGGCCGAGGGGTCATGCCACGACTGGAAGGGCTTCAGGGCCAGGGACGGCTCTGTCCTGGACGAGACCATCAACCACCAGTCCCAGAGGGAGCCCGACGCTGCAATGATCGCCTCGCTGGGGAACGCCTACAGGGGCGGTTTCGACTGGTCGAGGCTGCAGGGGGGTCCCAAGGAGGAGCTCAATGAGAAGGCAGTAGGCGAGTACAGGGGGTTCTACGGCGGGCTGAAGGAGAGGGGTGTCCACCTGATGCTGGTCCTCCATCACTTTGCCAACCCCCAGTGGTTCGCCGAGGGGGGCTCATGGACGTCCAGCCTCGCCCCCGAGATCTTCGATGACTACGCCAAGAGGATGGCCGGGGCCTTCGGGGATCTGGCCGACACGTGGAACACCGTCAATGAACCCTCTGGCCTTGCCACCATGGGCTACCTGCTGGGGGGATTCCCCCCAAGGAAAAGGAACCCCATCGCCTTCTGGAGGGTGCTCGGAACCCTCGAAAGGGCTCACAGGCTCGCCTACAGGTCCCTCAAGGACGCATGCCCCGGCGTGCCCGTTGGGATCTCCAACGTGACCATGAGCTTCAGCCGCGAGAACCTGCTGGGAGCCATACCCCAAAAGTTTGCAGAAAAGGTGCTGATGGGGAGCGCGGACCGCTTTGGCGAAGTCGACTTCATAAGCTTCAGCTACTACGGGAGGGTCTCGTTCGATCCCTTCCCGATGACGGGCTTGGGCGCACCCGAGAAGCTCGACAGGCAGGGGCGGGAGCATGACAGGATGTGGGAGTACTACCCACAGGGGATCAGGGAAGCTGCGATGATGTACCACCAGAGGTACGGAAAGCCCATCATCGTGACTGAGAACGGCTGCTGCACCGACAATGATGCCCAGAGGATCAGGAGCATCGGCGACCACCTCAGGCAACTCCGCGGGGCGATGCGAGAGGGGGCGGACGTCAGGGGCTACTTCCACTGGTCCACCTTCGATAACTTCGAGCTCCAGCTGGGTAGGAGCTACAGGTTCGGTCTCGTAGGGATCGACTATGGCACCCCCGAACTGAGGCGGGTCCCGAAACCCTCAGCAGCCTACTATTCACAGATATCAAAGAACAACGGCCTGGACTGAACCGGCCATTGGGCCAATTACTGCCGGTTCAGCTTCCTGAGGATCAGCTCATTCTGCAGGATTATTATTCTGCTCTGCTCATATACTGCGCTCCCCTTGTCCATGCTGTCCAGGCGCTCAAGGCTTGAGCGTATCTTTTTCATGAGGTCCTCGTCAGTGGTGGATTCGGTGAAGAGTATGCTACCTCTACCTGACGTTGGCCTCCCGGGAAGGGTATCCTGGGCATCATCGGACTGGGCCTCCGTGCCGCAGACAGGGCATTTCTCCCCCTGCTTTAGCTCCGTGACGCAGGTGCAGTGGGGATTGGGGCAATAGTAACCGCTCTTACCACCGCTCCCGCTGCTCCCCGAGATCTTCGGGGCCTTCTTCTTGGAGGCTGACAGCGCCATCGCCTCCCGCAGGCCGAAGGCTTTTACCTCAGCCCCGCAATGGGGGCACTTCTGCCCCTCCTTGAGGGGTTGATCGAATTCGCATGAAGTATTGGGACACGCGTACACTTTGCCAAAGAGCGGCATTCTCTCACCAATCACACCAACACTCTTTGCCCAATATATTTTTTTATCGGGTTGTGGGTATCGCCATGCTTTGCCATGGGATCGATGACACACCCTGCCAATTCCTTTGGGATCTTGCTCAGAGCACCCTTAACAAAGCTTTTTACTCCGCTGAACGAAAACAACTTGAGGAAAATGTAATGAATGCTGAAACAACCAAGATCATGGGCGGAATAGGCTCACTTTTGATGTTTATCGGTGCCATTCCAATCCGCTTTGCCAGCATAATCTCCTTTGTGGGGCTGATCCTCCTCTTGGTCGCCCTGTACAGCTATGCAGGCATCTACCGAGAAAGGGGGATTTTCAACAATTTCCTCTACGGCATCCTCATAGGTATAGTCGGCGCAGTGGTGGCGGCTGGAGTGGCCATAGCCACGGTTCTGGCTTCGCTAATGACTCTCCTATACGCGCTCTACCCCGGGTGGAACGGCGACTGGATGGCACTCTCTGGGATGACGCCAGACATTTCCAACATCACGCCGGGCAACATCCTGCCCCTAGTGGGCGGGCTGATACTGGTGATAGTGATAGCTTGGGTAGTCATCATAGTCGTAGCCATTTTCATGAGACGCTCGTTTAATGCCTTGGCGGCTAAAACGAATGTAAACCTCTTCTCGACCGCAGCTCTGATTCTGCTGATCGGCGCATTCCTAACGATTCTTGCTGTCGGTTTTCTCCTCATCTGGATCTCGTTCCTATTGATAGCCATTGCCTTCTTTAAGATGAAACCTCAGCCGGAATACACTGCGCCTCCGGTGGCTACTGCCCCGCCAGCCTCAACAACAGCATGAATCCCCCCAAACTCCCCTTTTTTGTCATAGCGCTGGGCGGAAAAATTCACCATTTTTCCATGCCAACTCAGCATGGCGGAGCCTCCCCCATCGAGCCTAGGCAGCAAAAGGACTTGGATTGGGGAGAGAATAGGGCAAGATTCTGAAAAACTATTTAATAGGCATCCTATGCTTCTACTTTGTGTGAATGGGGAGCCAAAGCTATGGGAAAGAAGCTCGTGATGCGCCAAGACACAAACTATACTCCCTCTGCGGTTTATGGCTTCGAATGGATCGAAGACCTTCCGCTGCAGAAGTCTGGCGCACCCAAGGGCGAACCCTTGAAAAAGCGCCTCAGCAGATCCTGCCTCGCAGGTATGGCTTTTCTCATGAGGCACTCTCCGTTCATAAGAGCTTGGCAGAGGTAGCTATCTCCATAACAATGACCTCTGCCATCATATTTACGCCATTGATGGAACTGCCGGCGAGATGGCATGGGAAGCATATTAGTGAGATTTTTTCAGTAGGATGTGAGAGAAATGTGTTGCAGGATGAGCGGCTCCTTCAGGCAATATTGCATTGAGGAAAATGAGAGGCATGAAAAATTCTGCAGGGCTCACGGGCTTATGGACAAAGGAAACCGTCTCCTCCTCGATGTCTTCAGGGAGAACTTCAATAAGAATGAGCCTGACTGGTCGCTGGGGGTCAGCGCTGTCGTCTCGGCGGCGTCCCATTTCGCGACTATCCACGAATGCTTCGGTAACCTGGAGAAGGCCAGGCAGTACTACTGGCTGGGGAGCCACGAGTGGAACTACAGGGGAATCGATTACCCCAGCATGAAGGGCGCCAGCCACGTCCTCAGGATTAAAGGGCTGGTCGACAGGATCATCCGCGCCGATGACCTCGTGACCCAGCAGCTGCCGGCCGCCGTCTGTTGCGAGAGGGGCGGCAACCGGCAAAGGGCTGCATAGCTCTATGGATGGGTGGCCTGCCTCAGAGCCGCTTCGGACGTGGAATATGGCCTATTCATCGCCAGCTTTGCTGGCAGAAGGGGCTTCCATGAGGCATGGGGGCGAAAAACCGAACGCGCCTACGCCCTGGCGTGCCTGGAGCGGTGGGGGGAAGCGCTGGACGAGTTGAAGGGGGCAGAGAAATGGCTTGCGAATGATGCGCGGCCAAGGGGGGCCCATGCCTGGCGCAATTACTTCTGGCTGCTCCCCGCAATGCGGGCAACGCTGCAGTACCAACTGGCCCCTTCGCAAAGGAACAGGGACGCTGCCGCAAAGGGGCTGGAGCCCAGCATACTGAAGTCTAGAAACCACAGCCGCACGCTCGCACTTCTGTTCTACCTGCACAACCTGAGAGCAAAGCATCCGGAATCATTTGACCAGTCCTGAGGGTACAGCGCTATCTAAGGGACCTTGCTGAGGACTATTATCTTGCAGTCATACTGCGAGATTTCATTCAGCGGCGGCAACACATACACCATGTCATCATCATTTGTTTCTATCGTGTCCCCGGCCTGTGCGGGGATGATTGAAACCCGGTATCTCTTCATGCATAATCACCATTAGTAAGATTAGATAAGCCTCGATTATTACGGTTATTCCCCACCGTTTCAAATCCCCTTTTTTCAATATGCTGGCATACCCGTCGCGACCTTGATCTTTTTCCACAGGACAATTGTCAGAAAAAACATCATGGTATGATGTAGGGCGAGAGCCACTCAACCAATTGCGCATTCGTAGGTATGCAGGTGCCCCTAGACTTTGCGAACTGCTGCATTATGGTGAAGAGACGATTAAACTCGATTTCACTCTTGCTTCCAGCTTTTTCTAGGCAGTGATTTACAAAAGAGGCTGCTTGATATGGAACCCTTATACAGGTGGTCAATGTGTTCAGTCTGCCGGTCTTGTAGTCATACTTTCTGGAAAAAGTTGGGGAGTTGCCTTCAATGTGGTATTTGACATCCTCGTTCCATCCTAGGATGTCGAGGAAATGCAGCAATCCTAGCAGGCCGGAAGGCCCGATTTGGCCAACCTCCCTTTCTATTTCATCTATCATCTGAACTATTCTGGGGCTGGGTTCGTACCTAACAATGCCCGGTATTTTTTCAACGTGGTCAATCATGTATGCGTTGCGGTAAACGATGGCCAGCAATGCCTTGAAGGCTTCGAAATCGACCACTGCTATCCTAGATAGGTTGCTCCACAGGTCGTCGAAAGTTGGTCTGGTTCCAGAGTCGCCAACCATAGGCGTCATATCGAAATCATTGTGCCTTGTTGGGCTGGCAGTCTCCTTGCCCGGCTTAAAAATAAACCCTAGCTCCATTAGGCAATATGGTTACAAGGTGATGGTGTGGGGCTCCTAAGGTTCCGCTTGACCATGCCGTCGACTCCTCTAAACGCTTCAGTCTTTTAGGCAAGAGAATTGATTTTGTTGCCCTCCCCTTCTGGATTCTAGTGACGAGAAGGTCCTTATAGGACATGCCTACCCATTTACTCAAAGTTGTATCTAGGCGTTGCCCCTTCCAAACCCCTAACTGGTCTGAGTATTAACTAGAATTATTTCTCTGCCACTCACCTTTTTCGGCCTGGCTTGGAGAGGATGACGATTGACTCATAGCGTATCATGCCTGCTTGGGACTTCTCCAACTGCCTCGTAATTGTCCTGTCCTGGGTGAAACCAAGCTTTTTAGCGATAGCCATCAGGATGACATCATTCTTTACTTCCATGTACCTACCATCGAGCTTGTAATGGTTATTCCCGATGACTATGGCACACTTGGCTTCCGGCTTCATGACGCGGAGCATCTCCTGGAGCGCCATCCGCATATCCTTGAAGAATTTGTAGGAATGAAGCCCCTCCTTTTCCCTACTGTACTTCTTCAATTCCGAGATTACTTCCTTCGCCTCAGGGGGAAGGTTGGAGTACCTAGCATTCTCCTCGCTGACCTCGCCTGCTAGGGTATCAGGATAGTACTTCTGGCTCGGGTTGCCAATCATATTTTCGCTGAGCGAGGGGATGTCAGTAAGCTCCAGTAGCGCCAGTTGGGGATAATCATTCTTGATGTAGTCAAGGGCTGTGCTATAGGGCGGGGAATTGACTATGGCGTCGATGGAGTTGTCAGGCTGAAACTTCATGTCCCGCGTATCTCCGACATGCGTCACTGAAGAGCCGAGCCGTATCTTCAACGTCTGATTCAGCCTGTGGAAGATGTAGATCCTCAGGTAGAGATCGTACAAGCGCTCCGAGAGCACAACATGGAACTCATTGCTCCTCCGCCTCGCCATGTCCGAGATGGCCCCGCTAAGCCCAAGAAGCATGAAGTCGCGTATCTTGTTGTCCCCGATTTTCTTTATAATCTCGTGGGCAATCAGAACTCTGTCAATCACATCAGCAGGGATTAGAACAGTGAGCTTCTTCGGAACAGCTGTCCTCCTCTTCTCGAACGATGCTGTATCATAGTCAGGTGGAAAGAGGAGCTTGGAGCCTCCCGATGTCTTCTCGTAGCTGAGGAACGCGCTGGAAAGTTCTTTCAGGTAGCTTTCCATGGTTTTCTTGAGCTTTTCGGGGGGAATGGAGAGGGCATCGCATTTGACCTGCGACATAAGGACTGAAAGTGGGTTTATGTCCACTCCTCGGCTGTCCAAACCCATCCATGTGGCCTCCACTAGGGTTGTGCCACAACCGGCGAAATTGTCCATCGCCGTCCCCTCCTCTTCTGGATATATGTAGTTGAGGAGGGCCCTCACCATCTTTGGGTGGAACCTTCCCTTGTAAGGGTGCATGTAATGGGTGATGTAGAGTGATGGCTCCTCCCTCACGGTGAAGTAGTCTTCGAGCCTCTTACCAACCTGCATGGTGACAGTGGCTGGTATCCTGTAGAGGTTCTTGGTGAGGAATGCAAAGAGGCTCTCCACGTTCCTATCCACCTCCTTTTCGTTGCGGCTGAGCTTGGAGATGTAGTGTGACTTTTCGAGGAAATACTCGTTGGTTATGAACCTGTAGAGGGTATACGCCTTTCCCGGAAAGACCTGCACGTTCCTCTGCTGCTCACCCGATGGGAACATCCTCTTGAGCAGCCTCTCCCAATCGCCCGACTCGGCTACCACAAGGAATTCGCGAATATATGCTAGCCTGTGGATCAACAGCGACACGTCGCCCACATCTCGGGTCTTGGCATAGAAGCCCTGGCATCTGCCATAGGGGATCTCGTGGGCCATGATGTCCTGGACCGGCATGTCCCCCTCCATGAAGTCCCGGAAGGGCGTCCTGCCGAGGATGTTGGCGAAGTTGCTGACTCGCTCGACCTTGCCGAAGAGGGACTGCAGCTCCAGCTCAGCCAGATCGACCTCACTCCCAGACTCCTCCTTGATGCTGTTGAAGAGCTTGAAATACCAATGGGCCACAGGCATGCCTCACAATTATTTACCAAGGGTTATTAAGAATGCCCCCAACGTGCTTTACTCAATATTCTCGAGCCAATTGGGTGTTTTCCTGGCCACAAAAAAGAATGGACTCAGTTAATTGAAAAGTGCCGGTATTATCCCGCCGCGATGCGGCTATTTCGACACTACTTCCGTGGGCTGTTCAGATCTGGCAGCTTTGCCCCTGCTCAGGGAGAGGATGAAGGCGATTGCCAGCAGCACCAGCGATATGTAGAGGGCGGAGTCGATGCCGTAGATAAAATCCTGTGCTATCCCGCCCGTCAGGTTTGTGGTACCAACGAAGATCTCGAAGGCCACCTGGCGAGGTATGGTGGCGGCCGCCACCGAGATGGCCAGGACGAAGCTCCCCAACATCCCGATGTTCTGGACTGTCCTCAGGAGGCCCGAGACGCTCCCGAAGGAGGAGGCCTGCGCATGGGCCATGATCTCGCTGTTGTTTGCCGGGAAGAACATGGAGGTTCCCGTGCCGGCTATGGCGGAGGCGATCATGACAAAATAGAGCGGTGTCGACATGCCTAGGGTCAGGTAGATGGCGATGGCAATGCCGATGACGACCACCCCCGAGGACGCCAGGAGCCTCGCCCCGTACTTGTCCGAGAGCCTCCCCATCACCGGACCAAGGAAGCTGCCGACGACGTAGCCAGGGATGAGCAGGAGCGCGGCGTCCAGTGGCGAGAGCCCCCTCACTCCCTGGAGGTACATGGTTATCAGGAAGACCACCGCTAGGTACCCAAGGCTCTGGAAGAAGGCCGCCAGTATGGAGTAGCGGAGTATCTTCTTTGTGAAGACCGTGAAGTCGAGCATGGGGCTCATCGCCTTCCTCTCGTTAAAGATGAATAGGGCAAACAGCGCGGCCCCTGCTGCCATGCATGCGATGTCGAGACCTGTGACGCCCTCGGTGGCCAGGTTTATGGCCCCGAAGGATAGGGGAAAGAGCGAGATGCCAAGGAGGACAGCCCCTGGGAGATCGAGCTTCGCCTCAACCTTGACATTATCCCTGAGGTACCTGACTCCGAGCAGGATGGCCACTACCCCTATGGGTATGTTGATGAAGAAGATGTACTCCCATCCGACGAAGGACGTGATGACTCCGCCCAGGACTATCCCCAGCATGGAGCCAGACGTGAAGCCTAGGGAGTTGTAGCCGAAGGCCCTCCCCCGCCTGTTACGCGGGAAGGTGTCCGCGATGATGGCGCCGCTGTTGGCCTGCATCAGAGAGCCGCCCAAAGCTTGGATGCACCTGAAGGCTATGAGGTGGTAGATGCTCGGGGAGAAGCCGCAGAGCGCCGACCCCAACGTGAAGATCAGGAAGCCGGCGTTGAACATCTTCCCCCTCCCGTAGATGTCGCCGATCCTGCCGAGGGGGTAGTCATCACGGCGGCTATCAGCATGTATGCCAGTATGATCCAGATGGAGACTACGAGGCTGGACTGGAGGGTGTCGTTTATGGTGGGGAATGCAAGGATCACTATGGTGCTGTCGAGGGCTCCCATCATCGTGCCCACAACGAGGATAAAGAGGACGATGCTGCTCTTTTCCATGGGGCATTACCAGGCAGTTTTGATACGTACGATTGGCAGCACGGTGCGGTATATGCATTGCGGAAATTCAACTGCCTGCTGATCTGAATCTGCGTAAAAATGTGAGATGTCAAAAAAAAGGTACACCAGGAAGTATGGGAGCACTGAAATCGCTACATCGTAGTTCTTGCCAATATAGAGTTTTGGCGAGATTCTTCTGCATCTCTTCTGGTATCATGAAAAATCCCTGCGCATTACCGGACACAGGATTACTATTACGCTTTACAAGCACATCATTGCCGTGCTTGACTATGTGACGCTAGCATGCTCAAGCCTACGGCTCTTCCCACACTGGATTTCTCCAGGGGGAATTTTCTTGCACCTTAGCCCTTTCCACTATACAATGAGGAGCTTTGCAAGAAGTGCTTCAGTGAGCATGGCATTAGCCCTTCGGCCGGAGCCTGGAGCCGCTCAGCCAATAGCCGAACCATCTGGGCGAGGCCATGGATCGGATAGTGGGGGCGAAAAACGAGCCAGCCTTTTCCTAGCCTTATTCGCAGTTCTTTGCTTCCTTGAGGGAAAGCAGAGTCGCTTGAACTCTATTCCAAGTTGCTGCTATCCCCCTCGCTCCAGGGCTTTCAGGGGTGTACTCGGTTATGGTCTCTCCCCTCACCATGGCTTCCGTAACCTTGAGGTCGAAGGGAATTCTGCCAGCAACCTTCACTCCCTTGTCTTTGCAGTAGTCCACGATCCGCTGGGTGTTCAGCCTGTTAACGTCGTACATGTTCACGCAGACCAGGGGCAGGACATTAAAATGCTCCAGAAGCTGGAGTGCCCTGTCTAGGTCATGGATTCCCGACAGTGTCGGCTCTGTGACAACCAAACCGAGGTCCACCCCAGTCACAGAGGCAATGACAGGGCATCCTATGCCTGGTGGGCCATCTATTATGATGGTGCCATCCTTCATCTTCTCGGCAAGTAGCCTGGCTTTCTGCCTTACAGCTGTCACGAGTTTTCCGGAATTTGCTTGACCTGGCAGGAGCCGTGCATGGGCCATCTTTCCGTACTTTGTTTCGGAGACGTAGCACTGCCCGGAGACCCTTTCTACCATCTTCACAGCTCCGGTGGGGCAGACCAACATGCAGACCCCGCACCCCTCGCAGGCCAAGGGATCGACAGCTATCTCTTCTGTAATGGCGCCGAACCTGCACCTCTCCCGGCATAAGCCGCATTTGGTGCACTCCTTGCCGTCAATGATCGCCAGCTTGGAGCCCATGAACTCCTCCGTCCCGACAACCTCCGGATGTAGCAACATATGCAGGTTGGGAGCGTCCACATCGCAGTCCGCCAAGACCGCGTTCCTCGCAAGCGAGGCAAAGGATGCTGCGATGGTCGTCTTTCCAGTCCCGCCCTTTCCGCTGAGAACCGTCAACTGCTTCACTTCTTGGCAAGCCTCCTTGCGTCTTCAAATAGCTGGAGAAACCTGCCCTTCCATTCTGGCATCTCCTCGCTGAAGGGGGCTCCCTTTGAATGGAGTTTGGCTATCCTCCTCAGGTAGGGGATCTCCAAGAGGATTGGTATTCCCTTCTCCCTGCAGAAGTCATGAACCCTGCTGTCCCCTATGCCCACGCGGTTGACAACCACCCCCAAGGGGATCTCCATGCCAGCTAGGACCTCTACCATCAGCTTAAGGTCATGGAGACCGAAAGGCGTTGGCTCTGTGACCAGTAGGCAGAAATCGCTACCTCTGGTGGTCTCAACCACCGGGCAGGAGGCGCCGGGTGGCGAATCTATTATCACATCCATTGTTTTGCGGATCCGCTTCTTTACCTCCCTTATCACCGGCACCGCCATGGGTTCCCCCAGCTCCAATTCGCCATAGACAAGATCGACCCCCCCTACGGTTCCAGACTTCAAGGTCCCGACCCTGTGCCTCTCCTCGGCTATTGCCCCCTCTGGGCACACGATGGCGCACCCGCCGCAGCTGTGGCAGAGGCCAGGGAAGACCAGCACCTTCTCCCTCCCGACAAAGATTGCATGGTACTGGCAGACCTCTGCGCACTTGCCGCAAAGGTTGCAGATACCTTCGTCGACAGAGGGGATCAGGCTGCAGATCGGCTCCTCCTCCACCTTCGCCGGGTGGAGGTACAGGTATACGTTTGGCTCTTCGACGTCGCAGTCCAGGAGCTGGGCATTGCCCAAAGAAAGCGCCAGATTCACGGCTACGGATGTCTTCCCGGTCCCTCCCTTTCCGCTGGCCACAGATAGAATCATAGATGCCACCCATTGCCAAATGGCGTATGGTCTCAGGGCTGAATTGTGACCTGTTCCGGCGCTAGAGTTGGTTACTTATGGCGTGCCTCATGGCACCCTTCTGTCAACTCTGTCAGGCTGCCTTTCTTGTAGGCCTCGACAACCTCTCTAACCTTGGTGGCATTCGCTCTCAGCACAGCCACGCAGGCCTGCTGGAAGATGTTTATGGCCCTTGGTCCCATGCCGAAGGCTATCAGGGCATCTGGCTTCAGCCGCAGTATGTTGTCTGCTGGCTGACCGGCACCCCCGAAGTGCTCCCCTGTATTGGGCACGACCTCAACGCCCAGCAGCTCCTTGCCTTCGAAATTCAGCACAGTGAAGAACGGAGCCCTCCCGAAGTGCTCAGAGACCACAGCGTCCAGCCCTCCTTCATCTGCCGTAGGAATTACTA
>Ga0116202_10001421_pt1 | contig 13997 bp, 14 predicted proteins | sample LakKivw325mmetaG_FD_94479 | JGI IMG/M metagenome (GOLD analysis project Ga0116202, IMG submission 94479) | Anoxic lake water microbial communities from Lake Kivu, Rwanda to study Microbial Dark Matter (Phase II) - Lake Kivu water 325m metaG | ecosystem: Environmental > Aquatic > Freshwater >...
ACAGGCTGGAAGCTGAGAATGCCGGCGCATTCTCACCTGACCTGCGCGAGGCGCAGGTCAGGCCGAGCTACGCGTTTGGTGGACTATTCGGATTGCGTGAAGTCATCTGTGGGACACGGCACTAGTTTCTCAGGAGGAATCTGACAGTGGACGGCAAGGCACCAGCCGGCGAGAGCGGACAGGCGCTGACAGAGCGCTGGCAGGCGGCGCAGCGGCAGGAAGACGAGTTCTGGAAGCGAGCCGGTGTGCTCGACGGCCAGATGCAGAGGGTGCTCAACCGCTATGTGGACGCGATCGCCGACCTTTCGGCGCAGCTTCCGCAGGACTGCGCCATACTGGATGTCGGCTGCGGACCCACGTGCGTGGCCCGTCTGTTCTCAGTGGGTTCAAAGACCTACATTGATCCGCTGATGGACTCCTACTCCGCAACCTATGCGGACCGAATGCCCGCAGGGGAACTCATTTGCGGCACTGCGGAGGCCATTCCCAGGCCTGATGAGTCGTTTGACGTGGTGCTCAGCGCCAATGCTCTCGACCACATGATGAATCCTGACGCAGCTCTTGTGGAAATGCGCAGAGTATTGAAGGCGGACGGTGTATTCGTGCTCATCCTGTACACCCACTCCCCACTGGAGGCGGTAGGGCGCGGGGTTCTGGAGCGCTATGTGCCGGCCCTGCGCCATGACGCCCATCCCTACTGCTACATACGCAGGAGCATCCGCAAGGTGCTCGAGAGGCACTTCATCGTGCGAGAGCAAACGCCGGTGTGGCTGACCGACAAGCTGGGGCTGCGGCCGATCCACCGCGAGGAGTGGCTCTTTATCTGCGAGAAGCGGTCGCCTGCCGATGCGGATGCACATTAACCGGGGATGTGATCTGGAATGACTGCCACAAAGCGGCCCGACGATCAGGAGTTCGAGCTTGTCCCCCACACCCGGATCCGTTCGGCCATCGGCGACCGGACCCTGCAAAGTGTCAACGAGATCCCGCAATTCCGCGTGTACAAGCAGGTCATCGCGGATGAGCTCATCGCTTTCCGCACCGCGTTGAAACAAGATGGGAGCAAGCCGCTGCCCACCTACAATGACATTCTCATCAAGCTGGTCGCGGCGACGCTGCCGGAGTTTCCCCGGCTCAACGCATGGCACTGTCCCGAGGGGCTGAAGCTGCTGAAGAACGTGAATGTAGGCTTTGCGGCCGCCACCGATGAGGGGGTGCTCTTGCCGACGGTGCTAGATGCCGGCCGCAAGAGCCTCACCGAGATCGCCGCCGAGACTGCCGAGATGATCGAGCTGGCGCGCAAGGGGCGGCTGCGGGCCAGCCTGCAGATGGGCGCCGGTTTCACCATCTCCAACATCGGCCCTGTTGGCGTGGACGCATTCGATGCCATCATCTCTCCGCCACAGACCGGGATTCTGGCAATCGGCTCGATCATGCCGAGCGTAGTAACCGTTCAGGATGAAGTGACGGTGCGGAGAACCATGTGGTTGTGTCTGACCATGGACCACCGTTCCATTGATGGCACCTATGGAGCAAGTTTTCTGGCGCAACTGTCCGCACGGTTAGGTGGCCCCCTGGGGGCGCTACGGGGCTAATTTCATGCTTTCTGGAAAGAAAGCAAGGAAAATTCAGTTTGGCTATTGACAGGTTTCTAAGCATGTGATATGTTGCGCCTAGAGTGCCGGTGCCTGGGGCGACCACGGCACTCACTTATCAACAATTTGTTGACCAATCAGGGGGAGAATTGATATGGGCGCAACGAGAGTAGGCTTTCTGGTCCTCGCACTTCTGACCTTGCCACTCGCAATCGCCAACGCAGACCTCATCACCGTGGACGGCAGCCTGGCTGACTGGATTTCGCCGGACTACAGCAACCACGACGGCGCAGACCTCGGGCCAGGCCATGAGGCCTACGACATTGATTGGAACTACCAGGAGTGGGACGCCACGACAGGCCGCGCCTACTTCGCCTTCGATGTCGTCGGCAGCACACTCCAGGCTGATAACACCGGCAACCACGTGGACATCTTCATTGACATTGACAGCAACAAGTCCACCGGCAGCACTGCCGGCAGCGGAGATTACGGCATTCTCGGCATGGAGTACTGGCTGTACTACGACCTGAGCGGCGCCGGCGGCAACCAGGGCTCTGCGGGCTACGGAACCAACTTCGCCATGTATGCGCTCTCCGGCGGCACGTGGACCTTGGTTAACAGCCCGGCGTATTTCGCCGTCGCCCGTGGCACCAAAGCCGTCGAGTTCGGGATCGCCGGTCTCGACATCGGCTCACCGGACAACTTCCTGTGGGGCGCATACTTTGACAATGGCGTTCTCGCCGGAGAAGACTGGTGCCCCGACACCTTTGACCAGCCCGGCCGCGCACCTGAGCCCGCAACACTCGCTCTGTTCGCGCTCGGCGTGACCGGCCTGTATCTGAAGCGCCGCCGCAGCAGCACCACCGAAGAAGACGCATAGGCATAACTCCTACCTCGCCAAACGATGCGGGCCGCTCTTGATGAGCGGCCCGCTTCTTTTGCGGCAAGGCTTCCGTGCAACGCTCGCTACCGTCCTCCGCAGTCACGCCTCAGCGTTTAGTTATGCGCCGGAATTCATCACGATAGGCCGGCGACAACTCCACGGTCGGCAACTCCAGTTCGGTATCCTTGCTTGTCGAGTATCTCTGGTGCTGAGCGACCATGTGCGCCGTCAGGTCCGGTGTGCCGTCCAGCAGTGCGACTACGTCGAGCAAATCCGGCGGCTGGTCCGGCGGGTGGTCAAGCTGTGCGAATATCTCGCAAACCACATCGTAGTCCCGCCGGGTGTCCACACACAGGCGATAGTGACCGCGACGAATCGGCTGCGGCGCTACCACCGACAGGCAACTGAACACCTCCGGGTGCCGGCGCATCGCCGGAGTGACATGCTCGTGGTCCGTGTCCAGGTCTGCGACCTCCCAACTGCGCCGCAGGACATCGCTGCTGAATATCTCCACCTGCGTGCCGTAGGGGAACGTCTCCCGGCTGGTATTCGAGACGTAGTCCATGCCCGACTTCAGGTACTCCTGCACGATGCCATGACACACCCAGGGCGAGAACAGCGGCGCGTCGCCACAGATCCGGATGATCACATCCAGTTCCAGCGCTTCGGCTCCGCTCACGTAGCGAGCCAGAACATCATCCTCGTCGCCTCGATAAACCTCGGCACCGTTCCTCAGGGCCTCATCAGCCACAGGCGCGTCCTGTTCGTTTACACTGGTAGCCACGATGACGCGGTCAATTGAGGGACATGCCCGGGCCGCATGTATGGTCCAGCCCAGCAGCGACCTGCCTGCGATCTGCATCAGCGTCTTGTTCGGCAGCCGGACGGCTCCCATGCGCGCCTGGATGACACCGCTAATCATCCTTCTCTACACCGAACCTTTCCCGGCCCCGAGCCGGCTTCCTCAGTCGTCCCCATGCACGTACGTTCCGCGCTGTTCCCGGCACACACGCACGTCAGGAGGATTAAACGCGCCCGAAGAACAACTATATCTGTGCACGCACCTCGGTAGGAGCGCTCGCGGCGGCGATCGGCGGTCTGTCCGCTGCGGCATGTCAGCAGCCGACCGCCTGCCGTAGAATACAACAAACAGCAGCCCGCTGCAAAGGCAAGCTGCCGGGAAAGAGGGATGACAGTGAAGATCTATATTCTCACGGATATGGAAGGGATAAGCGGCATTAGCCGTCGCGAGATGGTCATGCCCGACGAGGGAGGCGACCACTACCAGTACGGCCGCAAGTGCCTCACCGAAGACATCAACGCTGCAGTCGCCGGGGCCTTCGACGGCGGTGCCACGGAAGTGGTGGTCAATGACGGCCACGGCGGCGGCAGGCACCTCATCCTCGAAGACGCCGACGCCAGGGCCATCTACGAGCGCCCGGTGAGTGCCGTGGACATCTGCCCATCGCTCGACGAATCGTTCGCCGGCATGCTCATGGTGGGTGCGCATGCGATGGCCGGCACGCTGAATGGCTTTCTCGACCATACCCAGTCGTCTATGAGCTGGTACAACTACTATCTCAACGGCGAGAAGCACGGCGAGATCGGCGAGTGCGCCGCATGGGCCGGCCACTACGGCGTCCCGATGCTGATGGTTGCCGGCGACCAGGCGGCATGTGATGAGGCCAAGCGGCTCTACGGCACGCCGGTAACGGTTGCCGTGAAGACCGGCCGCGGCCGCGAGCACGCCATTCTCATTCATCCCAAGAAGGCCAGAGAGATGATCAGGGAGGGCGCGAAGGAAGCGATGTCGTGGATCGGCAAGCAGGAGCCGTGGGTGCTGGAGAAGCCCATCACCGTGCGCCTGGAGCTCTACCGCAGCGACATGGCTGACGGAATGGCCAATTCCGACCGCATCACCCGCATTGACGCCCGCACAGTCGAGATGACGGTCAACTCGCAGATAGAGATTATGAAGTGGTCGTAAGGCGCACGCCCATCTGGTAGGCCGGCTGTGCGTGTGCCGGCTTCAGCCGGCACCATTAGCACTCTCCGTCATAGAGTGCTAAGTAGCTCTTGATTCTTCTCCGCGTTTGCGCTATCATTAGCTCCGCTCCACGGAGATTCAATGTAGCCACTCCTCGATTCCCGATGAAGTGGCTGCACTTGCGCTAAGAAGGAGGTGCGCGACGTGGCATTAAGGATTCTGGGCGATAGAGTCATGATCAAGGTTGATGACGCCCCTCAGACCGAAGGTGGTATTCTCCTGCCCGAAACGGCCCAGGAGAGGCCGCAGCGCGGCACGGTTGTCGCGGTCGGCGAGGGCAAGCGGCTGGAGAGCGGCGAGGTTGTGGCCCCCGACCTCGAGGAGGGCGATGTGGTGATCTTCGCCAAGTACGGTGGCACCGAGATCACCGACGAGGGTGAGGAGTACAAGATACTCGAGACCAGTCAGGTGTACGCCAAGTTAGTCTGACCTACAGCCCCGGCCATTACCGGGACGCGGTCTGAAGAAAAGGAGAACCACGCCCATGGCTGCAAAGAGCATTGTTTACGATGAGGAAGCCCGCAAGGCCCTCGAGCGGGGCGCCAACAAGGTCGCCGACGCCGTCAGGGTGACCCTCGGGCCGTCCGGGCGCAATGTATTGCTTGACAAGAAGTTCGGCTCCTCCACCATCACCAAAGATGGTGTGACGGTGGCCAAGGAGATCGAGCTGGAAGACCACCTCGAGAACACCGGCGCCCAGTTGCTGCGCGAGGTGGCCTCCAAGACCAACGACGACGCCGGCGATGGCACCACAACCGCGACGGTGCTGGCCCAGGCCATGCTCAAGGCCGGTCTCAAGGCCGTTGCCGCCGGTGCCAACCCGATGTTCGTCAAGCGCGGCATTGACAAGGGCGTTGCCGCCGCCGTCGAGGCCCTCCGGGGGATGGCCGTAGAGGTCAACACCGAGGACGACATGCGCAACGTGGCCTCCATCGCCGGCAACAGCGAGGCCATCGGCGATGTCGTCGCCGAGGCGATGCAGGAGGTCGGCAAGGACGGCGTCATCACCGTCGAGGAGTCCAAGGGCCTCGAAACCACATTGAAGCTGGTGGAGGGCCTGCAGTTTGACAAAGGCTATCTCTCCCCATACATGGTCACCAACGCCGAGAAGATGGAGGCCGTCCTGGACAACCCGGTGATCCTCATCTACGAGAAGAAGATCAGCTCGGTTCCCGACCTGGTCCCGGTTCTGGAGAAGATCGTCCGCGCAGGCCGGCCGCTTCTCATCATCGCCGAGGACGTCGAGGGCGAGGCCCTGGCGACACTGGTCGTCAACAAGCTGCGCGGCGCGCTTCAGGCCGTTGCCGCCAAGGCCCCCGGCTTCGGCGACCGGCGCAAGGCGATGCTTGAGGACATCGCCATCGTCACCAACGGCACCTTCGTCAGCGAAGACCTCGGCATCCAGTTGGAGAATGTGGAGCTTGAGATGCTGGGCCAGGCCGAGCGCGTCACCGTCACCGCCGATGAGACCACCATCATCGAGGGCGCCGGGTCGCAGGACGCCATCCGTGCCCGCATCAATCAGATCCGCACCGAGATCGAGAAGACCGACTCCAACTATGACCGCGAGAAGCTGGAAGAGCGGCTCGCCAAGCTCTCCGGCGGCGTGGCCGTCATCGAGGTCGGCGCCGCGACGGAAACCGAGTTGAAGGAGAAGCAGCATCGCTTCGAGGACGCCCTCTCCGCAACCCGAGCCGCCGTTCAGGAGGGCATTATCGCCGGCGGCGGCGCTTCCCTGGTCGCTGCAATCCCCAGCCTCGACTCCGTTGATACGGAAGGCGACGAGGCCATCGGCCTTGACATCGTCCGCAAGGCGCTCAGTGCTCCGCTGCGGCAGATCGCCGAGAACGCCGGACACGAAGGCTCGGTCACCGTCAATGAGGTCGCCAAGTCCAAGAAGAAGGGCTACGGCTTCAACGCACGCACCGGTCAGTTCGAGGACCTGGCGAAAGCCGGCATCATTGACCCGCTCCTGGTAACCCGCTACGCACTCGAGAACGCCGGCTCCATCGCGGGCATGATATTGACCACGGAAAGCCTCATCGCGGAAGCGCCTAAGGATGATAAAGAGGAAGACCAGTAGCGAACCGGTCAAACCGATTCCGCTGCTGAATCCGACACCAGAGGCGAGCGCAATGCGCTCGTCTCTTTTCTTGACTGCCGACACATCGCATTGCGGTATTGGTCGCCTTGCCCTCCACGATGGGAGGATTGTGCCCGCAGGCGACGAAGCACACCCACTGCGTACGCGAGTACGACATCGCCCAAGCGCCTCAGCTTGCTTGAGAGGAAGAATGCAGATGGACCTCCGCTACAAGGCAAGAGTATCGGTTCCCGACTTCTGGCCGGTTGACGAAGCCGCTATCAGTGATCGCCTCGCCACGGTGCCGGCCGAGCGCCTGGTCAAGTACGGCAGTTCCGCCGGCGGGCGCGACCTGTACCTGGTCAGATGCCCAAATCCGGGCAAGCCGAGGCTCTGGGTCATCGGCGGCACGCACGGTCACGAGCCCGGCACGGTCGCATCGTGCTTCAACTTCCTGCACATACTGGAGCACGGTGAGGACCTCAAGGGCAAACCGTGGCCCGATATGGCGGAGCTGTCGGACGCACTGGACATCACGGTGGTGCCGGTGTTCAACCCCGACGGCCGCGCCCGCTGCCCGGACAGCTTCGTCGGCTGGCCCACCGGCGGCCTCGACGGAATGGCCCAGTCGTGGGACAAGAGCCGCCGCGTCATCCAGATTGACGAGGCCGTCGCCAATGGCATCAATCCCGATGATGTCATCTTCCTCGGCGGCCGCTTCAACGATTCCGGCTTCCTGGCGAACCGGCCCGTTGATGTCAATACCACTCTCTTCGTCGAGTTCCAGCAGTTGCTCCAGTACATGGAGTCCGAGCCGCCCGAGTGCTACATTGACCTGCACGCCTGCGGGTCCAATTTCTTCTGCATGAATCGGGGCTTCACCGAGCCGTATCGCCGGAAGCTGCGCAAGATCAACGAGGCCACCGCCGAGGCCATCCGCGCCTTCGGCCACCAGTACTCGGGTGACATTTATGGCGACACCGGCACGGCCGATGAAGAGGGCGCCATACTCGGCAACGTCCGCATCCTGTACGTCCGCTTCGGCACACTCGCCTTCCCCTACGAGGGCCGACAGGGCTTCCTGGACATCCTGCCGTGGTGCGAGGAGGCCGACATAGTTGACGACTATCTCATCGCGGTGCGCGAGACAATGCGCCTCGGGGTTGAGGAAGGCTACATCCCCTGAACCGTCGGAGTGCCACCCGCAGAGAAAATGGGCCCTTCGTGAAGGGCCCATTTCGTTTTGTCTCATCATCTGCTGGTGGCGGATGTCTGCGCTACTGTTCCTTGTCGTCGCCGACAAATAGCTCGGTCAGGCTGTCGGTCATCGTGTCCTCGATGACAACCGACGCCTCTTCCGTCGCTTCTTCGGGCTGTTCGGTCTCGGCCTCGGGCTGTTGTTCCTGCTCTGCAGCGGCTGCGGCTGCTACCTTCTCTGCAGCGGCTTCGGCTGCTGCTTCGGCGGCCTCAATCTCGGCGTACGGGTCCTCGATGCTACGTCCAAGTATCTGTTCGACGCTCAGTTCTCGCTCCTCGGCGATGCGGGTCGGGTTATGCAGCGCCTTGAGCGCTTTGAAGCAGGCATGGGCGCGGTTGAATACGTTCCCGCTGCCCAGTGACTTGGTGAGAATGTCGCGGATGCCGCTCACCTCAAGAATCTGGCGAGTCGCCCCGCCGGCGACAACGCCTGTGCCGCGCGAGGCCGGACGCAGCAGAATTACCGCCCCGCCCACCTTCGCCTGCACCTGATGGGGGATGGTGTAGCCGTCCATCGGGATGCGGAACATGCTCTCGCGAGCGCGCTTGATCGCCTTCTCAATGGCTTCCGGAATCTCGCGCGCTTTGCCGACACCCAGTCCCACATTGCCCTTGCCGTCACCAACGGCGGCACAGACCCGCACGGACGATACGCGGCCGCCCTTCACGGTCTTGCGGGTGCGGTCAATCCGTACCACGCGCTCCTGGAATTCGTCGCGTTCCTCTTCTACCGGTTTCCTGGTCCTCATACCTCTACTTGTCCCTCTCGTTTGCGGATGACTTGCGCCCAGTGGTGCGCGTAGACTCCCGCTGCGCCTCCGATGCGGAAGCGCCCGGGCATCTAACATATCTCAAGTGACGCACGCTGCCAAAACTTAGACGGCTTCCCATCCACGCAGGAAGCCGACGGACTATTAGAATAGCACATGGGTTGCGGTACTGTCAACGGATTTGCGGCCTTCGGACCCCTCACCAAACGGGCGTGCCCGGGCCGGAGTGCTTGAGTATCATTGCGCGCGTATTGTCTCGCGCAGTGCATCCAGTACACGCTGCCGTCCGGTCTGCGGGCAAGTATACGTCCAGTTGGTCCAACCATTGCAGCCGGCACTGCCGGCTACCTGAGCGCCAACGTGGTGGATGGAGCCTCGACAGCCGTTAGCGGAAATCGTGCCGTCCGCGTTCACGATGGCTTCGACATCCAGCCGAATGTGCTTGAGCTTATCGCCTGGGTGCAGAAGTCCTTCCTGAATCAACTGCTTGAAAGGGATACGCTTCGGCGGCGGAGGGTCTTCAGTGAACTGCCTGAGCCATTCATCAGGCATCGGTTCCACTGCCTCTATCCTCTGGCCTGCGAGCTCGACGTATCGCTCTTCCTTTTCGATCCCGATCCACCGCCTACCCAAGCGTTTGGCTACCGCACCAGTCGTCCCAGCACCAAAGAAGGGGTCAAGCACCAAGTCGCCCACGCGCGTGCTGGCGACTATTACTCGTTCGAGAAGCGCTTCCGGTTTCTGCGTAGTGTGAGCCTTCTCACCGTTGACCTTCAGCCGCTCTGCGCCTGTGCAGAGAGGCAATTCCCAATCACTACGCATCTGCTTCCCATCGTTGTACAGCTTCATGCTGTGATGATTGAATGTGTACTTCTTCTGGTCTTTTGATTTCTTGGCCCAGAGCAGCATTTCATGTGCGTTCGCAAACCGCACCCCACGAAAGTTGGGCATCGGGTTGGTCTTGACCCACACGATGTCGTTCAGTAACCAGTAGCCTAAATCCATCATTATCCTGCCAACACGGTAAATATTGTGGTAGGAGCCGATGACCCATATGGTACCATTGTCCGAGAGTGCGTGGCGGGCTGCACTCAGCCATTCCTCCGTGAACCTGTCATATGCCTCGAAGCTCTCGAAATGACTGTCGGCTCCCGGCTGGCCGAACTGATCCCACTCGTCATCAACTGCATCCACCTTGGTCATATTCGGTCGCCATAGCTCGCCCTCAAGCTGGAGGTTGTACGGCGGATCAGCAAAGACGCAGTCCGCAATCTGGCCGGGCAACTGGGGCATGACCTGGATGCAGTCGCCCTGTATCAACTCATTCTCCATAGCTGTCTGGCCCCACCTATCCTCGCGTCATTCTCGCGGATCTCTTGAGTCTCCGAATAGTCCACACGAATTGGCCCACATAGTCCCTCCCCGGTCAGCACGTGATCCTCACTGAAGCGCCCCTTCGCTCCCACCATTATAGCTGTCTTGTCCGTCTGGTTGAAGCAGCAGAAGTGCAGGGAGACACGATAACCTGTGTTGTCGCCTACCCAACTCCCAAGTATTGTCATGCTCTCCAGCTCACCTTGAGCTTTCTTCGTGTCGCAGGTGTCCCCGTCCTTGAGTTCGACTACCAGGGCTGTCTGGGAGTGCTTGTCTATCATCACGATATCAGATGTGATAGCGTGAGCGTGCAAGGTGGCGTCTGCAGCCACGCGCCGTGTGGACCAGCAGTTTCCCCGGATGGCTCGATCCCACTTCCCCGCCTGCCGACGAAGAATCCCCGGCCCCATGATTGGTGCCGTGCAGGTGCCCGTGGCCGCGCGGGGAAATGTAGTAACGGGGGTTTCGGCCGGGTGCGGGTGCGGGAGACTCGAAATGGATCGGCACTTACGCAGACCGCCAAGATGGGCCGCGGACGGTTGCCCATTCGCAGCCATTGCGCGCGTTGTGGCGGGCGTCTGGCGCAGCTTGACAACGGGTCATTCTGACTGCTATCTTCGTGATGACTGCGGTGAATCGTGCTGCGCGCCGCCGCAGGCGACAGGTGGGAGTGTGGTGTCATGGAACGGATCTTGAGTTACTGGAAGGACCAGAGGGGACTGAGCACGGTGGAGTACGCGCTGCTTCTGGCGATGATCGCCGCCGTGGCCGTGACCACATGGTCGGCTCTGGGCAGCAAGGTTAACAGCACCGTTGGCGCCGTGGGCGCGTCGTTGCCCTTTTCCTCGCATGTAGGAGGGCCATCTTGATGTCTCACAGCCCGGCCCCGCCGCTGACGGCCAGGCAACACGAGATCCTGATGGCGGTGGTGCAGGAGCACATCGCTACGAAAGCACCCGTGGGCTCCAAGCAGCTCAGGAGCAAGTACGACTTCACCGTCAGCAGCGCCACCATCCGCAACGAAATGGCTTATCTGGAGGAGGCCGGCTACCTCTGCCATCCTCACACCTCTGCAGGGCGCGTTCCGCTGCCCGAGGCGTATCGGCTTTTCGTCAATGCCCACCGCAGGGGGCCGCTACCCAGACATACCCAGGCGGTGCGCATATATGACAGCGAGTGTCGGCGACTGAAGGGGCGACCGCGTGCCTTGATGCGGGCCACGTCGCGCAGCCTGTCGGCCCTGACCGGCTATCCGAGCATCGTGATGAGTCCTTCACGCGTTCACGAGCGGTTTGATGACATATCCGTGTCGCCGGTGAGCAGCTACAATCTGCTGCTTACATACCAGACCACCGCCGGGAAGCGAGTGCAGCAACTCCTGCGCAGCCCGGAGCCGATGACCGCCGAGCAGATCGGCACGCTGAGCCGTGCGCTGCGCAAGATCTACCGCGGCCGCGCCATCGGCGAGCTTGCGACTGTCACGGGGACGGACCTGGCGGCGGCGGTATTTGAGTGCAATCTGCCCGAGGTGTTGCTGCAGGCACTGCGACAGGCCGTGGACACGGAGGAGGACCGCGAGTTGTACGTGGATGGTACCTCCTACATGCTGGACGAGCCGGAGTTCCAGGAGCCTGAGAGCCTCCGCGAATTCATCGAGACCATTGACCAGCACGCACTGCTGCGGGAGGCCCTGTTGCTGGCTGCCAGGGCCGCCGAGGTCACTGTCGCCATCGGCAGTGAGAGCCGAGTGAGGGGCATCCGCCGCTGCAGCCTGGTTGCGCGCTCCTTCGCTGACATCGGCCTGCGCGCCGGGACCGTAGCGGTGCTCGGGCCGCTGTGCATGGACTACATCAACGCTATGTCGGTTGTCTCCTTTGTCGGAGAAAGACTGGACGAAGCCTTTTCAGAAGGGGAAGACGCCGGCCGGTAAGCGCGTGTATACCCGGTCATCGCTGTCATCCCCCGGTAACCTCCTGCGGCGCAGCGTGCGCCGTCACTGCTAATGGGCATGGACCGTCCAATCGCTGCTACATCAGAGAATGCCGACATTGTCGACCGGACAGTCACCGCGAGCCCGGATGTCCGGTACTGCGAGCTGTTGCAGACCAACGCCGCGGCCGCCGCAAGCGTGGCTTCGGCGGTGCTAGGCAGCTTCGGCCCCCGGGGTCTGAACACCGCGCTCGCGGACGGTGACGGCGATTTCGCCGTTACCAGCGACGCGGCGGCCATCGTCGAGAAGCTCGACACCAAGCACCCGGTCTCGCACCTGGTCGCCGGTGCCGCCCGTACCCAGGGCGCGCAGGTGGGCGACGGCGCTGCCACCGCAGTGATCATCGCCTCTGCGCTCATCAACGAGGCCGTGGCTCAGGCCTGCGTCGGCGTCCCGATGGTTCATCTGCTTGCCGGCATCAGGCTGGCCACCCCTGTGGTGCTGGACTTCCTCAAACAGACCGCGCGGGCGTCGGCCTATTGCGATGACCCCATGCTCTACCAGGCTGCACGGACCGCCGCGCGCGGCGACAAGCAGATTGCCGCTCTGATCATCGAGGCGGTGCGAGCGATCTCACCCGAACGCCTGACCGAGGATGAAACCTTCTCCCTATCAAAGCGCGTTATGGCTAGACAGGGAGCGACCACTAGGCTGGCTCCGGGTCTTATCCTCGGCACTCAAACGCCCGGCGAGCGAGCGCCCGTCAGTGTGCCGAAGCCGTGGCTACTGCTGATTGACGGCGATCTTGCGCCCGAGCGCATCCCCGACGAGGGCCTGGGCACCGAGACCGGCTTCCAGCGCCACCTGCAGCTTCAGGAAGACTTCGCTGAGGATGTGCGGAAGCTCGCCACGGTCGGGGCCAACTGCGTCTTTGTCACCGGCGACATCGCGCCAAGCGCGCGCGTGCTTCTGGAGGAGGCCCGTATCTTCTGCGTCGAGTCGGTCCCCGCCAGCGACCTGGCCGAGCTTGCCGCTTATACGGGCGGAGTGCCTGTCAGCAGGGCCGGGCTGCGCAGGAGCATCGGCGAGTTGAGGAACCACCTCGGGACGGCGAACACGGTGGCCCGGGACCCGAGACTGCAAGCCGTGTACGTGGAGGGCGGCAGCGGCCGACCGATGGTGACGATACTGGTCGGGGCCGCCACCCCGGAGGTGCTTGCCGAGAAGAGCGGCATTGCCCGCAAGGCTGCTGCTACCGTCCAGGCGGCGCTGCGTGGCGGCGTACTGCCCGGAGGAGGCGCCGCCGAGCTGGCCGCCGTCAAGTACGTACGGAGAGTGCGCCAGGCCGCCCCTGACAAGTACGTACACGGCGTGGATTGCGTCATCGAGGCCCTCAAGGCCCCCATGGTGTCCATCGTCCAAACCTGTGGCTTCAGCGCGCGCCAGGTGGAGGAGGCGCTGCGCGCCGACGCGCAGGGCCGTGCGGAGGGGTGGGGTATCAGTGCCGAAACCGGTCGCGTCACCTATATGTACGACTTGGAGGTCGTTGACGCCGCGCCGGTGAAGATTGGCGCCTTCGTCACCGCGGTCGAGGTCGCCGACGCGGTGTTGCGCATTAGTGCTATCATTGACAGTGACGCAGATACTCGTGCCGGCGCGCTGGATTGATCCGCTGCCGCCGGCTGATGTGAGGATGAGGAGCTCTAGATGACTGATCGCAAGCAGGACAAGCCCGTTCCAGTGAGAATCGATTCCGGTCCGCAGCCCGAGGAAGACAGCGCTCCGGAGCTTGCCGAACTTGAGGCGGAGCAGGAGGCAGACAGCCGCGAGGGGCACGAAGACGCCGCCGAGGAGACCGACTGGCAGGCCAGGTACGAAGAGCTACATGAGAAGTACCTGCGCGCCCTGGCCGACCTGCAGAACTACCGCCGGCGCATGGCCCAGGAAATGGCCCAGCAGAGGCAGTATGCCAACGAGAATCTGCTCGCCGAACTGCTGCCTGTGACCGACAACTGCAACCAGGCCCTGGCCAGCATCTGTGACACCGATGACCTGGAG
>Ga0116202_10001422_pt1 | contig 13997 bp, 9 predicted proteins | sample LakKivw325mmetaG_FD_94479 | JGI IMG/M metagenome (GOLD analysis project Ga0116202, IMG submission 94479) | Anoxic lake water microbial communities from Lake Kivu, Rwanda to study Microbial Dark Matter (Phase II) - Lake Kivu water 325m metaG | ecosystem: Environmental > Aquatic > Freshwater >...
CAAGGAGACCCTCGGCTGGTGGATCGTCTGCGAGACGAACTGGGCCCGGATTCTCAAGAGGATGGAAGATGCCGAAAGAGAGGCCGACGAGGGGGAGAGGTGGTCATGAAGGATGGGCGGCGCCTTCTCAAAAGATGTTGTCAGATCATCTCTTCTGTCGCCATATAATCCACGATATCGCAGAACCCTTCCCCGAACTCGAACTCCGAGACGTACTCCGACTCCGACTTCAGCTCGGAGACGGCGTTGGCCACCGAAGCCCGGAACCCAGCTATTTTGAACATGGGCAGGTCGCTTATGCTGTCGCCCACCGCGGCGACCTCTTCTTTCCGGAGGCGAAGCCTCTCCATCACCTTCCCGAGGGCTCTGCCCTTGTCCACCCTTCTATCTTTTATGTGGACTGCAAAGCCGCTGTCGACGAGGTCGGCGTCGAGCCGCCAAGCCTTGAGGCGAGAATCTGCCTCCTGCACGTTGAAGTTCCCCTCGACGACGAGGTCGGTCATCCGATACCGCGAGTCCATCCTCGATAGGGGGTAGACCTCTTTTAGCCGCTGATACGCCTCCTGAGAGACCGAGGGGTCGGATAAGAGCTCCAGGTCCCCCTCACCCCAGGATATGACGCCGCCGTTCTCGGCGATGAAGGTCCTGCTCGTCCCCAGCAGGACCGCCGCGGCCCGCGTAAAACAGTGGACGTTTCCCGTCACCAGGATCACCTCGGCGAGGGAGGAGAGACGCTGGACCGCCTCCACCGCTTCTGGGTACAATAGCCTCTTCTCGTCGGTGAGGGTCCCGTCGATGTCGAGGGCGACGGCCCGGATCAATCCACTAACCCCGCCGTAGTCACCGAGAAGACCGCCTCGCCGTCGGGGAGGTTCGGCGAGTCCACCAGCCTTGCGATCCTCTTCTCGCCCTTCGACTTTCGGAGGTAGATCCTGAAGGTGGCGGTGTGGCCTACGATGTGGCCCCCCACCGGCTTTGTGGGGTCTCCGAAGAAGGCGTCGGGCTTTGCCATCACCTGGTTTGTCACCAGGACCACGGCGTTGTTCAGGTCTGCAAACCGCATCAGGGTGTGGAGGTGCTTGTTCAGCTTCTGCTGCCGATCGGCCAAAGTGCCCCTGCCGACATACTCGGCCCGGAAGTGGGCCGTGAGGGAGTCGACTACCAGAAGCCTCACCGGCTTCCCCGACTTTTTCAGCTTCTCCGCGAGGTCGAGGGCGCTCTCGGCGAGGAGGATCTGATGGTTGGAGTTGTAGGCCCGAGCTACGTGGATGTTCTTCAGGAACTCCTCGGGGTCCCAGGGATTTTCGGGGTCCTCCGAGGGCGAAAGCCCCTCCACCATCTGGAGGATCCTCTCGGGCCTGAAGGTGTTCTCGGTATCGATTATTATCACTGAGCCGTCGAGCCCCCCCAGCTCCGGCGGGAGCTGGACGTTGACCGCCGCTTGGTGGGCCACCTGGGTCTTGCCGGACCCGAACTCTCCGTAGAGCTCCACGATCGACTGGGTCTCAAACCCTCCGCCCATCAGGGCGTCGAAGGTCTCGCTGCTGGTCGTCACCTTGCCGACGAGCTTTCTCCTCTCCATCACCTGGTCCCCGGTCTCAAACCCGCCGATGTCCGCGGCGGCTCTGGCGGAGGCGATGATCTTGGCCGCCGTCGATTCGCCTACGTCGGCGCAGGCCGCGAGCTGTGCCGGGGAGGCGACCGCCAGGGCCTCGACGCTGGCAAACCCCGCCTCCCTCAGCTTCTCCGCCGTGGCCGGACCCACCCCTTGGAGATCTTCGAGCAGTATTTCAGCCATAATTCACCAACCCTGAATGGAACTCCGACTTTGACCTCTTTGCTCGGGCGGGGCGAAAATAACTCTGGTGCTCCACCCGCAGCTCACCTCCAGCTCTCCGTTCCAGCCGTCCCTCGCCTGGCAATCGACGAGCTCGACCTTGGAGCCGAGGTCGAGGCGCTCGATCAGCCGGACGTGGTCGTTCCAGAGGGCGACCCTCACCCGGCCGGTATCGTCGGAGACGTAGATGTTGGCGACCCTGCCGACGGTCCCGTCGTCCCGCCCGAACTCCCGGACCTCGCCGAGGCCGGTGACGAAGCCGGAGATGCTGTAGATCGATCCGGGAAGAAGCTCCGAAATGGCGGTGATCTTCTCCTGGTACTCGACCGCAGCATCGCTCTTTTTCACCACCGAGTAGCTCCCCGCCTGGATCTCGACCTGGCCATACCTCTCCCTTGATAGGGCGTTCGTCACCTCCAGGGTCTCTCCGGCCTCGATCTCCATATCCGCCTTCTCGTTCCAGAGGGTGAGCCTGATCTTGCCGGAGGCGTCCCCCAGGGTTACGGACCGCACCCTTCCTGCGGAGCCGTCGCGCCGCGCGAACTCCCGGACCGTCCCCGGATCGACGACCTTCGCGACGACGGCGATCTCGCCCATGTCGGCCCTTATCTCCGAGATCTTGAAGGGCTCGACCCTGGTCTTGATCTCGGCCTCCACCTCCTCAAGGCCGCCCCGGTCGACGGTCACCTCGGTCCCGAAGTACCCCTCTCGGGTGAAGCCTCTGATCCTGAAGGCCTGATCGACGGCCAGCTCGCCTCGGGAGACGGGCTCGACGAGCTCGTCCCAGAGGACGACCCTGACGGTCCCCGTCTCGTCGCCGACGGCGAGGTTTGCCACCCTGCCGACGGACCCGTCGCTTCGATGAAACTCGTGGACCTCGGAGATGGATACGATCTTGCCGACGAAGGTGACCTTCCCCGTCTCGGGCCTGATCCGGTCGATCTTCAGCTCCACCTCGCCGAACTCCCGGGCGACGAGCATCGCCGCCGTCCTCCGGTCGCAGAGCTCGCCCATCAGCTGGACCTTCTCTTCGACCTTTCGCTCGAACTCCTCGGGCGAGATCCGGCCGGATATCTGGTCGTAGATATCGCCTATCTCCTGGTCCATGGGGGGCCACCTCAGGCCTTCCCCGCCGGGATCGGCGTCTCGGCGGGGCGCTTTAGGTACGACGCGTCGCACCGGGAGATGAACGCGTCGCAGACGTCGTCCGGATCTCCGTCCATCAGGACCCCTCCGTTCTCGATCAAGACCGACCGATGGGATATCTCCCGGACAAAGTCGACGTGATGGCTGACGAGGAGGATGGTGGTCTCAAACTCGGCGTTGATCCGCTTTATGGCGTTCGAGACCCCCCGGAGGGTTATGGGGTCGATGTCCCCGAAGGGCTCGTCGAGGACGAGGATCTTGGGGTTTGATGCCATGAGGAGGGCGAGAGAGACCCTCACCTGCTCGCCGCCGCTGAGCTGGTGGGGATACTTCTCCAGGATCGAGAGGTCCAGGTCCAGAACTCCGAAGACCGGCTCGGCGTACTTCTTCGTCTCCGTCGCCGGAAACCGCGGGAAGAGCTCGCTGAAGACCTCGGTGGTTAGGCCGAGCTTGTCCAGGACGGCTTTTGCCTCCTCCTCCGTCATGTCGGTGAGGGTGTAGATGACGTCCAGAACCTTGTCGCTGATGCCGATGTCAAAAGCCACCTTCCGGGCGTGCTCGATGACGTCCTGGCCCTTCACCCCGAGCTTGTAGCCGATCTGCTCCAGGACAGTCTCCCGGGGGGAGAGGGCGAACTCCTGGTACATTATCCCCAGGTTCCTCCGGACCTCCAGCCTCTGCCGCGAGTACTCCACCATGTCCACCCACGAGTCGCCGTGCTTGTAGAGGACGGAGCCCTCATCGGGCCGGGCGATCCCCTGGATGATCTTGAGGAGGGTGGTCTTTCCCGCGCCGCTCGATCCGATGAGGGAGGTGATCTCCCCCTCTTTGATATCCAGGTTCAGGTCCTCGATCCTGAGGACCTCGCCCGTTCCGACGAGGTAGTTTCTCTTGTAGAGGCCCACCACCCTGATGGCGGGCGGGGCGTCGGGCCTGGCCGCGAGGGGGGCCGCCTCGCCGAGGAGGGATAAGAACCTCTCCAGGACCTCCGCCGGCTCTCCCTCGTCCCGGATCTCGCCCTTGTCCAGCCAGATCACTCTATCGGCCAGGTACCTGTGGACCTCGGGGAGGTGGGATACGACGACGGTGGTGATCCCGAGCTTTCTGTTGACGCTCTTGATGGCGTCGAGAACCTCCTGCTTCGTCGCCGGGCAGGCCATGGTGGCGGGCTCGTCCAGGAGGAGCAGCTTCGGCTTTTTGGCGAGCTGCCTTGCGATCAGGAGCCTCTGCTTCTCGCCGCCGCTGAGGATGGTGGCGAGATGGTTCGCCTTCTTCTCCAGCCCCACCAGCTTCAGGTACTCCATCGCCTCGGCCATCACCCCCTCGTATTCGAGATCGTGGACTGTGGGGATCGTCTCGTAGCCGGTCTTCCGAGAGTAGATCCGCCTTGCCACGTTCTTCAGGGCTGGCTCAGTCCAGAGGCCGAAGTCCCTCTGGAGGTGGATGGCGGTGACCTGCCTCTGTTTCTGGACCGTCTCCGGACCCGACTCGGGCGTGATATCGAGGCCGTCGATCTCGATCCGACCTGAGTCGAAGGTCTCGACCCCGCGGAGGATCTTCATGAGAGTGCTCTTGCCGCTGCCGCTCTTTCCCACGATTCCCAGGATCTCCCCCTCCTTGGCGGTGAAGCTCACCCCTTTCAGGGCCTCTACTTGGCTATCTTTGAGCTGGTACACTTTGGATAAGTTCTCAACCTGGAGCAATTATTGTACCTCCTGATCGTTTCATCCCTTGGAGTTTGACGCGAATAATTCAATTTGAGATGGACTATCGCCAACGTGCGATGCGATCTTCATCGTATCTTCGTCCCCGGCGGGACCGCCTTCTCCGGGGCGAGGAGTATGGCGGAGTCGTCATGATCGGCAGCCAGGAGCATCCCCCGGGACTCGACGCCGAAGAGCTTGGCGGGCTCGAGGTTGGCGAGGACGACGATATTTTTCCCCACCAGATCCTCGGTGCTGTGAGTTTTGGCGATCCCCGCCACGATCTGTCTCTCCTCAGACCCTATATCAACGATCAGCCGGAGGAGCTTCTCGGAGCCCTTGATCCCCTCAGCCCCCAACACCTTACCGACCCTGATGTCCAGGTTCTTGAAATCTTCAAACTTGACGACGTTCATCTCATCTTCACCCTTCTTCTTTCCCTTCTTCGCATCGAGGGAGGCTATCCTTTCCCTGAATATCCCATCGAGGTTCGAGACGAGGGAGTCGTCCATCTTGTTGAAGATGTGCTCGGGGGCGCCGAGCTTTCTTCCCGCCTCGATGGCGACGAGTCCGTCGTCGAATAGCGCCTCTGCGGCGGTGCCTGGAAGCCCCAGCTGTCTCCAGGCCGACTCCATCTTCTCCGGCATCACCGGCTGGAGGATGATCGATAAAGCTTTAGCGATCAAAAGGCAGTTTCTCAAGACGGCGCCGCACCGGGCCCGGTCGGATTGTGCCAGCTTCCAGGGCTCGTTCGACTGGAAGTAGGTGTTGCCGTAGTCGGCGAGGGCCATGGCGCCGTCGGCCATCTTCTTGAACTCGTACTCCGCCAGGGCCGCCTTCACCTCGGCGATCGTCCCGGCGATCTTAGTCGTCACCTCGGGGTCCAGGTCGCCCTCGGGGACAGCCCGGTCGAAGTTCTTGGAGGCGAAGGTGACGGCCCTGTTGACGAAGTTGCCGAGAGCCCCTACCAGCTCGCCGTTCACCTTCTCTCCGAAGACCGTCCAGGAGAAGTTCAGCTCTTTGGTGTGGGAGGTGTAGGAGGCGAGGTAGTAGCGGAGAAGGTCGGGATGGAGCCCTTTATCCAAATAATCGTCGATCACCCAGACGACGTAGCCCCGGCTCTTGGAGAAGGTCTTATTATCGATCTTCAACATCCCGCTGGCGACGACGGCGCTGGGGAGGGTGTAGCCCGCCCCCTTCAGCATCGCAGGCCAGAAGATGCAGTGGTGGTATACGATGTCGCCCCCGATGAAGTGGACGATTTTTGAGGGGCATTTCCAGTACCTCTCCCAGTCGCCTTTGGCCCGGAAGGCCCACTCCTCGGTGAAGGATATGTAGCCTATCGGCGCGTCGACCCAGACGTAGACGACCAGGTTCTCCTGGCCGGGGAACTTGACCCCCCAGTCGAGGTTCCGGGTGATGCACCAGTCTTTCAGCTCCTGCTTGACCCACTCGATGGCGTAGTTCCTGGCGTTGGATGTCCCGCCCAGCCCCTCCAGGTAACCGATGAGAAAGTCGCTGAAGGCCGAGAGCCGAAAGAAGTAGTGCTGCTGGGTCCGATATTCCGCCTCGCTGCCGCAGACCTTGCAGACAGGCTCCTCGATCTCGCCGGGCTCGAGGTGGCGGCCGCAGCCCTGGTCGCACTCGTCGCCCCGAGCGGGGGATTTGCAGTAAGGACAGGTCCCCTCGACGTACCGATCGGGAAGGAACCGATCGCAGGAGGGACAGTAGGCGAGCCGGATCTCCTGGGGGTAGACGTGACCCTCGTCCATCAGGGTCCTGACGATCGATTGAGTCCTGCTGTGGTTGGAGGGGTCGTCGGTGTTTCCGAAGTAGTCGAACTCCACCTCCATCCGACGAAAGACGTCGTTGAAGTGGTGGTGGTACCGGGTGACAAGCTCCGTCGGAGTCGTTCCCCTCTCCTCGGCGTTGACGACTATGGGGGTGCCGTGAGAGTCGGAGCCGCAGATGAATATGGGATCCCTTCCCAGCTTCTTCAGGCCCCTGACGTAGATGTCGGCGGGAACGTAGGTCCTGAGGTGGCCGATGTGGCAGGGGCCGTTGGCGTAGGGCAGTCCGCAGGTTACGAGTATGGGAAGCTCGGATGAAGGCAAATCAGAACACCGTGCGAGGCTATGCCCAAACTTGCTGATATACGTTTCCCACCCAAAACGGTCGATGACGACAGAGCTGAGGAGAGCCTCTTTCGAGGACCTTCCAGCTCCATCGATTAACGCCGGAGCTGAGCTTCTAGATCTCTGGACTGTTGCCATTTCAGAGCAAATTACTTAAAGGAGGGTGCTCAATGGCTACCAGGCTACAATGGTGGATCTTTCCGTTCATTCTGGCCCCAAACCCGGTTGCATAAGAAAGCTGGCCTGTTTGATTTTATTTTGCCATCAGGCTTTCACGGCTCTCCAAAGCTGACCGCCGAAAAAAAACAGGAAAGCATCAGCATGGACGAAAGAGATCTGGTGAGGCAAGTTCGGGCGTTCGCAAGCTCAGAGCTGCGAATGAACATTTTGCTCTGTTTAAAAAATGGAGAGAGAGATGTAAACGACTTGCAGAGAGAGCTCGGCGGCAGGAACACCACCATCCTTCACGCGATCAAGGATATGATCGACTCTGATCTGATCACCAAAGACCGATACGGATACCGATTGACCAACCTCGGCAAAATCAAAACGAGCGTCCTGGAGAACGTAATGACGGTCTTCGAGAACCTGGAGTCGAACTCCGATTTTTGGCTGAACCACGACATAAGCAGCATACCTCAAGATTTTTTGGATAAGTTGGGGATGCTCTTTCAGTCGGAGATAATATCTCCTGACGCCTCCACGCCCCTGAGGTGCCATGAGAAATTGGTACCGATGTTGGCCAAGTCGAGGAGGATATGCGCAATTTTGCCGGTATTGATATTCCCGAAGGATTCCGAGACTATTTTGTCCTCCCTCCGGAAGGGGAGTTGGGCGGACCTTTTAATAACAGACGGTATGATAGAGACCCTCTTCGATGAAAAAGGAGACCTTTCAGCAGAATTTAGGCAGGCCCTCAAGTTCGAAAATTTCAAGCTGCGTCAGACATCCAGCGACATCAAGCTGGTGCTCGTCGTCACGGAGTCCTCCGTTTACCTGGGGCTCTGGAGACATGACGGCGTCTACGACGTCGGGTCCGGGACGATCTACGCCGGAGATTGTGCCGTCACCTGGGGCAGGCAGCTCTTCGAATATTATTTCGCCGCGTCCTCCGACGTCGACGAGGCGAACCTGATGGATCTTTACTCGTCATCCCGACGTTCGGCCCTTGGCGGCGGGCGATCGGATAAGGGACGAGGATCCGCCCCCCAAGAGGCCGAAACCGTCATCCTCGTCGAGGATAACTTGGGCCATGCCGCCTTCATTCGCCGCCTCTTTGAGGGGGAAGATTCGGGGTGGAACTTCCATCATGCGATCAACCTCCGGGATGCTCTGATATGGATCGAGGAGAACAAAGGTCGGACTTTTCTGGTCATAGCAGACTACCTCCTCCCCGACGGGTGCGGCCTGGATCTGGCGAGAGATGCGGAGAGCCCTCGTGAGGTGGGTTTCCCCCTGATAATCCTCACCGGCTTCGGCTCTGAGAAGATAGCTGTTCAGGCCTTCAAGTCCGGAGCCATGGATTACGTGGTGAAGGACGCCGAGAGCATGCAGAAGCTTCCGGAGAGTGCGAGAAGGGCTCTCCGGAAGTGGGACGAATATAAAAAAGAAGGGGCCTCGAAGGACGACACCGGGATATCGGCGAAGAGCTAAATCCGGTCCGAGAAGGCGCTTAAGTCTGGATGCCGTTCGGCCCGCAGGTTTTGAGGCTCAATCCTCGACGGTGGGAAGGGTGAAGAAGAAGGTCGTCCCTCTTCCCACCTCCGACTCTATCCATATCCGGCCGTTGTGGACCTCTACTATCCGCTTTACTATGGCGAGGCCTACACCGGTTCCATCGGTGGTGGGGTCGAGCTTGTAGAAGAGGTCGAAGACCTTCTCGAGCTGGTCGCCCTCGATCCCGATCCCGTTGTCCCGAACGAAGAAGACGGTCTCTTCCCCTTCCCGTCGCCAACCGATCTCGATCTCGGGACTGGGCTCGTCCCCCATGTACTTCACGCTGTTCTCGATGAGGTTCGTAAGAACCTCGAGGATCCTCAGCCGGTCCACCCGGACGACGGGCCAGCTCTCCGCGAGGAGGAGATCGATCCCCCTCGCTCCGATCTTTGGCGATAAATGATCCAGGGCCTCGCGGACGATCTCGCCGAAGGAGACGTCCGCCGGGGGGCTTGTCACCCTCCCGATCCGAGAGAGCTCCAGGGTGTCTTTTAGGAGGTGGTCCATCTTGACGACCGCCTCCTCGATCATATCGAGGTCGGTCTTTGCCCGCTCGGAGTCGCCCTCTGATAAGTCCTCTCTCAGGAAGCCGACGAAGCCCTGGATCGTGACCAGGGGGGACCTGAGGTCGTGGGATACTGTGTAGACGAAACGCTCCATCTCGGCGTTCTTCACCTCCACCTCGTCGATCCTCCTCTCCAGCTCGTATCCGGCCCGGACCAGGTCATCTCTGGTGCGGGAGCGGACGATGGCCCCCCCTACGCTTCCCGCCGCTGATTGGAGGACAGAAGTATCATTTTTCGACCAGTCCCTCTCGGAATGGCAGTCGTCGAAGCCCACGAAGCCCCAGAGATATTCTTCTATGATGATGGGCACGATCAGAATGGAGATTATCCCTTGAGGCTCCAGGACCGCCCTCTCTGGCTCGGGAAAGTTCTTTACGAGTCCTTTGTAGGGCCTGCCCCTGGAGAGGTTCTCATAAAGCCGGGCGTAGTCGGGGAGATAGGGGAGGCGCTGAAGGAGAGGGTTGTCTATCTGGGGCTCAACTTCATCATTTGACCACTCGTAACGCTGGCTCATGAGAACTTCGCCATCCTCGATCTCGTTCTCGAAGACGTAGGCCCTGTCTGCCCCGACCGCCAAGGCCAGGAACTGGAGGGCGTCGACCATGACGCTGTCGACATCTTCCTCCATCAAGAGGGCGCTGGAGGCGACGGCCGAGGCCGCTAGGAGCAGATCTCTATCCCGAAGTTCGATCTCGCTCCTTTTGCGCTCGGTGAGGTCTCTTGCGATTCCGCAGATCCCGACAACCTGGTCTCGTTCGTCTCTCAGGGGGACCTTGACGACGTGGAAGGTGATCGAAGCCCCCTCAAGGGTGTCTCTGATCACTTCGCCGACGAAGACGTCGCCAGAGAGGACCTGCGAGTCTGCATCGCGGATTTGAACCGCCGTTTCGGGGCCGAAGAGGACCTCGTCCCTCTTTCCCAGGATCTCCGCCGCTGGCATTTCAAAGATCCTCTCCATTGCAGGGTTGACCTGGACGTACCTGCTCTCCCGGTCTTTTATGAAGATGCAGTCCTGGGCGGTCTCAAAGATCGTCCTGAGCATCTCTTCGCTGTACCTCAGCTTCTTGTTGTAAGTCTCCAGACGATCCAGCATCTCGTTGATCGACTTTGCAAGATCTGCCAGCTCGCCCCTTCCAGCTTTCGGAACGCGGAACTCATCGAACTCTTCCGTCCTTCTGATCGCCTCCACGGAGCAGGCGATGGCCGCCAAGGGGTCGAGGAGGGACCGCTCCAGGAAGATGAGGATGAGGCCCCCAAAGAGGAGGGTGGATAGGACGATCGCCATCGATAGGCGACGGACGATCTCCATGCCGCGCTGGTGGATCTCCCTGGGGATCCGGGCTTCCAGGAGGATGGTGGGGTTCCCGTATACGTCCTCTACGACCCGAGAGGCGACGATCGTCTCCTCGTCCACCCTCTCGATGAGCAGGGCGTCCGGCGAGGCGGAGTTCGTCTTCTCTCGGGCCGGGGCGAGGGGCTCCATCCTCAGGACGAGGCCGCTCATCCTGCCCAGCTCGTCTAACTTCGCCTCATCCAGGCGGCTGCCGACGATGAGGGTCCCAGAGATCGGACACAGCCCCTGGCTGTCTGTGATGGGATGGGAGCTGACCACCAAAAGTCCCTCCGGATCGGCGATTATGCCGGTCGATGCATCTTCTGGTGATGAATGGGCTAGAAGGGGGTCGTCCCTCGCCAGGTTCAGAAGGCGATGGGGCGCTGATACCACCGCCCCGGTGGTCGGATCGAAGGCCCTGGAGTAGAATAAATCGCCGGAGCCGTCGTAAAATATCATGAAGTCGACGCCGAGATTGGAGAGGGTCCAGTTGTCCAGGTTACTCTGGATGTACATCTCGCTTTTGCCGATCACGAAATCTCGGGTATCGTTCCAGAGCCCCCAATCTCCCCCGACCCTCTTCAGGGATGACAGGTCCTCCTGAAGGTAGAAGAGGGTGGCATCGACCTTCTGGTGGACGTAAGCCTCCTCCATCCCTGAGATGGCGCCCGCCATCATCTGCCACATGAAGGTGCTGGCTATCAGGCTCATGGCGAGGACCATCCCGCCGGTGAATAGAAGGATGCTTCTGCGTAATGTCATTTGACGGCCTCGCGCCTCCCCGGACTGGGATTATGAGGGCGTTGGATATCGATTTCACTCTAGCCAGTACCTCCGGATCTCCTCGACCGTCTTATGGAGATCGTCGAAGCTGAGGGGCTTTGTGAGGTAGCTGCTGACATGGTTTGAATATGCCATCTTGAGGTCTTCGTCGCTGGTGGAGGTGGTGAGGACCACCACGGGGACGATCTTCAGCCGCTGGGAGCTCTTCATCTCCCGGAGGACCTCGTGGCCGTCGAGCTTGGGAAGCCGCAGGTCGAGCATCACCAGTTTCGGAAGCCCCCTCATCTCGCGCTCGTGGAGGTAGTCCAGGGCCGCCCTTCCGTCTCTGACCCAGTCGATCTTCCCGGCGAATCCCAGGCGCTCGAAGGTCCTCATTATCAGCATCGCATGGGAATGGTTGTCCTCCACCAGCAAGATGAGAAACGGCTCCTCTGATGCCGGAACGGCTCCAGATTCTTGGTCTTCGCTCATGTTTTTTTTCAACTCGTTTCATCCGTCGGATCTTCGTAATCCGCAGCATGAGGCCAAAGCAACGCCCATCGATAATTCTCGATGAGATATGAACCTTCTCAGGTCAATGCTATTGTTCTCTCTTTGATGAAGATGACGCTCGAAGCTCTGAGATCACCTCTCCTCAGGCCCTGGGACCTGCCTCGCCCGGAGGGGACCTCAAGAGGTCTTGGGTCGCCGCCAACGATGAGGAATAACTCGCTTTGGCAAATAAGAACTCGCCGGTCAAACCTCCGGCTTCTATTTGGCCGTCAGCATCTTCAGGCGGGCGTTGAAGTCCACCAGGACGTCGTCGAGGTGGGCAGTGACCGCCTGGCTGAACTGAAGGTTCTCTTCGGCTTCAACCGAGGATGGTTCAGCCGAGGACGCTTCAACGGAGCACGGCCCGTCAAGCCCGCACGCTTCTTCGCCTCTTACGAACGCCATGCTGGACGTTCCTGAGGGGTCTATCGCTACCGCCACTCCAAACCGGCCGTCCTCCGCGTAGGTCATATGGGGCCCCCGGATGGCGTCACCGACGGGACAGATGTCCCTCATCATCTTCGGGCCCCCGATTCCGTCCACGCCCCCGCCCCCACAACAGCAGCCGTCAGCCGCGGTCGAGAGGGCCATGGCCGCCAGGATCAGAAGAACTATCGATCTCATATTCATTACAACTCCCTTTCGTCACTGCAGGTTTTTGACAACCTGGGATATGACGTGTCAGGACAAGCTAAAAAATCCATCGGATCCTACTCGCGGGCCGGTGCATCAAAAACTTTTTTATACAAACCTGACACCCAGCGCACGCATCATCTGAAATGCGATCGTCTCGTCCGGCGCAACTTGCTTCCATCTGATGCTCGCTCATCTGTGACTTCGATTGCTACTACCTCTTTCGTCTTAACATCAACTGCCAGATGGACCTTTATCCAGCCTCGGTGGATCTTCCATTTTTCTCGCATCCACTCGCCACGGTTGGTTACTTTGATCCCCGTAGAATCTACAGCCATCACTATAGGTTCATCGCCAGCTAATATCGTCTCGGGAAGGCGGGTACCACGTCTCCAGATGTTGGTATAGTCGGTCGGTTTGATTTCGGGAATCATTTCCGATAGCTTTCTCAAGAACCCTTCTAACTGCCGGAACGAGAGATGGAAGATAACATGAATCGGCATCAAAAGCTCGATAAAGGCCCAGGGATATGCATACCTTCTCCCCAGCTTGCCGCGATTAAGCTCCTCGAGATCTCGTTCCCAGCTCTCAAGAAAGTCGAAGGTTAAAATCCGAATTGGGCACCAAATGACGTATCGACCCCGGTGGTCGCTCTAAGAGGCTGAGCCGGCGAGATGCCCATAGATCTCGAAAAAGACGAAGAAGACCTCGGTGAAGCCGTCGGCTCCGAGAACCTCGGGCCTTCAAGGCAAAACCCACGTTCCTGCCCTGTGGTGTAGGGCCTCTTTCAGATGGTCTACATCGGTGATCAGGGCCATCTTGCCCGTGGCTTTTACGAAGGAGAGAGCCGCCTCCACCTTGGGCCCCATGCTCCCCGGCGGGAGCTCTCCGGAGTCGATGAGCTTACTAGCCTCGTTCAGATGAAGTTGAAAGATGGGCTCAGGAGCAGGACCTCCGAAACCCCGATAAACCGCATCAACACTCGTGATAATCACCAGCCGTTCGGCTTTTAGGGCTACAGCGATGAGGGAGGCGGTAAGGTCCTTGTCCACCACCGCCTCCACCCCCGAAAGCTCCCCGCCAGGGCCGCAGATCACCGGGATGCCCCCTCCGCCACCGGCTATGACCATATGACCGTGGGTCACAGCCTCCCTGATGGTCTGCATCTCCACCACTCTCAGGGGGCGGGGCGAGGGAACCGTCCGCCTCCAACCTCTTGGTTCAGAGGCCAGATGCCATCCGCGGGCTTCCCTCAGCCGCAACGCCTCTTTTTCGCCATAAAACGGCCCCACGGGCTTGGTGGGATGGGAGAAGGCCGGGTCCGAGCCATCCACCAGAACCTGGGTCATGATGGCGGCCACCTCCTCTGACCCGGCGCTGGAGCCGAACGATGAGCGGATGGTCCTGGCCAGAAGATAGCCGATGCTCCCCTGGGTCTCGGCAACGAGGACGTCCAGAGGATCGGGAGGTATCCGGTCCCGCGTGGCCTCGATGCGAAGGAGGATCATCCCCACCTGGGGACCGTTCCCATGAACCAGGACCATCCCCTCGCCGGAAGGGTTCACCAGCCTCAAGGCCCCTGCCAGGGCCCTGGCCCGGGACTCCTGGGAAGAG
>Ga0116202_10001427_pt1 | contig 13981 bp, 15 predicted proteins | sample LakKivw325mmetaG_FD_94479 | JGI IMG/M metagenome (GOLD analysis project Ga0116202, IMG submission 94479) | Anoxic lake water microbial communities from Lake Kivu, Rwanda to study Microbial Dark Matter (Phase II) - Lake Kivu water 325m metaG | ecosystem: Environmental > Aquatic > Freshwater >...
AATTTATAGTATTTAAGGCAAGTCCAGTTCAGTGATGGAAAGGAGTGTAATTATGGCTAAAAAGGAAGTTTGGTTTGTAATGAAGGATCCCGAGCGTACCTTTTTAAAATGGCAATGGCCTTGGATGCCTGCTACTTGGGCAGAATTAGAAACAAGTCCTTGGCTAAAACTCTTCCAAAATGCCTATACTTGGTGTAGGCAGCAATAAATATAAACTATCCCTGCAGAATTTTTTCTCTGCAGGGTTTTTATTAACAAAGGTATGGACATAATTCAAGGTCGTTTCGAACGTGGTTAAGGGATTATTCTCGTTTTTAAATCGGATAGCAAAATGTAAAAGTATGACATTAATAACAAATTCCTTTTTATCTTAACCTTTCCTTGGTATAATAAGAGAAGAAATGAAATTAACAAAACCAAAATTATGGAAATCGTTTTAATTTTGATTGGCCTTGGAATTTTAGGTGCAATTAGTTATATTGTTTATCGTTTACAGAACTTAAGTAAAGATAAAGGGCAAGACAAGGCTGTGGAAGTGATGCAAAAACTAATGCAGGATAATTTGCATGATACGCGCGAATCTACGCAAAAAACTCTAGAGATGATTAATGAGGTGCGTCGGGAAATGCAACAGAATTTAACCCAAACCAATACCAATTTACAGGCGCAACTTTCCCAGACGAACAAGGCGATTAACGAGCGTTTAGACAATGCTGCCCGTGTTATTGGCACGGTTTCCAAACATTTGGGTGGGATGCAGGAGATCGGACGACAGATGAAAGATTTCCAAGATTTTTTGCGTTCGCCAAAATTGCGCGGCAATTTGGGTGAACAGGTTTTGCACGACCTTTTAGACCAAATGCTTCCCAAACACTGCTATGCCCTGCAGTATAGATTCAAAGAAGGTCAAACTGTAGATGCGATTATCAAAAGTAAGCAAAATATTATTCCCATTGATTCTAAGTTTCCGATGGAGAATTTTCGAAAATTATCGCAAGCAGAGAGTGAAGGAGAAGAGGCAAGTAGTCGCCGCGAATTTTTGCGCGATGTTAAAAGACACATTGACGATATCGCGCAAAAATACATTTTGCCCCAAGAGGGGACTGTAGATTTCGCGATTATGTATGTACCCAGCGAAACCTTGTGGTATGAAGTGGTAATGGACAATGCTAACCTCAATGACTATGCCCAAAAAAAGCGTGTCTTCTTGGTTTCACCGAATAGTTTTTACTATTTTTTGAGAGTGGTGATGGTTGGTTTGGAGAGTGCGAAAATTGAAGAAGCGGCCAAAGAAATTTTACTGGCCCTAAAAGGCATTAAGCAGGATGCAAATAAGTTTAGTAAGAACTTGGGTGTCCTTTCGCGCCACGTCAACAATGCCAAGAATATGATGGATAATGTGAATACCGAATATATGAAATTATCCACCAAGATTGAGCAAGTGGATATGCTGGAAGCACCAGCCACAAAAGTAAACCTTGAACCGCCGCAAGCGGATTGAAATCAGAACCTCCCCAAAACCCCTCCTTAGAAAAGGAGGGGCAATAAACAAACCTCCCCTTTCTAAGGGGAGGTGGGAGGGGTTCTGGGAAAATAAAAAAAGTTCAAGCTTTATGCTTGAACTTGTAAATTATAAAGGACGCGGATGCAGGCGCGCTTCTTTAGCCCTTCTTTGCATTAGTTTGTCATGTTTCATTTTTTTGATTTTTCGCACCGATTCAGGTCCCCAATAAGCGATAAAAAGTGCAACAAAGAGTCCAAAAGGGAAGGAAAGGACACGCCAAGCCACATCGCTTGTTTTTACCAATATGATTGTTACTACGCCAGCAGTAACGATCACGAATATCGCAAGCTCCCACCATCCGAGCCTTCTAATTCTCATTTTCTCTTCTCCTTTGTTTTTCAAAACAGCAATAATAGATTCCGGAATAAAAAATGTAAAAAATTCAAAACTAGAAACATTACATCATATAAATGATTAAAAGTCAAGATATTTTAACCGATCTCAATCCTGCTCAAAAAGAAGCAGTCACACACACTTCTGGTCCGCTTTTGATTGTGGCCGGTGCCGGAACTGGAAAAACCACGGTGATTACCCGCCGGATTGCTTATTTAATCCAGAAAGGTCTTGCCAAGCCCGAAGAAATTCTCGCTGTGACTTTTACAGAAAAAGCTGCCGAGGAAATGGAAAGGCGCATTGATGAACTTTTACCTTATGGCTATGTGGATATTTGGATTGACACCTTTCATGGTTTGGGCCAGCGGATCTTAAAAGAGCATGCCCTAGACATTGGTCTTCCTAATGATTTTAAATTATTAAACACCACAGATCAATGGATTTTAATTCGTGAAAACTTAGACAAATTTGATTTGGAATATTACAGACCATTAGGCAACCCGACAAAATTTATTCAAGCTCTTGTTCAGCATTTTTCGCGCCTTAAAGATGAATTGATTTCGCCAGAAGCATATTTGGAATATGCCGAGAATTTAAAATTAAATCAAGGCGCGGTTCTGGAGGAACGAGATCGCGCAAGTAAAGAAGGGGAGCGGCTCTTAGAAGTCGCCAAAGCCTACAAAGTTTATCAAGACTTATTGCTACAAAATAATGCCTTGGATTTTGGCGACCTTATTAATTATACTCTAAAGCTTTTAGAGTCGCGACCTTTAGTTCTTGCGGAATATCAAAATCGTTTTAAATATATTCTCGTAGATGAATTTCAAGATACCAATTATGCCCAATATGCATTAGTTAAACTTCTTGGCCAACCCGAAAATAATTTGACCGTGACCGGTGATGATGATCAATCTATTTATAAATTCCGCGGCGCCTCGGTTTCCAATATTTTGGAATTTAAACGCGACTATCCGAATGCCCGTGAAATTTTTATTACTAATAACTATCGCTCCCAGCAGAATATTTTGGATTTGTCGTATGAATTTATTCAGCTGAACAACCCTGAACGTTTAGAAATAAAACTCGGCAATAAAGTAAGTAAAAAGTTACAGTCGCAGATAGGCAACAAAGGAGCTATTGGGCATTGGCATCTTGCTGACCAAAGAACCGAGGTAGAAGCAGTAATCAAAAAAATATTAGAGCTACGTAAAGGCAATCAAAGTTTGACTTGGAATGACTTTGCGATTTTGTCGCGCACCAATGAAATCTCTGAAATTTTTGCGAACGGCTTAAAAGAAGCAGGCGTGCCTTATGTTTGGGCTGCATCGCGTGGACTTTACAAAAAACCGATTATTATGGATGTGCTTGCGTATTTTAACTTACTAGATAATTATCACGAAAGTCCATCGCTTTATCGCATTTTAAACCTTCCTATTTTTAAAATTAAAACCGAGGATTTAGTGGAATTAAATTACTGGGCAAGCCGCAAAGGCATAAGCCTGTATCGCGCCCTTACAGGGGCTGATCTTTTAAAGATTAGTCCGGCGAGCAAAGAAGAAATGAAAAAGATTTTATCTTTAATTCAAAAACACCTCCAACTTGCCCGTGATGCGACCATCCATTCTGTCTTTTTCGCGTTTATGGAGGATTCGGGATATTTAAAATATTTAGGCGGCAAGGATGATCAAGAAACGCGGGATAATATTTTTTACTTAAATCAATTTGCCAAGAAAATAAAAAATTTTGAAACCGAAACCACAACCCGCGCAAAGCTCAAGGACTTTATACAGCGCATCAATCTAGAACAGGAAGCAGGGGACGAAGGTAGCCTAGATATGGATTTAGAAGCAGGGCCGGAAGCAGTGAAGATTATGACGATTCATAAAGCGAAGGGCCTAGAATTTCGTTATGTATTTATTGTGGGTATGGTGGACAAAAGATTTCCCTCACTGAACCGTCGCGATCCGATAGAGATTCCTGATTCCTTGGTTAAAGAAATCTTGCCTGGAGGTGACGTTCACCTTCAGGAAGAACGCAGGCTTTTTTATGTTGCTATCACGCGTGCAAAAGAAGGTGTATTTTTTACTTCAGCAGCAAATTACGGAGGAGCTCGAGCTAAGAAGCTCTCCCGTTTCTTAATTGAATGTGGCGCCGCAAAAGATTCTACAGAAACACAAAATTTTGCATCTCTGCCCGTTCCTAAATTAGAGAGCCTGCGGATTGCAATTCCTAAAAAGACAAAAGATCTACAAGAGACTTTGAAGCTTCCCACCTATTTCAGTTTTTCCCAATTAGAAGCTTTCAGGAAATGCCCCCTGCAATATAAATTTCAATTTGGCATCCGCATCCCGCGCCGTGGCCATTACCAACATAGCTTTGGCCAAACAATGCACAAGGTAATGTATGATTTATTTCACTTTTTGCAAAATAAAGAGAAAAATAGGCAAACCGATTTGTTTGGATTTAAAAAAGTAGAGACACAAGATTTCTCGTCTCTACAGAGTAAAAATGATTCCATTTCCTGGGAGGATATAAAAAAAATCTATACAAACGCGTGGATAGATGATTGGTATCCAGATGAAACAACGCAGAAAGAATACAAGCAGAAAGGTTTGAAGCAGCTCAAAAAGTTTTATGAAATGCATAAAAATAGTTGGCCAAAAGTTTTGGGTTTAGAAAAGGCTTTTCGTCTAAAAATTAACAATGCTATTATAATTGGCCGTATAGATCGTGTCGATGAAACAAAAGATGGGGTCGTAATTGTGGATTACAAAAGCGGTGAAGCAAGAGAACGTTTAACCCCTGACCAGCGCACCCAGCTTCTGCTTTATCAATTGGCTGCAGAAGAAGCCCTAAATCTTCAGCCACAAAAACTAATTTTTTATTTTTTTAAAAATAGTCAGGAGATTTCATTTTTAGGAAGTGAAAAGGAAATAACAAAGTTAAAAACCGGAATCTCCGAAACAATCCAAAAAATTAAATCCTCCTCCTTTAAACCCACCCCTGGCTATCAATGCAAATTCTGCGATTTTCACGACATCTGCGAATTTAGAAAGTTATGACGTCGTTACATTCTATCATAAAAATATGGATCATTTAGCAAGGGTTAAATCTTACATTGCTATATTTTTATTTGTACTTGCTTGTATTATTACGGTTTATTTGGCCCCCTTTTTTTCTTTTGTGGAAGAAAAATTACCTTTTCCTGACCAGACTTTTTCAGAGCATAGATCACTATCTAATTGGATTCTATTTATAATTTTTATTGCTCTTTTCTGGTACGCTTGGGAAACTTGGAAAATGAGAGAGCAAATTATAAAACAGAATGAAATAGCGCAGATGCCAGTGATGATTCTTTATGTTAGATATTTACCAGATTATCAACGTAAAGCTAATACACGAAACGGAATATTTAAGATAAAAGATAAGTTCAGAGAATACCTAATTCCTGTGAAAAACAGAGGTGACCGAGATGGGCTTTCTAATTATTTTATTAGCCTCCGAAATGTGGGATTGGGGACAGCTTTCAATATTAAAGTTATAAAGTAGAGAAATTAAAATTGAAAAGTATCAAAGTCAATTTTCCCCCCCAGATAATGAATGTCGAATAGCGATAAGGAACAAAGACGGAGGGGTAATGATGAGTGTAGCCGAACTTAATGGAACGATTTTTAATATAGTTTGTTATCCTTCATATTCTCAAGGATTTTATTATATTTTTAGATATAAAATTACCAATATAGAAAGGAAAGAGGTTAAATATTTAGGTTATGGGAAAAGGTAATCCAATTATTGATTTTTAACATTTATTCTGTCATTCCCGCGAAAGCGGGAATCCAGGATTAGTGCTCAAAACCTGGATCCCCGATCGGGTCGGGAATAACAAAATAAACAGTGCTTTACAGTAAATATTATTATGTTTATATTTTAGCTAGTAAGAAAAACGGCACTTTGTATATTGGCGTCACCAATGATTTAAGGAAAAGGGTTTATGAACATAAGAATAAATTAGCCGATGGATTTACTAAAAAATACAATGTGTGTAACCTTGTTTATTATGAGGCAACAGATGATATCTGCGGCGCGATTGAAAGAGAGAAACAATTAAAGAAGTGGAATCGTAAATGGAAACTAGAACTGATTGAAAAGGAAAACCCCTCCTGGGAAGATTTATATTATGAACTCTGATTATCACTCCTCTTCTGGATTCCCGCTTTCGCGGGAATGACATTTGTTAATTTGAATTCTCACACCTACACTCTTTAGAACTTCTATATTTGTTATCCTCCCGCATTAAGCGCGGGGTAAACTCCTGGGTATATCTTTGAAGAAAATAAAAAAAGGGTTTTTAAAAACCCTTTAGGCAGTGTCAATTAGCTATTTCGTATTTAAACTCATCTTTATACATATCCGGGTTATCTGTCACCACAAGTATAGTGGTAGATTCTGTTGACGGAACAATTACATGGGCTACACCAGGCCTAATATAAAGTCCCTGTGATCTTTTAGCCGACAAGAAGAATCTTTCCTGCTTTTTTGTCTCCCGATGTTCCAAGATCACTTCGATCCCACCTTTAAGAACATAATAGATTTCTTTTGTTATAGTATGGAAGTGATTTCCCGGTCTCGTCCCACTTGCGGTTGTACGTAAAATAGAAAAGTATTTCGCACTCATCCCTTCAATAATAGGAAGTTGTTCATTCCATGCAACTTGTAAACTTCGTCCCGGTTTACCCTGACGCAATGGCATTTCAAATAATATCGCTAGGTCGGTTTCTTTCTTATCCATGGGCATGGATAAACTAGCGGTAGTTTCCATTCTTATCACTCCTTTCCAAAAAAGCTTAAAAATTTACTGGTTAAGAAACAATTCAGTATAAAATCGCAGCATTGCAAATCATCTCTTTATCGCTCCCCAGGTTGTATGGCAAATTTTTCGGGGGGAGATGACCGTCGAGGCAAGTTGGAGATCAATGATACACGCTTTTTCATTAATTTCCGTTTGAGTCAAAGTATGTTTTTTTGAAAACAATTTGACTCCATTCTTTTCTATAACTACATTCACCGTATCGCTGACGCCGGCGACATATCCTTCAAATACCATAAATGTTGCGGTGTATGTATTATTTTCGTGAATCGTGGCCGGGACTTGCACACCATTTAAATCCACAATGATTGTTGCGGGTAGTAGATCCTGAATTGTTTCATCAATATGTCCTCCCACCACAATCAATTGGGTTTTGTCTTCAGTACTAGTCGCATCTATATTAACCGTGCAACTAGCCTGTGCGATATCTTCGGGAGTGACTTTATAGCTTTTGCTCCAGATCTTCAGAGCATCATAACAAACTCCTACAGATATTTCATCGCCGGATTTTGCAACATAACCGCTAAAAGATATATATACTTTAGCGTATGATGTAGTCTCCGCATACACTCTTGCCTCACTTTCACTACCATTTTTAGAAACTTTGACAACGGCATTGGGATTATTTAGAATCCACTGATAGGCTTTATCAACCTTTCCCGAAACCACGAAAACTTGCGTGCCTTGCACTTCTTCGTCGCTTGCGAAAATAGGCGCTATCGTCATCATCATTAAGAACATCAAAAAAACCAAAATTACTAGATCGTTTTTTATTGTTTGTCCCTCCTTGTGGTGAAAAGAAACTATAAAAAGAGCAGTACCTTGAGCAGAACTTCGTAATTATATAATAAATTTAAATATTGTCAAGTTTAAAAATAAAACCCTGAATTTCAAAAGCCAATGCAAAAGGATAAAATAAAAGTCCGTGCTTTAAGCGTGGATTTAAGCCACTAATCTAGAAGTGATATAACAAAATATAGCAATAAGCAAAATTTATGCCCACAATTAAAATTTTAGTCCAAGGTTATGCCAAGGAGATAAGGGGAGTAGAATTTGCCTCCTCCACTGCCACTTTAATCCAAGAGAAGAATATCAACATTATTGTGGATCCGGGCATGGATAAAAAGGCAGTTCTCAAGGCTTTAAAGCATGCAAAACTTTCTCCGGAAAGAATCCATTATGTTATTTTGACGCATTATCATTTAGACCATGCCCTTTTAACCGCCATCTTCCAGGCCGCACAAATTTTTGATGACAGTAATGTTTATTCCTGGGATGGTAAAATAGAGGAACATAAGGGGAAAATCCCAGATACAGACATTAAGTTACTCAAGACCCCTGGCCACGATCCCTTCCATTGTTCTATTTTGGTTGAAACCCAGAATTTAGGCCAAGTGGTTATTGCTGGCGATCTTTTTTGGTGGGAGGACGGAGCAAAGCAGAAAACGGATAAGCAAAGTTTAATGTGTCATAATGATCCGTATATGAAAGATCAAAAAGCCTTAACAGCTAGTCGGAAGAAAATTTTAGCAATTGCAGATTATATTATTCCCGGACACGGAAAAATGTTTAAAATTGAAAAATAAATTACAATTCCTATGTCTAAAAATATTGCTTTCTGCGGTCTAGACTGCGGCGCATGTTCTGCATTTATTGCAACTAAAAATAATAATGATGCCTTGCGACTTAAAACTGCACAAGAATGGACCCTGCGGCACCGGGCAAAAGGCGGTCCGCGAGTTGAACCTCGCGAAATTAATTGTTATGGTTGTCTTTCAAATGGACCTTTGTATACGCATTGCCGCGAGTGCGCGGTGCGAGCCTGTGGTCTTCGCCGGGGTTTGAAGAGTTGTCAGAAGTGTCCAGAATGTAAGTGTGTCAAGCTTACAGAACTTCAGAATCATCTATTTTTAAAATAATACCTTACAAAATGAGCAGAGGAGAAAAACTAAGCTCAAAAGTGATCGTTCATCGCGCCTTTAGAATTGGTATTCTTTTAAAAGGCATCAACGGAATTTTAGAAACGATTGGGGGATGGTTGCTCTTTATGATTAAGCCAGCGGCAATCAATCATTTTGTTTTAATTTGGACTCAAGGTGAGCTTAGTGAAGATCCCCAAGATTTTTTTTCTAACTACCTCGTACGTTTGGTTCAAAATTTTTCTGTAAGCACACAGATTTTTAGCGCTATTTACCTTTTTTCCCATGGTATCATCAAACTTTTCTTAGTTGTTGCTTTATTGAAACGAAAACTATGGGCCTATCCTTTGGCTATTATTTTTTTCTTCCTTTTTATTTTATACCAACTCTATAGGCTTACTTATGATCATGCACTCTGGCTAGTATTACTGACTATTTTTGATATCGCTGTTATCATTCTGACTGATTTAGAATACCAGCAGTTAAAAAAAGGAAATTTTTATAAATCTGAATAAATCAATTCAGACCCAAGATGATGTCATATTGCCATATTTATGGCAAATTAACCCCTAAATGTCTATTGAAAATAGACTTTTTTTATTTCGGGGTCCCCCATCAAATCCTCCGATTTGATGGGGCTTTATTTCGGGGTTCCCCCCACCAAATCCTCTGATTTGGATGGGGCTTTATTCACAGATTCTGGGTTTTTCGAGGCCTAAATCTAAGCTTGTAGAATATCAAAAAATGATTTATAATAAAAGTGTAAAAAGGGAGTAATAATCCTTATTTTTGCTTTGTTCTATGTCCTTGAAAAAATATGTTATTGGTATGATCGCCGCTACGATTTTTTGCTGGACTGCTTGGGGTTTAATTCTTTTTTTTATTGATCCCGAAACCGCCGGGATTGTGGGTTTAATTTGTTTCCATTTAAGTTTATTTTTCAGCTTAGTGGGTACTTTTACTCTCATAGGATTAGCCCTGCGAATTCGTTTTTCGCATAACGAGATTATTTTTGCCCACGTCGGGGTTTCTTTCCGTCAGGCAGTATTATTAGCCCTGGTTATCGTTGGCTGTCTGGTTTTTCAACAGTTCCGGATTCTTAATTGGTGGGATGGAGCCCTCTTTGCTGTTTCCGTAGGTCTATTAGAATTTTATTTTATGAGTAGAAGTTATGGCATCTGAATTAATAGAAAAATTAGAAGCAATCAAGTCTGAAGCCTTGAAAGATCTTCTTACCATTCAATCCAAAGCCCAAATGGAGTCTTTTCGTATTAAATATTTGGGTCGCAAAGGAAAGCTAGCAGGAGCATTAAAGAAAATTAAAGATTTACCTGCTGCAACAAGGCCAGTGGCTGGGCGCCTCGCTAATTGCGTGAAACGTGATTTGGAAACAGCCTTTCAAGATAAAAGAAAATCCATAGGTGGTTCTGATGTGCGAATTTTCATTGACATCACAGAACCAGCACCAAAAATAAGTCGCGGCCACCTCCATCTTGTAACTCAAGCAATTCGAGAAATTGAAAGAATCTTTTTAAACATTGGTTTTGTGAGGCGACGTTATCCTGAAGTGGAGACTGATTATTATGCATTTGAAGCTCTGAATATGCCCCCTGACCATCCCGCGCGGGATGAATGGGAAACCTTTTTTGTGGCGCTAAGCTCCAAATATCAAGCGCAAAATAAAGAGAAACTTGTGCTCACCCCCCATACCTCTTCGGGCCAAGTGCGGGAGATGGAAAATCATCCTTTGCCGATTCGGATGATGAATATTTCTAAATGTTACCGAAGACAGATTGACATTAATCATGTACCAATGTTTCACCAATTTGAAGGTCTTGTTGTAGACAGTGGAATCCAATTTGTGCATTTAAAAGGCGTTTTGGGATATTTTTGTCGGGAATTTTTTGGTTTTGGGCGCAAAATTAGATTACGGCCTTTTCATTTCCGTTTCACCGAGCCTTCTTTTGAGGTAGATGTTACCTGCGGTTTATGTAAGGGAAAAGGCTGCCGTTATTGTAAACAAGGCTGGTCTGAATTGGGCGGCGCAGGGATGGTGCATCCCAATGTATTGCGCGCTGGAGGACAGGACCCTAAAAAAGTCACAGGTTTTGCTTTTGGTTGGGGTGTGGAACGTTGTTATTTAATGAAAGAAAATATCGGGATTCCAGATTTAAGAATGTTTTATCAAAATGATTTAAGATTTTTGAGACAGTTTTAAAATTTTTATGAACATTTTAATTCCTCACAATTGGCTTTTAGAATATTGTCCGACTCATTTGACATCAGAAGAAATAACGCGGCGGGTTTCTCTATGCGGGGTTTGTGTAGAAAAGGTGGAAAAAATATCTTCTCAAGAAGTGGTAAAAGGAAAGTCGGAATATGTCTATGACATTGAGGTTACTTCCAACCGGCCGGATATGCTGTCTTTGATTGGTATTGCTCGTGAGATAGGAGCAATCTTGAAGGAAAAACTAGTTTTACCCGAAATCCCTCCTATTCCAACATCAGTATCGTCCTCAAAAAAATTAGAAATTGAAATTTTAGAGCCCAAGCTTTGTCCGCGCTATTTGGGTGTCCTCCTTGAAGGTGTGGAAGTAGGCCCTTCTCCTGCAGGTATTGCCTCAAGATTGGAGTTAGCGGGTTTGCGGCCGATTAATAATGTGGTGGATATTACTAATTATGTAATGTTGGAGTATGGTCAACCTCTGCATGCTTTTGATGCGGATCGGCTGGATATGCAAAATGAGATTCCTGAAATTATCATTCGAAGAGCCAAGAGAGGCGAGAAAATTACCACCCTAGACGATCAAACCTTTGAACTAAAAGAGGATATGCTTGTTATTGCCGATCGCAAGAGCCCAATTGCTCTTGCGGGTATTAAAGGCGGCAAGAAGGCAGAGGTCACACTCCAGACAAAAAGGATTATTTTAGAATGTGCAAATTTTAACCCTCTCTCCATTCGTCGGACTTCACGTGTATTATCTCTCCAAACTGATGCCTCGGCGCGTTTTGAAAAAGGTCTCTCTCCTTTAGATTTAGAAACACCTTTTGCCCGCGCCCTTGATCTCCTTCAAAAATTTACACAAGGGAAAATAAGTAGCCGCTCTATAGACGTTTATCCTAAGAAATTTAACCCTAAAAAAATAGAGTTTAATCCCACTAGTATTATGCGATTACTTGGTGAAGATATTCCGCAGTCTCGTGCCATTACGATTTTAGAGAGCCTTGGTTTCCTTGTTAAAAAGGAGAAAAGCAAAATGGTTATTTCTGTACCATCGTGGCGGTATTATGACGTGGAAGGAGAAGAGGACTTAGTGGAAGATATTGCACGAATTTATGGTTATCATAAATTGCAGGGCAAACTTTTAGATACACGCATCCCAGAAGAGATTAGGACTAATGAATTTTTATGGGAAGAAAAGTCCAAAGATATTTTAGTTGGCGCAGGCTTTAACGAGGTTTACACTTATTCTTTTATAAGCAAAGAATTACTTGCGAAATGTGGATACACTGCTAAAGATAACCTCCAAATAATTAATCCTTTATCACAAGAATTTGAATATTTACGTCAGGACCTTGTGCCTAGTCTCCTAGATGTGGCAAAGGAGAACCGGCAGAGAAGTGAGGAAATTAAAATTTTTGAACTTGCCCGGATTTACTTAGGAAGAGATTCAGTTTTACCCCGTGAAGAACGGCATTTAGCTGGTTTGTGGTGGCGCAAGAGGGGCCAGACCACTCTTTTTTATCAAATGAAGGGTGTGGTTGAAAACTTACTTGATGGATTAGGGGTACATAATTTTGTTTGGAAGAAGGGAGAAGGGCAATTAGTAGTTAATGGCGGAAACGCCACATTAAATATAGTAGGAAAAGAACTTGGTTTCTTAGGTATTGTAAAACCTACTTTTACTTCCAATTTTAAGCTCAAAGATACAGTTGTGGTTTTTGATTTAAATTTTGAAGAGCTATTAAAACATTTCTCTGCTCATAAAACATATCAGCCTTTGCCCAAATATCCCGCCGTAAGCTTTGATTTGAGCATCGTGATACCCGAAGAGACTTTATGGCAAGAGGTGGAAAGTAAAATTAAAAATAGCGGCAGAAAACTTGTGGAACGGGTGCAATTTTTAGAGGCCTATCGTGGTAAACAGATTAGTCAGGGAAAGAAGGGATTATTTTTGCGCATTGTGTATCGTTCAAGTAAAAGAAGTTTGAAAGAAGAAGAGGCGAAAGTGGTTCATCAGAAAATCATTCATAGTTTAAAGACAGAATTGGGAACAATTATCAGAGAGGGGTAGAGGATAATTTTTAATTTTTGTTTCTTAATTTTTAGCTAATTTTTTATTTAGGTTATTGAATTATTATCTTATTTGTAACAACAATAAAAATTAAGCAAATAAAAATTAGTTAAAAATTAAAAATTAAGAATTAGAAATTTTTTATCCTATGGTTTCTTCTCAAAAACAAAATTTATCTGCTTCTTATCGCGCTCGTGATATTACTGTGTTGGAAGGTTTAGAGCCAGTCCGCAGGCGCCCTGGAATGTATATAGGTTCTACAGGAGTGGACGGTTTACATCATTTAATTTGGGAGGTATTAGATAATTCTATTGATGAGGCAATGGCTGGATATTGTGATCGGATTGAGATAATCTTAGAAGCTAATAATATTATTACAGTTAAAGACAACGGCCGTGGTATTCCTGTGGAGAAACATCACCAAACTAAAAAATCTGCCCTGGAGACAGTAATGACAATGTTGCACGCTGGAGGAAAGTTTGGGGGTGAAAGTTATAAAGTATCTGGGGGTTTGCACGGCGTGGGTGTCTCCGTAGTTAATGCTCTTTCTCTGTGGCTTAGAGTAGAGGTACATCGCGATGGCGGCATTTACAGGCAAGAATACGAGCGAGGCAAACCCAAGAACAAGGTGCGCAAAGTGGGTATAAGTGATGATACAGGAACTATTACTAGCTTTGAACCGGATTGGGAGATTTTTGATAAAGGGGTGCAATTTTCCTGGAATACTATTTTGAAACATGCCCGTCAGCAGGCTTATTTAACCAAAGGGGTACGCATCATTATTCGCGATGAGCGAAGAGCCTCTAAACAAAAGGAATATCAGTTCTATTTTGAGGGTGGTATCAAATCATATGTCTATTTTTTAAATCAAGGCAAAGAGGTCAGGAATGAAAAGATTTTTTATGTAGAAAAAGAGATGGAAGGAGTGAATGTAGAGATTGCCCTGCAATATTTTGAGGGCTATAAAGAGCACATTTTTACCTTTGCGAATAATATCTATACT
>Ga0116202_10001428_pt1 | contig 13975 bp, 13 predicted proteins | sample LakKivw325mmetaG_FD_94479 | JGI IMG/M metagenome (GOLD analysis project Ga0116202, IMG submission 94479) | Anoxic lake water microbial communities from Lake Kivu, Rwanda to study Microbial Dark Matter (Phase II) - Lake Kivu water 325m metaG | ecosystem: Environmental > Aquatic > Freshwater >...
GGTGCATTGGGAGGGGTCGACTATTGTAGGGCGATAATACCCTCGACGATAAAGATGGGTTCCCCGGGAACGCAGGTGGATGTCCCGATAGTCAACAAGCGAGCCCTCTGGGTGGTCTCGAGCTTCGATACCATGACAGTAAGCGTGCCGGATGCCCCACTGCCCAATGAGATCCTAGTGGCTTTGGTCCTCACCGAGTCTGGAAGGCCGCTGGAGAGGACCACGGGCCTGAAAAAGGCCGATATCAAGGGGCTCGACGGGCTCCGCTGAAAGGGAGGTGCTGTCGCCTCAGCCCAGGAGCCTGAGCACTGCCTCACCGAACTGCTGGGCGGCGCCCGGTCCGTCTGCCGTTACGATCCTCCCTTCCACGACAACATGGTCGCTCTGGAGCTGGGCCCCCCCAGCCGCCATTTCCCTTTCCGAGTCCGGAGTCCGGAATATGGTGGCCTTCTTGCCCTTCAGAAGACCGATCCTGGCGAGGACCGCCGGGGCAAGGCAGATCGCAGCGATGACTCCACCCTTCTGGCTGATTCTGAGCAGGATTTTCTGGACATGCTCGTTGGGCCAGATGTAAATGGAGGTCGTTGGACCGCCGCTGACCAAAACAGCGCTGTAGTCCTCTGGGTCGGCCTTATCCACGGTCAGGTCCGGTTTAACCCTCAGGCCAAGCTTGCCTACAGCCTCTCCGGGAGAGGTGCTCGCGATGTCCACCTGGTGACCCGCCTTCTTCAGTATCCCATAGGGGACGGCAAATTCCTCGTCCCTGAAACCTTTCTCGGCTATTATGCTCAAAACTCTCGACAATGGGCCCACCTCAGGAATATCTTGGCGCCCCCATAGAAAAGGAATGCGCTCGATTGGGGGCAGCGGCTCAGATGAGCCTTCAGGCTAGACATCCCAAGACCATGCAACTAGTATGCAGAGGGCGGAGCCGAGGCCGAGTGAGGCGACCAGTGGAATGGCCAGCTGGGGGTATGCGAAGATAGCGAGATATCCCAAGGCTTCACTGGCGGACAGGGCTAGGCCCAGGTAAGCCCCTCCCTTTTTCCCCTTCCACATTAAAAAACCTGCCACCAGGTGCAGCACAGAAGCAATCACAACCAAGATTCCCAGGTAGAGTGTCTGTCCGATGGTACCCTCGAAGAGTGGGCCAACCACGGGGATGGAGTAGATGGTGTTGTTCATGAAGAGCAATAGGACAACAGCGGACCCCAGAAGGCCGGCTGTCCCCACCAGTATGTAAACTGCAGAAGCTGCCGCCGCTCTGCGATTTTGCATGGGTTGGGCCTCCTTTAGGACCTGTTGATTCCAGGGAGGATAATAATCGGGCATCCTATTTAAAGAACAGGTAAAGGAGGTCAATCTCGGTTGCTTGGGGGGGCGGGATGCCTAAAGGTTTCCCGCAGGACCAGCCCCGCAACAAGCGAGATGGTGATCAGGGCAATTCCCAGGAAGAAGATCAGCTGGTAGGCCCCGAAGCTCCTTGTTCCGCCATAGGTGGTGCTGAGGATCACCCCCATGAGGTACTGGAATGAGCCGGCCCCAGCAAAGGCAAAGACGTTGAGGAAGGCCATGCTCGTCCCCACCAGCTGTGAACTGAACAATTCCTTGGCCACCGTCATGTAGAGGTTGGTGAATGCAAAACCTGATCCCAGAGTGAAAAAGAGGAGGGCAATCATTGGGGAGCTAAGGTTGTTGCCAGAGAATGCCATTGCCACCCAGAAGGCCAAGCTTATGGAGACGCCGGCCAGCAGGACCGGCTTTCTCCGCTCGATCCTGTCCGAGATGAGTCCTGCCACAGGACCCAGAAGCATGAAGCCCAGGCCTATGAAGATGAGGAGGTTTGCCGCGTCCGGCTTTGGCAGACCGTAGACGTCCTGCAGGAATGGTCCGCCCCAGAGGCCCTGGAAGCTTATGAAGAATCCGTATACAAAAAGGGGGATCAGTGTCAGGGGGAGGAACCTTTTTGAGGTCAGTATCGTCCTCATGTCCGATGAGATACTCCCGCGGCTCCGGAAGGCCTCCCCTTCGCTTTCGCGCACCACCAGCCAGGTCATTGCCGTGAAGAAGAGCATGAAGCCCAGGACTGTGGTGAAGGCGCCCCTCCAGCCGAGGGTCAAGGAGAGGAGGGCGAGGGGGGACGTGGCGACGAGGGAGCCGATATTCCCGACGGAGGTCAGCAGCCCGGCCAGCGTCGCGAACCTCTGGGGCTTGAACCAGACAGCGATTGCCTTGAGGGAGGAGACGTAGTAGCCGCCCACGCCGAAACCCACCAGGGCCCTTCCCAGGCCAAGGGCATAGACGGAGTTGCTGAAGGAGAAGATGAGTGTCCCGATGCAGGCGATGATGCTGAGGTAGAGTACGGTCCGCCTTATGCCTATGCGGTCCAGCATCACCCCCGTGGGTATCTGGGCTATGGCGTAGGGGAAGAAGTACATGGAGGACATGAGCCCCACAAGGGAGGTGTCAATTCCAAACTCATTCATTATGTCGAGGGCTATGACCGCTATCCCTACTCTCTGGAAGATCGAGAAGAAGTAGAGTCCGGCCAGGGAGGCGAAGATGGCAATGGCCCATTTCGATTTTGACAAGTGAGACCCAGACAAGGATACGTCTATCATGGATAGTCTATTTTAATTTGTCCCAGCTATGCAGGAAAAAAAGGAATGGGAGCTCCATTTGCTACCGGGAAGATTTATTAATCTTAGACGAGAGTTTTCATCAAGCCATCGAGAATGATCCGAAAATTGTTGGAGGGGCCACCATGGATACTACCGCGTATAGGTGCACGGTCTGCGGATACGTATATGATCCGACCAAGGGCGACGATGTCTCAGGAATCGCACCGGGAACACCCTTTGAGGACCTCCCGGCAGACTATACCTGTCCAGTCTGCGGGGCTCCCAAGGACATGTTCGAAAAGGTGGAGTAGGGACAGCGCCTCTTTCCTTTCTTTTCTTTATCTCACTTGACCTGGTATTCCCTGAGCTTTTCCGCCATCTCCCGGAGCCTTCGGTCCGCCAGGTAGTTCACCGTTCCCTCGCCGTAGCTTCCGTCGGGCTTCCTCTCTCCTGCCTTGGCGCCCGTCAGCACCTCGATCCCCTGGTCTATGGTGGAGACATCAAAGATCCTGAACTTGCCAGCCTTCGCTGCCTCGATGACCTCCTCCTTGAGCATGAGGTTCTGGACATTGCTGGAGGGGATCATGACACCCTGTTCGCCGGTGAGCCCCTTGGCCTTGCAGACCTCGAAGAAGCCCTCGATCTTCTCGTTGACGCCTCCTATCGCCTGGACTTCGCCCTTCTGGTTCACCGACCCTGTCACTGCCAAGCACTGCTTGATCGGCAGGCCGGAGAGGGCAGAGAGGATGGCATAGAGCTCTGTGCTGGATGCGCTGTCGCCCTCGACTCCCTCGTAGCTCTGCTCGAAGACTAGCCTTGCCGCGAGGCTGAGGGGCTTGTCCTGGGCATACTTGTTGGAGAGGTAACCTCCCAGTATCATCACACCCTTGGTGTGGATTGGCCCGCCCATGCTGGCCTCGCGCTCGATGTCGATTATGCCGTCGCGGCCGACCCCGACGCTTGCGGTGACGCGGGAGGGCCTCCCGAAGGCGAAATCGCCCAGCTCAATGACCGAGAGGCCGTTCACCTGGCCCACCTTTTCGCCATCAGTCTCTATGAGGAATATTCCCCTCCTGATGTACTCCTGGATCTTCTCCTGAATCAGGTTGGACCTGTAGATCATCTCTTCCAGTGTCCTGCTCACATGCTTGCTCTTGATGTGCTCGGAGTTGTCCTGGATGGCATAGAAGTTGGATTCGCGGATGATATCGGCGATCTTCCCGAATTGCGTGGTCAGCTTCTCCTGGTCTTCCGCGATGCGGGAGCCGTACTCCACTATCCCCGCCGCCGCCTCGCCATCGAGGTGCTTGAGGCCGGATTTGTGGCTGAAGTTGCACATGAACGCGGTGTATTTCTTGATGTTGGACTGAGTCCTGTCCATGGTGGTGTCGAAATCGGCCTTCACCTTGAAGAGCTCCCTGAAGTCGGGATCGAGGGTGAGGAGCAGCTGGTAAATTGTGGGGGTCCCGATGAGGATTGCCTTGAAGTCCAAGGGTATCGGCTCCGGCTTCAGCCCCCTGGTGGATATGAGGCCCATCTTCTCCCCCGGCTCCTCTATGGCGATAGTGCTGGTCTTGAGGGCCGTCTTGAAGCCGTCCCACGCCAGCGGATCCCTCAGTAGATCCTCCACCGGAATAATCAGATACCCTCCGTTCGCCTTGTGGAGCGAGCCGGCCCTGATCATGGAGAAGTCTGTGGATACTATGCCGAATTGGACCTCCTTCTCGATTCTGCCAATCAGGTTCAGGTAGGAGGGGGTATGCTCTATGACTACCGTTGCGCCCTTCGCCTTCGAGTTATCCACCAGGACATTGACCTCGTACTTCCTGAAGGGGGCTTCCTTGAGCTGGAGGAATCTCAGCTGTGGCGGAAGCTGGGCCTGCTGTTCGTCCGCAAACTGACCCAGGTTGTCCAATATATCGTTCTGGACCACTGTCAGGTATTCGTTGATCTCGGAGAGGTCGTGGTACTTATCCCTGAGGTCCTGTATCCTTGGACCGATGGACACCTCGGCCACGTCACGGTTGAGCTTCCCGATGGCCTCCGAGACCTTTCCGTCCAGCTCACGCATCTCGTGGAAGGCCTGCCTGAGCTCCGCGTTCAGTGTCTCCCTCCTCTGCTGGATTTCCTCTTTTTTCTGCTGGGGGAGGGCCATGAACTCCTCCTCCTTGAGGGGCTTTCCGTTGAGCATGGGTATCGTCAGAAGGCCCATGGGGCTGCTCTGGATTATGAAGCCCTGCTGCTGGGCGCTGGCGTTGATCTTTGCGAAGAGTTTTGCCTTTTCAGCCTCAATGGACTTGAGGGTTGCCTCCTTCCTGGCGGCATAGTCATCGCTCTCGAAGATCTTGGGGACGACCCGGACAATGAAGGCAATCAGTGCACCGACATCCTCGGCGAAGGTCCTCCCCCTTCCGGCAGGCAGCCTAATGGCATTGGGCTCCGACGGATTCGAAAAGTTGTTAACATATATCCAGTCGTCTGCCACCGGCTTCGTCTTTGCAAGGGCGTTCACATAGTCGGCAACGGCCGTCTTGCGCCCGGTGCCCGGCATGCCGGAGATGTAGATGTTGAAGCCCTGCTCCTTTATCTCCAGGCCAAATTTCAAGGCCCGCAGGGCACGGTCCTGCCCAATGATCTCCTTACTGGGCTTGATTTCATTGGTCGTATGGACTTCGATACTCTTGGCATCGCATCTCTTCCTGAATTTCTCGACCGAGAGGGGTTCAGCCATTAGCATTCACCATGAAAAAATGCTTCTGTTTATTACTACAGTATCGCCTATTAACAATATTGCGGTACCGCCAGACCGGCAATAGGCGGCCATGCCTGCCCTTCGGCTACATGTTGAGGCTCTTCAGGGCGTAGGGGAGCATGTTGACGAGGCCCTCCGCCGAATAGTGCTGCCCTATCTCTGCCTCCAGCAGGTCTCCGGCATAGGAATTGAGAAAGGATGCGCCCACGGCGGCCCTGAATGGGGCTTCGCCCTTGGACATCAATGCCCCAACGATGCCTGCCAGGACGTCACCCGTGCCTCCAGTGGTCATGCCGGCGTTCCCGATGGTTTTTATCTTGTGCTTCTCGCCGTCCGTGATGATGTCATAGCGGGATTTTAGGAGTATTGTGGCGTTCAGGAGCTTTGCCCAGCGCTTCACCGTCTCGAGGCGGCCCTCCCACCCCACCTCCTCCTCTCCGGGGAGCTTGTTCCCCGTCAGGGCAAGGAACTCTCCGGCATGGGGTGTCAGGACGGCTTTCTTGAAGGCGAGCTCCTTGCGGGCTCCGCCCACCGCCTTGAGGGCGTCGGCGTCGATCACCATCGGCTTCCCGGCCTCGTTGAGCTTGTTTATCAGGTCTATCACTGCTGCCTTTGTCTCCTCCTCCAGGCCCAGGCCCATGCCCATCACGATAGCGTCCGCTGCCTGCGCCTCCCTCAGAATTGCCGGTATACAGGCTGGGTTGAGAAGGCCTTCCGAAGGAAGGGGGACGACAATGAGGTCTGGCGAATAGGACCTGACCGCTGAGACGATGGAGTAGGGGACCGCGACGGTGACCAGGTCCACGCCCACCCTCAGGGCGGCCAGCGCCGAGAGTGACGGAGCCCCCACATACCTTGATGACCCTCCTACGATGAGGAGTCGCCCGTTCTCCCCCTTGTGGGAGTGGGTGGGCCTCGGCCGCATGGCAAGACGCAGGTCGCCGGGGCCGGCGTACAGTTCGGCCTCGGGGGGGATGCCTATGCCAATGACCTCCAGCTCCCCCACAAACCCCTTTGCGCCCTCCGCGAGGAGGCCGATCTTGGGCCGGTGGTGAGTGACCGTCAGGTCCGCCCTGAATGCCACCTTGCCAGTCTCGCCGGTGGCCGGGTCAACCCCTGTCGGGACATCTATGGAAACCCTGTAGGCCTTGGAGGAGTTGCACATCTCCACTGCGGTCTTCAGGGGCTCCCGCAACTCTCCCCTCCCCCCTATGCCGAGGAGGGCGTCCACGATGGCGTAGGCCCCCCCTATCTCCTCCCTGCAGGTTTCCAGCTCGCTGACGGTGGGGGCTTCAATGAATTCCACAGAAGAGCCCATCTTCTCAACGATGGCGTAGTTTGCCCGGGCCTCCTCAGTGGAGATCTGGTGCGATCGGGAGAGGAGGATTACCGTTACCGGTACACCCATGGATGCGAGGTGCCTTGCAACAACAAAACCGTCCCCGCCCTTATTCCCCGTGTAGCAGAGAACCGTGACCTTTTTGCCGGCAAGGTTCCTCCTTTTTGCCATGGCCTGGACAACGCCGCGGCCTGCATTCTCCATCAGTTGGACGGGGCTGACGCCCAGGAATACGGAGTTCTCGTCCAGTAATCTGGCTTCCTCGGGAGGGATTGCCTCCATCAGCATCGCCAAGGACCATTATCTCGCATGGTGCTTAAATAGGTGAATCGCGGGGCGACTGGCCTATGGCTCATTTAAATAGCCGGCTGTGGTCTATTCCATTGGGGGGTTGAATTTTTGCCAAAGGGTGACAGGTACAAATGCGATGTCTGCGGACTGGTAGTCTTGGTGGAGGATGACTGCGGATGCAGCTCGTGCGACCTGATCTGCTGCGACGCGCCAATGAAGAAGGTGGGCACCAAGGCTGCGCCGTCCAAGGGAAAGAAGAAGTGAGTCGGTCCGGATTACCACTTCTGGGATGGTTGGGAATGATGAAGCTAGGGAGGGGTGTAATGGCCCTGGTCAAGGCCGAAGCCGCCAAGGCGTCAATTGAAAGACCCGTTGTGCTGGTGATGGACTGCGGATGCATGCTGGACCAGGAATCTGTCTTGGTCAACATCCGGGAGGATAGGGGCGAGCCGGGCTATGAGCCCTACTTTGAAAGGGACGGGGTGAGGTTCCTCGTGAGCCCCAAGATCAGGCATCTTGCGGATGAAGGGAGCCTGGGGATCGTCGCCTATGGCGGGGGAAGGTTCCGGAGGCTCGAGTTCACTCCCAAGAAGGGTTGAATGAAGGGAGGCGCCTCAACGGCGGATGGCACCCCGCCATCGGAGGGCGGGACAGGAGGCGAAATCTGCTGTGCGATTTCAAAAATTCAAAATCACTCAGGGCTATATAGCAAACCGATATCGGTATCAGTCAGAGTTCAATGGCTCTGGGGAAGGTCAATGTTACGCATCAAGGACTATGAGGGGAAGAATATAGCCAGGCATCTGGAGGGTGGCTTCCAGACCCAGGCCAACCAGAGCAGGACGAAGGAGGTGGTGCGGATCCTGGTCTCCGAGCTGAGCAACCAAGAGGAGGGCATCCGCAACCTCGCACTGGCCCAGCTCGTGAACCTGGGCAAGCGGGTGACGCCACACATCTGCGTCTATCTCGGCATAGAGGCCGAATTCCAAAGGGACCTCAAGAAGCTCTATGACGAGTCCAACAACGAGTATACCAAGTATCCTGATTTCAGAGATCTCGATCAGCCCGGCAACTGGCAGTCAGAGGTGCTCGGGCCGTTCGAGAGCAAGTGGGGCGAGGTGGGAAGGATCCACTACTACGACTCCTCCTTTGTCAATTACCTGCTGGAGGCCCTGGGGATGATCAGCGACAAGAAGTCGATCCCCTTCCTCAAGCAGCTCCCGGTCATCAACTTTGCGGGCAAGCCGTCCATCTTCTCACGGGTTGGCGAGATCATCAGGAAGATAGAGAAGAACAACAGGGTCCTGGGCTGAAGTGGGCCGGCGGACCTCTCACTTGCCCTTCTGCGGGGTTGACTTCTGCAGGTAATAGTCATAGCCGTCGATCAGCGCGGCCTTGCTGGCCTCCAGGATGTTCGTCGAGACGCCGACAGTGATCCAGTTGCTCCTCCCGTCGGAGAACTCTATGAAGGTCCTGACCGCAGACGCGGTCCCCTCGGCCGCCTCCGCTATGGACACCTTGTAGTTGACCAGCTGTATCCGGTCGATGGAGGGGAAGAATGCGGCCATGGCTTTCCGGAGGGCATTGTCCTGGGCGTTCACAGGGCCGTTCCCCTCGGCTATCACATAGATCTCCCTCTCGCCGACCTTGACCTTGAGGGAACTCTCGGCAGCAAAAGAGCCGTCCCGGGACTCGCTTATGGTCCTCCAGTGGCCCACCTCAAAGAGTATCCTGTGGATGCCCAGCGATTTGGACATGAGGAGGTAGAGGGACGCGTCAGCCCCCTCGAGCTGGTAGCCCTGGAACTCCATGCTCTTTATCGCCTCAAGGAGCTCCGTGACAGCCCTATCGCCCTTCTTCATCTCCAGCCCGAATTCCTTTGCCTTGGCAAGGATGTTGGACTTGCCGGAGAGCTCAGAAACCGAGATGAATCGGAGGTTTCCCACCTTAGCCGGATCCACGTGCTCGTAGGCCATGCTATCCTTCAGGACAGCATCCACGTGGATCCCGCCCTTATGGGCGAAGGCGTTGGCCCCCACATAGGGCCGCGACGGATCCGCCTTCCTCTGGAGCAGCTCGTTCACGTACATCGAGAGGGGCCTCAGCGCCCTGAGCCTTTCGGGGGGGAGGCTGGAGGTCCTGAGGCCCATCTTCAGCTCCAGGGACGGGATGATCTGGCACAAATCGGCGTTTCCGCACCTCTCACCAATGCCATTTATGGTGCCCTGCACGTGGTCTGCCCCTGCGATCACGCCGAGAAGGGTGTTGGCAACGGCAACGCCCGAGTCGTTGTGGCAGTGGATGCCCACCGGAACCCTTAGGGAGGAGATCACTCCTCGGGTTATCTCCTGGAAGGTATCGGGGAGGGTGCCGCCATTGGTGTCGCAGAGGACTATCCTGTCCGCCCTGGCCGCCTCTGCGGCCTTCAAGACCCCCATGGCATGGGCCCGGTTGTTCCTGAAGCCGTCGTAGAAGTGCTCTGCGTCGAATATGACGTGGAGGCCGTGGTCCTTCAGGTAGGCGACGGAGTCGTGGACCATCTCGATATTGGCATCAAGGCTGGCATTGAGGACCGTCCTGACGTGGAGGTCCCAGGCCTTCCCGAAGATGGTTGCGGTGGCTGTGCCGCTCTTGATGATGGCGTTCAGGTTTTTGTCGCCATCGTTTCTGCTGTCGAGCCGCCTCGTGCTGCCGAAGGCAACGACGGTGGAATTGCTGAGCGGGATGTCCCTGACCCTCCGGAAGTACTCCTCGTCCTTGGGGTTCGAGCCGGGCCATCCGCCCTCGATGTAGGTGATGCCGAATTCGTCAAGCTTTGAGGTTATCCTGAGCTTGTCTTGGAGAGAAAAGTTGACATCAACGGACTGCGCCCCGTCGCGCAGGGTTGTGTCGTAGGTTTCGATGAATTTAGATTTGGCCATCCCTCATCAGGCGACCCTCGAATGTACAGACGGTGGGTCCGCATCGTTAATAACCCTTGCGGTTTTCCAAGGCAAAAATAGCCATTCACTCCCAAGGCTCCCTGCCCTTGGCGCTGCTGCGGGTCAGGCCCTTCTCCAGGAGGTACTTGTGGGCGGAGAGGGCGGCAATGGCCCCCTGGGCCATAGCAACCACGATCTGCTTGTCCCTCGTGTCCGTCACATCCCCCGCGGCAAAGAAGCCCTCGACCGTCGTCGCCTGGAGGCGGTCAACGGGGATCTCCCCCCACCGGTTCAGGGCGAGCAGTTCCTTCACGAGGGCAGTCTGGGGGATCAGGCCGATCTCTAGGAAAGCGCCGTCGACGGTCAGGTTCTCCTCCCTGCTGCCGTCCAGGGGGGCAATGCGCAGGCCGGTCAGCCTATCATCCCCGATGAACTCCTTGACCTCATAGGGGGTGTGGAGCCTGAGCTCCTTCAGCCCCAGGACCTCCTCGGCCAGGGCCCTGTCCGCATTGAACTCCTTCTTCCTGTGGATTAGGTGGATTTCCGATGCGTGGCTTGAGAGGTCCCTGACGGCCGTCAATGCAGAGTTGCCTCCACCGACGACGGCCACCTTCTTCCCCTGGTAGAGGGGGGCATCGCAGGTGGCACAGAAGGCGATGCCCCTCCCGATGAGCCTCTCCTCGCCCCGGATGCCGAGGCGCTTGTACTCCTTCCCGGTGCAACATATCACCGACTTTGCATGGTACTCCTGGCCCTCCTCCCCTCTCAGAAGGAATCCGTCTGCCTCCCTGGAAACCTTTTCAATTCCCTTGCCAAAGGAGGCCGCGATGGGATACCTCTCAAGATGGGCAGAGAACCTCTCGACGAGGTCGTTTCCCCCGGCCTCGGGCATCCCTGGGTAGTTGTCCACGCGGGCCGTGTATCCAACCTGCCCACCGAGCTTCTTGGCGATCATGGCCGTCTCTATCCCCTTCCTTGAGGCATAGAGGGCTGCACTCATGGCTGCGGGTCCTCCGCCGATCACCATCAGCTCGTAGGTGTGTGACGCGTCCAGCCTGCCTAACCTGCTCCCGCCCGGCCCCTCCAGGGCCTCTTTCAACCGGTCATACTCTACCGGATCCGTAACCTTCAGTATCTCCATGAACAGCCTCCATGCCGGAACCGCCCCGTCGAAGCTGTTGGACTCATTCACCACAGTCCTTGGGACTCCGCTGACGTTGTACCTTCCGGCGAGCTGGGGGAACTCGGCCGCCTCTATTATCTCCAGCCGGATATTGGGGTTCACAAACGAGAACTGGCTGGCGACCCTGACGAGCTTGGGGCAGAAGGGGCATGTCACGGTAACAAATATCTTGAGGTTGACGGAGGAGGACAGGCTCTTCACGGCCTCCTCCAGCTCCGGCTCCAGCGCCGGGTTCATTGTGGAGGCCATAACAATGGCCTCAAGGAGGGAGGTGAACTCATACCCCGCAGTCAGGCCGTAGTAGCGGAAGCCCGAGTCCCTCTCCCCGACCACCAGGGTGGCTGGAACCCTCTCCACCCTTAGCCTGAGTGCCTCCTCGCCGTTGACGACATAGTCACGGATGTCCAGCTCCAGCTTCTCCGATAGGGAGGCCATCTCCCTGAGGAGCTGGAGCTGCTGGGGGCAGGTTGGGCAGTCCCCTTCCTTTTTGAAGAAGAGGATCCTCACCTTGGAGGGGATCTGGTCCAGGATTCCCTTCAGCTGGTCTCTGGTTTTCGGGTCGATGAGCTGAGACAAGCCAATCATTCCTAAATCCCGGGACATTGCCCTCGATCAGAGGGGGTCATGATAAAGAGAATGCCCGCCATTAAAATCTTTGACGGATCCTGCCCTGCCGGAAAACTGTGGGTGGGGGGTGACCCCCACGTTCCCTTACTTCTCCTGACCCATCAGGCGCCGGACTTCCTTGCCCGTCTTCTCAATGGGGTGCTTCTTTGTCTCTTCCATGTAGGCGTTGAGGCGCTTCATGCTTGCCTCGGGGTCGCTCATCCATTCCCTGGCGAACTTGCCTGCCACAATGTAGTCCAGTATCTCGTTCATCTTCCTCTTGGTGTCATCGTCGATGACCTTGGGGCCGTAGGCAAGGCCGCCGTACTTAGCGGTGTCGCTAACGCCCTTGAGCATCCTCTCCATGCCGCCCTCCCAGATGAGGTCCATTATGAGCTTGGCCTCGTTGCAGACCTCGAAGTAGGCTATCTCGGGCTGGTAACCCCTCTCGATCAGTACCTCGAAGCCGGTCTTGATCAGCTCCATGAGCCCGCCCACCAGGACGCACTGCTCGCCGAAGATGTCGGTCTCGGTCTCCTCCTTGAAGGTCGTCTTGACAACGCCCGGCCGGGTAGAACCTATGCCCTTCGCCCATGCCAGCGTCTCCCTCCAGGCGTTCTTGGAGGCGTCCTGGTAGACCGCCACTATGGACGGGACCCCGTAACCCTTGAGGAACTCCTGCCTCACCCTTACGCCGGGGCTCTTGGGGGCCACCATGATGACGTCTATGTCCTTGGGGAGCTTGATGAGCCCGAAGTGGACGTTGAAGCCGTGGCTCACCCCGAAGATCTTCCCCTTGGTGAGGTGGGGGGCAACCTCCTCGCCGTAGACCTTGGGCTGGCGGACGTCCGGTATGAGCATTATTATGAAGTCTGCCTGCTTTGCTGCTTCGGAGACGGGGTAAACCTTCATGCCGTCCTCCACCGCAGTCTTCCAGGACTTGCCATCTGGCTTCAACCCAACAATCACGTCCAATCCGCTGTCCTTGAGGTTTAAGGCCTGGTGCCTGCCCTGGCTGCCATAGCCCAATACCGCAATCTTCTTCCCCTTTAGGGCAGAGAGATCAGCGTCACTATCCTTGTAGACAACGACCATTCGAAACACCTTCCATCAGATAGGCTGTCACCACTTATAAATTTTGACTGAGCAATAGTATAGGTTGTGGAGCAGAGGAGGTTCAGGCTTGAAAAAGGCGATTCTGCTGCTGTCCGGGGGCATTGACTCGGCCACCCTGCTGTGGAAGGTCAGGGAGGAGTACGAGGTCCATGCGCTCACCATAAGGTACGGGAGGGCCAACAGGATGGAGGTTAAGTCGTCCAGAGCACTGGCGAGGCTTGCCGGCGCCACTGAGCATATCATCTTCAGCATGGGGAATATGCTGGAGCTGGAAGCCCACGAGCCGGGGGCGAGCGCGAGGCTCGGCGTGCCCTCCTGCTACATACCAGCCAGGAATGCCGTCATCTTCGGCATTGCCGCCCACTTTGCCGAGCTGAGGGGAGCATCGGTCATCCTGACCGGGCAGAACCGGGACGATGACTTCCCGGATTCAAGGCAGGGCTTCCTGGATGCATATAGCCAGATCATAGCCATGAGCAAGCCCCCGAAGCTTGAGATGAAGACCAGGCTCGTTGCGCCGTTGATTGGGATGAGGAAGGTGGAGGTCTTCAGGATGGCCAAAGAGCTGGGAGTGCCGCTCGAGATGACCTGGAGCTGCCACAGCGACGGCGAGGTCCCTTGCGGCGCCTGCGACGGCTGCAGGAGTGTGGCAGAACTCGTGGAGGAGGTCCCTTAGCCCTATGGGCAACTCGACAGGAGGCGGCGGTAAACAGCTGGCAGGGAAGGTCGCCTTCGTGACGGGTGCGAGCGATGGCATGGGGAAGGCCACCGCGCAATACCTTTCGAGCCGGGGCGCCGATGTGGTCATGGCCGCCAGGCGGCTGGAAGTGATGGAAGCTGACGCAGAGGAGATCGTCCGGAAGTATAGGACTAACCCCCTACCCCTTCGGGTGGATGTGGCCTCCGAGGCTGAGGTGGAGGCTGCCTTCGCCAAGGTCTGGGCCAAGTACGGAAGGCTCGACCACCTGATCAATTTTGCTGGAAACCCCATCGGCTATGCCCGCGGGGACAGGAAGAAGCCCATCCACCTCCAGACGCTGGAGCACATGAAGGAGATCGCAGAGGTCGACCACTTCGGCTCGGTGCGGGTCCTGAAGCATGCCCTTCCCTACATGATCAGGCAGGGGCACGGCAGGATCATCCTCA
>Ga0116202_10001430_pt1 | contig 13971 bp, 13 predicted proteins | sample LakKivw325mmetaG_FD_94479 | JGI IMG/M metagenome (GOLD analysis project Ga0116202, IMG submission 94479) | Anoxic lake water microbial communities from Lake Kivu, Rwanda to study Microbial Dark Matter (Phase II) - Lake Kivu water 325m metaG | ecosystem: Environmental > Aquatic > Freshwater >...
AGTTCGTCGAGGAGGACGCCTGCCTCGCCTCGTCGGAGGGGGTGGGGGCGCTCTTGAGGTATTAGGTGCTCGATAGCAAAGATGCGGCCAGTAGTATACTTGGCTCATAGGAAGGTTGCGAAACTGCGATGTCGTCGAAAAGCTTATATGCAATCTTTGTATACACAAGTCTATGTCAACTTCGGTTTACAGCATCCGCCTGGAGAGCGACGTCCGGCGGATGATGGACGAGATGAGCGAGGTTGACTGGCAGGCCGAGATCAGAGATATGGTGGAGGCGATGGTCCGGGATAAAAGGAAGAAGAGGCTCCTGGACCGGGCAGAGGCCCGCTGGAATGAGCAGGTCGAAAGCCCCGAGGGCGCAGCATCGATGATAAGAGAGGACAGAGATGCGAGATAAGGCCGTCTTCGACTCCAGCGTGATCGCCGCCATCTTCTTCAAAGAGGACGCCTCCTCCCGAGCCCTGAAGAGCGCGGCGGGATGCGATCCCATAACTTTGGACCTGGCGATCGCCGAGGTGGGGAACGTGGCCTGGAAGAGGGTCTCCTTCTCCGGCGAGAAGGAAGAGAGGGCTATTGAGGCTCTTCGGGACTGCCTGGAGTTCATCAGCACCACCTGCATCCTCACGAAGTCGTCCGACCTTCTGGAGGAGGCCTTCGGAATCGCCGTTCAGGACAAGGTCTCTTTCTACGACTCGCTCTTTCTCGCTGCGGCAGAGGGGGAGGGCGTGCCGCTCCTGACCCTCGACAAAAAGCTGCATGACCGGGTGAAAGAGACGAGGGACGTCCGTCTCGTCTAGCCTGGCAAAAGGCCGCGACACCATCCGCCCCGCGCCGGAGGCTTGAAGCCCGCAACTTGATCTCTCTGAGATCAAGGATTAAGATCGTCCCTTCGAGATGAGCGAAAAAGAGAGATCTTTTCGGGTCGGATTTGAAACGTCACTTTCCTTTTAGACGGCATAAAACATTTTATTTAAATATCAACAGTGTCCCAGCAGATCTTGACAGCCATCTGTCGGATAGCGGACGCAAATTCTCAAGCTGCCTCCATTAGAGACAGCAATAGATCTCGATTTTCTTGCATAAGATGGGAACATACCTGTTAGGCATTTTTCATATCCCCTATGAAACTTTATCAAATCTCTTTATAAATCCCCCGGGCGTATTCTGGCCGTTGGTTGAGTCGGACGGGTTGTTCAATCCGAGACGCGAATTTGCGATCGATTGGTGATGCATTATGGTTCTAGACAGCGGCGATACGGCCTTTATCCTGGTCTCTACGGCGATGGTGATGCTGATGACGCCGGGAGTCGGGCTCTTCTACGGAGGCCTCGTCCGAAAGAAGGACGTCGTCTCCATGATCGGCCTCTCCTTCCTGGCCCTGGCCCTGGTCAGCGTCCAGTGGGTGCTGGTGGGCTACAGCCTCTCCTTCGGGACGGATATAGCTGGCTTCATCGGAGGCCTCGACTTCCTGGGCCTCCGGGGAGTGGGGATGGACGCTGGGGACGGGACGATACCGGGCCTGCTCTTCATGGCCTTCCAGCTGGTATTCGCAGGGATCACCCTTGCGATCATAACCTCTGCCGTCGCCGAGAGGGTGAAGATAGGATCGTTCATAGTCTTCGGCCTCCTCTGGACGACCCTGGTCTACGACCCCCTCGCCCACTGGGCCTGGGGCGGCGGCTGGGCCGGAGAGCTCGGAGCCCTCGACTTCGCCGGGGGGACGGTCGTCCACATAAGCTCAGGCTTTGGCGCCCTGGCCCTGGCCATGGTCATCGGCAGGAGGATGGGGTTTGGCGACCAGGACATGGAGCCCCACAACATACCCATGACGATGCTGGGAGCCGCCCTCCTCTGGTTCGGGTGGTTTGGGTTCAACGCCGGCTCCGCCCTGGCCGCCAACGGCCTTGCCGCGAGCGCCTTCGTGGTGACGAACACCTCTGCGGCCGCCGGAGCCCTGGCGTGGCTCTTCGCATCCTGGGTGAAGGGGAAGCCCAGCGCTCTGGGGATGGTGAGCGGCGGTATCGCGGGGCTCGTCGCCATAACCCCGGCGGCGGGGTTCGTCGACCCCCTCTCGGCCCTGGCCATCGGCGCGGTGGCCGGAGTCCTCTGTTACAAAGCCCTCCTCTTCAGGGTCGGCAAAGGGCTTGACGAGAGCCTGGACGCCTGGGCTGTCCACGGCGTCGGCGGCCTCTGGGGGGCCCTCGCCACGGGGATCTTCGCCGTCGAGGCGGTGGGCGGACGCTCCGGCCTCCTCCAGGGGAATGTAGACCAGCTCATCGCCCAGGCGATCGGAGCCGGTGCAGCGGTCGTCTACGCCTTTGCAGTGACCTACGCCCTGGCGAAGGCGGTCGACGCGACGATGGGGCTGCGGGTAACAGAAGACGAGGAGTACGTCGGCCTGGACATCTCCCAGCACGGCGAGAAGGCTTACGCCTAGAGGGGAGAGAAGAGCGTCGAGAGACTCGTAAAATCCTCAAGATAGGTGATCAGCGATGATGAAGGTTGAAGCCGTGATCCGGCCCGAGAGGCTGGACCAGGTCAAGAAGGCCCTTGAAGAGAAGGGCTTTGTGGGGATGACCGTCTCCGAGGTGACGGGCCGGGGTGAGCAGAAGGGAATCAAGCTCCAGTTCAGGGGGAGGACGATGGACGTCGACCTCCTCCCCAAGGTCAGGATCGAGCTGATCGTGAAGGACGAGGTCATCGACGATCTCATCGAGACGATCACCGCCGCCGCACGGACAGGAAAGCCCGGCGACGGCAGGATCTTCGTGATCCCGGTGGCGAGGTCCGTGCGGGTGAGGACCGGCGAGGAGGTGATGTAGAGGCGGACCCGTAGACATCTCTCCCTCCTTCACCTACTTTTCTTTTTATCAAAGATAGCCCCTGGCTATTTTGCTGATGGTGGTCGGAAACCTCGCTGGTGCGGGGCTCGATCTCGCAGGGCACCACATGATACCGGCCTTCATGATCCGTCTTTTCGCGCCTATAGCGGCCTTCATCATGTTCCAGGTAAGGTTTTTCGGGACCGATCACGATCCTGACCCCTCAATCATCACCTCCACGGCGCCCGCTCAGCTCTTCGAGGATAATCTCCTCCTGCTGGAGGTCGATGTCCCCCAACGCGTCGCTCTCGTTCTCGAAGTACGATCCGAAGACCTTGAATAGGTTCTGATAGGGCTCTGAGACGGTCAGCGGCAGAGACTGCCGCTCCCACTCCCCCAGCTCCACGGCCTCCGGCGCACCAATGCCGCCCTCCGGGGTTACCGAGGGCTGGACCTGCTCGTCGCTCTCGAGGGCCTCTCTCTCATCGATTATCCAATTCTTCAGAAGGTCTGCGTATCTGGACAGCAGTATCGCCTTTCTGATGCCGTCGTTCTGGTAGAAGTCGGGCTCGACCTCGGGGAAGACCACGGCGGCCTCGTCGCCGTCCTCGGTCCCGTTCCTATCTCGGTAGCTCACCCTCAATGTGAGGCTTCCGTTTTCGGAGACCTCTTCGAGCTTGATGAGGACGATCCCGCCCTTCACCTCCCCCTCCTCGGCTTTGGAGGGGAATAGGGTGTTGACCTTCATGATCTCGCCCGTCGCCTCGTCCGCCTCCGGCGATCCGTAGACCTTCTCTATCATGTATCCTGGTGCATCGAGCTGGAGGATTAGGTCGAAGACGAGCGGCGTCACCATGAACTCGAACTCCTCGTCCATCCTCTCTTCAAACTCGCTCGCCGAGTGGACAGAGTAGTAGTTGGCCCCTCGGAATTTCGTTATCTTCTCCACCAGCTCGGTGTTGAAGTCTACCCCCACCCCGATGAAGGTTGTATAGATCCCCTCGGCGGCGTTCTCCTCGAGGATCTCAGATAGTTCGCCCTCTCCGGTCTCGCCGAGGTTCGGCATGGCGTCGGTGATGAAGATTATCCTGTTCTCCCGCTCCGCGGGATCGATCTCGGCGTACCTGCCGAAGGCGGCGGTTCCCTTCTTCATCCCGGCCTCCATGTTCGTCCCGCTGTACTCCTCGATATCGAGGATGGCGTCTTCAACGTTTTCCAGGTCCTTCTCTCCGACCTTCGTCAGGGGCTCGACGACGTAGGCCTCATCGCTGAAGACGACGAGGCCGAAGCGGTCGTCCTCCTCCAGCTGTCCCAGAAGGTCCACCACCGCCTCGTCTGCGATCTCCATCTTCGTCTTGGTCGAGCCCCCGTCCTCTTCGACCTCGATCTTGTTTCCGAACTGGTCATAGTAGTAGTCGCTGAAGGGGCTGCCCATGGAGCCGGAGTAGTCGAGGACGACGACCAGGTTCAGCTTCTTTCTCGAGAAATCGGTGATCCCTGAGTTGAGGCCGACGGACAGGTAGCGCTGAGCCTCTCCGGATATGGGATCTCTCGATATGGCATAGCTATAGGAAGGGCAGAAGAGCTTCTCGCAGGCCTCTATTTGGCCGGTCTCAAAGTAGTAGTCGTAGAAGAGGCCCTCGTAGGTCACGTCCGTCGGCAGGGGCATGTAGCCCTGCTCTATATTCTCCCGGAAGTTCTCGACGTCCTTCGCCCCGCCGACGGCAAGGCCTATCGGTGCGCTGGCAGGGGCTTGCGTCGGTGCATAGCTATACATGGCTGGTGCTCCGACCCCCGATCCTCCGATGCCAGAAGACTTTGAGGCCGCCGGGGCAGCCTCCTCAAAGACGATCAGTTCCTCTCCAACGTCGAACCGGATTTTGTCGCTCTCGGCTCCGGCCAGGCTGTACCAGACCTCATATTCTCCCGGCCACTCGGCCTGGTACCAGGCGCTGTAGCTGCGGCCAGCCTCCGCCTCTTCTGCCGCCAGGAGATAGTCGGTTCCCGTGGGGTATCGGCAGAAAAGCTCCAGCTCGCCGCTCTCGGAAGGCGCCAGCATCAACCTCGCCCAGGCTCCCGGCGGGATCTCCAGGCTCGTCCGCTTCTCCGCGCCGCTGGAGTCGACTATCCATATGCCCCCGGCCTCCTCCTTGGAGAGCCACTCGTCGGAAAGTCCTTCGGGCGAGGTTGGAGCATTGTAACTGTACCAGTCAGCGTCGTCCCCCTCGTCCAGCTGATCTTGTCCCAGGGCGGGGTCTGTATAGATGAGAGCCGCCGCCGCCAGGCAGATGATCGTCAGAATGGTCCTCATCTCATCATCCTCATTTTTCTCATTACGTCTCACCGACCTCGTAGGCTATCCCGTCGTAGACGACGATCACCAGCTCGCCGAGGGCGAAATAGTCGCCTAGGACCGGACTCTCTCGTATGAGGTCGAAGTACTCCTCGGAGAGGAACTCTACCAGAACCTTCTCCATCTTGGACCCGTCGAAGCTGGTGTCGGTCCAGACGCCGTTTCGGAGGACGAAGGTCTTGCTCCCCACCTCTCTGACGAATTCGCCCGCCTCCAGGGGCTTTTGCTCAGAAGTGCCGCCATCGGCTCCGGCCGTAGGGGACGGGGTGAAGGCGCTGGCGAGAGGCGCTTCCGCCGCCGCCATCCCCCCCTGGAAGGCGGCCTTCTCGACCGCCGACGATCCGGAGGAGGGGGCAGCCGCATCGACGGCCAGCTCCTCTCCGAACTCCCGGCTGATGGCCTTCCTCCCCGATTCTGAGAATATGTCGTCCTCCTCGATCAGGAAAGAGGTGTAGGGGGTGATGATCCCGTACCGGATGCTCAGGGCGACGATGGCGTCCACCAGCTCCTGGTCCTCGCAGTGAAGCCTGATCTCGGTGAGGTAGCTGCCGATGGCCCTGGTCGCCCATAGCCTCGGGATGAACTCGGCCCCGCCTTCCTCGACGAAGTCGATGGCTGGATAGACGATGGAGACCTCTCTTTCGTTCACAGTCCCCGAGAGGGTTATGGTGGTATCGCCGCCGTTCCTGTACCTGCCCACCATCACGAGCTGCGATCCAGCGAAGAGGTCCGGCGCCCTCTCCGGATAGATCTGGTCCGCATCGATCGACCCGAAATCAACCTCAAGGTTCGACAGAACGGGGCGATCTACTTTGACGTAGAAGGCGGATACCGTCTCGTTGATCTTCTGGCCGGGCCGGACGTAGGTGCTGGCGCCTCCGTGGTCGATGGAGAGCTGGTCGAGAAGGTCGGTGTCGACGTCGTCCCCCACCCCGAAGCTGAAGATCCTGGCGTCTTCGGGGGCAGCTTCAGCGACGTTCTCCAAGATCGTCCCCGTATCCTCCACCCCCACCGTGGCGAGGCCGTCGGTGATGAATATCACTGTGGTGGGCCTGTCGGGATCTGCCATCTCGACCGCCTCGAGAAGGGCCCTGTTTATGTCGGTTCCTCCCAAGGGCTCAAGCCCTTCGACGAACTCCTTTCCGTCTTCCCGCCTCGATGCCGGCTCGATCTCTTCGCTGAAGGTCCGAACCCCTGTGCTGAAGGCGACGACGTTGAAGCCGTCCTCGGGGTTCAGGTGGTCGAGGACGTAGACAGCAGCGCCCTTTGCCTGGTCGAGCTTCTCGCCCTCCATGCTTCCCGAGACGTCCAGGACCAGGATCAGGTCTTTTGCCACCACCTCATCGGGCTCGACCTCGACCTTTGGGGCTGCCAGAAGCAGGAAGAAGCCGTCTTCGCCCGGCTCTTTGCGGCTGAGGAGAGAGAGTCCCACGTCCTCGGGGCTCACCGAGTAATAGAGCTCAAAGTCCCGGTCGGGCAGGACGTCGTATTCCTCGAAGTCGAGAAGGGCTGAAAGGTCGTCCTTCCTCTCGACGGAGACCTGGTGGCTCGGCGAGTAGACCGCCCTGATGGGAACCTCCGACTCGACCTCGACGGTCACCACCACCTCTTCGAGAGGCTTTGAGGAGTACCTCTCGGTGCTGAGGGGATAGACGTAGTGGACGAGGCCGTCGTCGAGGGGCAGGACCTGGCTGTACTCCAGCTCTATCCTCCTCTCCTCCCCCGGAGGTATGGGAAAGACGCTCGCCTTAAGAGCCCTCCGATCGACGTACTCGAGGAGTGCGGGGTCGCGCATCCTTCTCACGATATCGTTGTAGATCTCTCGGGCCTCGTCGGCCTCCAGGATCTCGCCCCTCACCGGCTCGCCGTCGATCTCCATGACGAAGTCGCTGACGGCCGCCCCCTCAGGCAGGGGAAATATGTAGGTACCCTCGGCGGTCCAGGGGTTATCGTTGACGAAGACCTGGTCGACCCTGGTGGTGGCGACCTGGTCCTCTATCGTCACCTCGACCCGATGGTACTTGATGGCGAGGGCCTCGTCCAGCTTCACGATCGGAACATCCGGCGGCGGGTCGACGATGATGATCCCGTCGGCTCCCGCCGGCGCGGCAAGCCATAAGGCGGCCAGCATCAAAATCATAATGGAGCAGATTCTCATGATTCCCAGTCCCCGATCAGGGTCCGCTCCTGAAGCCCGGGGCCCAGAAGCGTTCCCTTCGATAACAGTTGATTCTCCCGATGCTAAAAATATTTCGCTCCTCCTCAAAAATGGGGGCGGGGTGGAGGCACCGGCGACGACCCCGTCCACGAAGAGATCGACGACGGGGTGAAGCGGAAACGGAGGCTGCGCTCAGGCCTCAAGATCCTCATCATCGATCAGGCAGGTCGGAACATCGCGGTGCTGTAGGCTTCCCGCCCCTGGCGTGCTGAGGCAAATAACCCTCTCCTCTCTTCTTTTTATAGACCCAGCTCTCAGAAACTACTAGCTCGTCAGTCCGGAACATTAATCGGTGGAAAACCACGCTCAAAACTTCTGCAAATCCATTTGGAAATCTATATATATGTATTGCTTATTAATAAAATAATATAAGCAAAGGAGCACCGCTTTATAAAATCTTTGAAGCAGATTCAAACCCGGAACCTAAGCGAACCAGCCCTCCTATTGCTGCTGCTTCGAGCATCTCTTCTCTGGTGGCTCCGTTCGATGCGGCTACTTTCTTGTGGAATTCGACGCAGGCATCGCATTGAATTGCCGCAGAACATGCCAGTGCGATAAGCGCCTTATCTTTGGCAGAGAGAGCACCGTCTTTCATAATCTCTGATCTCAGGCTGACGAAGGCGGAGTTGACACCTCTTCCCAGGGCTTCTCCAAACCTCACCGGTCCCGGCTTATCTTCAACCATTTCCAACGACCTCCTAACTCTCACTTATGAATTCTCGAACTCAGCATTGGATGGCCGCTAGATATTTCAGCCTCTGGATGGACTCCATCGCTTTTGCAGACTCTTTGGTCCGTTCCTCCTCAATGTGCCTGATGATCTCGTCTACGGGCGTCGTCAGGGTATAGACCTTATGAGGCCGACCTTTACCTTCGCCGCTCTTTACATCTCGCTCATCGACCCAGTTCTCGCGACGCAGTGTACGCATCGCGATGCTAACTTCAGGCTGTCTCAGATCAGTCCCACGTTCGATCTCTTTGGATGTCGCCTCGCCAGCAACTGCCAGGTAGGTTATAACCTTAGCCACGTTTCGTTGAACGCCCAGGCTGTTTAGAAGGTTCACAAACTCGTGGTCATCGTCGTCCAGCACTTCAGCTACTCCTTCTCTCATATTCTAGCTACCCCCTCTATCGCTGCTTTCTCTATATGTATATATTTCTATTATAAATAACTGCTGTATTCGCAGCTCAATATAGAAGGGTGCTGAAAGATTTGAACCTTGAGGGCCTCGGCGATCCCGTAGCCGAGAAGGGGCATGATGGTGTACTGGGCGACGACCCCGACGGCCACCTCCTTCTGCCGGACGAGGATCTCTCTGAACTCCTCGATCCGGAGGTCATCCCCATCCCGAACATTATGACGCCCAGAAGAAGCGAGATGTTGGGATGAAAGACTCAAAAGGTCGAAGGACGGAAAAGGCCGATGACCGCCGCCAGGAGCACCCAGAAGGCGAAGTAGCGGCTGGCGATCAGGCTCAGAATATTCAAGGCGCTTTGAACTATAACATCATCGTCTCGCCAATATCGGTCGCCGATCTCGGCCGCTGTTTTCTCATTTCTCTTTCTCATTTCTCTTCCGGTTTTTGTAGATCTCCCTCAGAACCTCCCGGTGCATCAAGGCGACGGCGTCTCCGAGGATCCCCATGAAGAATAGCTGAAATCCGACGATGATCAGAAGAGATGTGAGGATCGTCAGAGGTATGTGTTCTGTCCTGGTGCTGAGCCACTCCCTCAAGACGTACAGGCCCATGAGAAACCCGGCCATGCCGAAGAAGGAGCCCATGAGGCCGAAGTAGAAGAGGGGGTTGTGAGTCTTGGCCATCCGATAGATGGTGACGATGATCCTCGCGCCGTCCATGACGGGGTTGAGCTTCGTTCTGGTGCCTTTGGTCCTCGAACGATAGGTTATGGGGACCTCGGCGATGGCAAGGCCCTTCTTGACGCTGTCGACGGTCATCTCCGTCTCGATCTCAAAGCCCGCCATGGTGAGGTCGAGCCGGTCGATCCCAGAACGGGTGAAGGCCCGGTACCCCGTCAGGATGTCGTTCAGGGGCACGCCGTAGATAATTCTAAAAAAGAAGTTGATGAGCCGGTTCCCCGTCGAGTTGAGCCTCGTGAGGGCCCCTCTCTGGAGGTTTCCGAACCGGTTTCCCATGACTTGGTCGGCCCTTCCCTCAAGGATTGGATCGAGGAGGAGACCGACCTCGGCGGGAAGGTAGGTCCCGTCTCCGTCTATCATCACGATCTGCTCCGAATCGATCAGGGAGAAGGCCTCTTTGAGGGCCTGGCCCTTACCGTGGCCGCTCTGGACGACGACCCTGGCGCCAGCCGCCCTAGCCAGCTCACAGGTTCGGTCGCGGCTGTGGCCGTCGATCACCAGGATCTCTTCAAAGCCCATCGCCCTGAACTCGCCGATCACCTCGGCGACGGCGTCCTCCTCGTTCAACGTGGGGATAAGAATGCAGACGTCTTTATGGCTCAATTTCGATCAGCTCGCGTCGACTTTGGGTCGGACATTTTCGGTTTTTCTCACCTCAGGGCCCCTTTTATGAACCCCTCGAACCTCGTCACCAGCTCGTCTTCGTCCCCTCCCGCGGTCTCGACGTAGAGCCTTATGAGGGGCTCGGTGTTGGAGGGCCTGATGAGGACGCTGTAATCTTCGCGAGAGATCTTGAGGCCGTCGGTGGTGTCCGGCTCAAGAGACGCCAGGTCGCCCGCCAGCCGTCTCATCACCTCCGCCGGGGACCCCTCGATCCTGATGCTCTTCTGGACGTAGGGGTAGTCGGGGATGGAGTCCGCGAGGTCCGATAGCTTCTCCCCTCGCGAGATCACCTCGCCGAGGGCGAGGCTCATGGCGAAGGGGTCGTCGGAGTATTGGAACTCCGAGAGGAAGAAGTGGGCGCTCCGCTCGACGCCCAGGACAGCGCCCTCGTTCTTGACCCGGTTGGCGACGTAGACGTCCCCGACCCTCTCCCTGACGACCTCGATCCCCAGAGGCTCCAGCTCCCGCTCCACGATCATGGAGCAGTCGAAGCCCGCGACCACCTTCTCGCCGGGGCCGTACCTCTCCTTTGCCAGGATCACCGCCACCTTCTCGGGGGTGACGATCCGCCCCCGATCGTCGATGACCAGGCCCCTGTCAGCGTCGGGGTCGAAGCCGACGCCGTAGTCGGCCCCGGTCTCGACGACCAACTTTGCCGCCTCCTTCAGGGACTCCTCGGTGGGGGCCGGGCCCCGACCGGGAAATAGGCCGTCGGGCTCGCCGTTTATCACCCTCGCGTCGAAGTCGAGCCTCTGGTAAAGCATGGACATGCTGCATGCTGAGCCGTTCCCCATGTCCAGGACGACCCTGAGGGGCCGCTCGAACGAAAGCTTCCCCTCGACGTAATCGGCGTACCTCTTGATCGCATCTTCAGGGGAGCGGTCGGTCACCTTCCCATCGCCCTTTCTGAAAGCGCCCCTCTCGTAGAGGTCCAAAATCTCCGTCTCGTGGTAGAGCATCCCGTACCCCTCGGCGGTCCTGAACCGAATCCCGTTATACTCGGGGGGGTTGTGGGAGGCCGAGATGTAGGCCGCGGCGTCAAAGCCTCCTTTCCAGGTCTCAAAGCTGATCATCGATATCGGCATGACTCCATAGCTCTCGACGTTGCAGCCTGTGGATAAGACCCCTTCGAGAAAGGCCCTCTCGACCGAGGGGCCGCTCTTCCTGGTGTCCCTCCCGAGGGCGATCCTGCCGTCGGCGAGGTAGGAACCCAGGGCTTTTCCTACCCTCTCGGCGATATCCTCGGTAAGCTCCGTCCCGTAGACGCCTCGCACGTCATAAGCTCTGAAGACTGTCACAACAATGAGGTCGTCAGTCGATCTAAAATAGTTTTCGAAAGCGGCAACCTCGAACTCGCTATTCAGGTTCGGCCCGGGGCATCTCGGCCGCCCCGACGGCGTGGCCAGATCGTATCGATCTGATCCTCACCTGCACCCGATCGCCCACGGCCGTGCCGGGAACGAAGACATTGAACCCCTCGACCTCGGCTACCCCGTCTCCGGACTTGCCGACGGAGACGATCTCCAGCTCCAGGACGTCCCCCACCTTCACCGGCGATGAAACGAAACCCTGGCCTATGACGTACATCTCGGCGCTCTCCTTCCGAGAGGCTGCCGGCGAGTGGGACTGAGCCCTCCTGAAGTTACCCCTCACTTCCGAAAGATAATCCAAAAAGGCGTCCCCCTGGAAGACCTTCACCAGGAAGTTTCCGCCGGGCCTGAGGACCTCTCCGGCGACCCGGAGGGCCGACCGGGATAGGTCGATGGACCTCGCGTGGTCGAGGGTCCAGTTCCCCGAGAGGTTCGGCGCCGCATCGCAGATCACCACGTCCGCCTTCCCGCCGAGGGCGTCCGTGATCAGCTCCAGGGTCTCGGGAGCGGTGATGTCGGCCTTGATGGTGGTGACGCCATCGATCGGCTCGATCGCCTGAAGGTCGACGCCGACGACTCGGCCGCCCGAGATCTCCTTTGCCACCTGGAGCCAGCCGCCGGGGGCGGCCCCCAGGTCCAAGACGGCATCGCCCCTCCTGATCAGCCGGAACCTCTTGTTGATCTGCTGGAGCTTGAAGGCCGACCGCGCCCGATATCCCTCGGCCTTGGCCTTTCGATAGAAGTAGTCCTTTCTCTCCCTGGCCATCATTGAGGCTTCTTTTCCCAAGGTAATAAAGGGCTGCGGTCTCGCTCGATGAAAAAATCACACAGCTCATCCAAATGTCGGCGCGAGACGAATTTCGATATGATCGATCTTCTAAGTTGAATCCAGCCAGCCGATTATCTCCGTCCCGAAACGGGAGAATATCGTCAGGCCTTTGCGAAATGTCCTGATCAGTTCAGGCCCGTTTCGAACCTGCTTGATGCAAAAGACGAGATGAATGATAAATATTTGTATGAATATTATTCGATAGCTGACAGAGCTTATTTTGACATCCGGGATAACAAAGCATGGCGAAAATTTCGCACCCCCCGATCTCTCAAGAGCTTGTTTCCGATCAAAAAATACGGAAGAGTTTCTCCTCCGCGACAGGGATCTCGAACTTTCCGGGATCGATTACTGCGGCGAAGACTGGATCAGATAAATGAGATCTATACTCTCAGACCTCGATGGTCAGCTAGAAGACGCGGCGAAAAGGTCTAAAGAGATCAGGCCCATCAATAGTATGAGAGTGAGAAGGTGAAGATGGAGACCCAGGACCCAACCTTTGGAGAGGAGCTGGCGGCCCTTTCAAGAATCTCCCTGAGGGCCGCAGAATTGATCCTCCGCAAAAAGGAGGTGGTGGTGGCATCTCACGTAGACGCCGACGGCCTAACCTCCGCGGGGATAATATCGGCGGCCCTCGATCGAGCGAACGTCGAGCGGAAGACCCTATTTCTCAAGCAGCTCGACATTTCTGCCCTGGAGACGATCGCAGACCTGGGGGCTGATCTGGTGGTCTTCACCGACCTCGGGAGCGGGATGCAGTCTGAGATCGTCGAGATGGACCTTTTGGCGGTGGTGGCCGACCACCATCGCCCCCAGGGCTCTGGGGTAGACCACCACATAAACCCTCACCTAGTCGGCCTCGACGGCGCTACGCACTTATCCGGGAGCGGGTCCACCTTCCTCCTCGCCCGAGCCATGGCCAAGGCCACCGGGAACGCCGGGGGAAACGACGACCTCTCCGGCCTTGCCATCGTCGGAGCCGTCGGCGACCTCCAGGACATGGCGAGCGGAAGGCTCATCGGCCTCAACCGGCGAATCCTCGATATCGGCGTCGAGGCGGGGGCCCTCTCCTTCGGCCGCGACCTGAAGCTCTTCGGAAAGCAGACGAGGCCCGTCTTCAAGATGCTGGAGTTCTCGCAGGACCCCTTCATCCCGGGCCTCTCGGGCGACGAGGACGCCTGCATCACCTTCCTCAAAGAGCAGGGGATCAGGCTGAAGGGGGAGAGGTGGAGGCGCTGGATCGACATGAACTCCGAGGAGAAGGCGAAGATCGCCTCTGCCCTGGTCCGACGAGGCCTGCGGGCCGGCCTCTCCAACGCGCAGCTCGAAAGGCTCGTCGGGGAGGTCTACAACCTTTTGGCCGAGCAGGAGGGGACGGAGCTCCGGGACGCCAGCGAGTACTCGACCCTTCTGAACGCCACCGCCCGGTACGGCCACTCGGGCGTCGGCCTCTCCGTCTGCCTCGGCGACCGGGGCAGGGCTCTGGAGGAGGCGAGGCTCCTCTTGAGCGAGCACCGCCAGAACCTGGTCAACGGCCTGAAGCTGGTCAAAGACGAGGGGATGGTGACCCTGGCCCACCTGCAGTACTTCGATGCCGGCGACCGGATCCGAGAGACGATCGTCGGAATCGTGGCGGGGATGAGCCTTCAGACCGCCGACAGGAGAAAGCCGATCCTCGCCTTCGCAAGGTCCGAGGACGGCAAGTTGAAGGTCTCGGCCCGGGGAACCCAGGAGCTGGTGAGGTCGGGGCTCAACCTGGCGGAGGCGATATCCAGGGCCGCAGATAAGGTGGGTGGCGTCGGCGGCGGCCACAACGTCGCGGCGGGGGCGACGA